>Ga0114911_1000186_pt1 | contig 51939 bp, 55 predicted proteins | sample MalvireepMed_904_FD_89688 | JGI IMG/M metagenome (GOLD analysis project Ga0114911, IMG submission 89688) | Marine viral communities from the Global Malaspina Expedition - Malaspina viral metaG DeepMed_904 | ecosystem: Environmental > Aquatic > Marine > Oceanic | place: Mediterranean Sea...
AAGAAGTAGGATCTACGTCTGGATCTACAGCCTTAGGAATTAAAGAAGTAGGATCTACGTCTGGATCTACAGCCTTAGGAATTAAAGAAGTGGGATCTACATCTGGATCTACGGCCTTGGGAATTAAAGAAGTGGGATCTACATCTGGATCTACGGCCTTGGGAATTAAAGAAGTGGGATCTACATCCCTTCTCGTAGGAATTAAAGAAGTAGGATCTAGACCTCCTACGTCCGTCGGCATTAGAAATCCACTCTGTGCTGCCGACCACGGATGAGTAATACTCTCGGCTTGGCCCATCATCATACCCGGTGCAGCCCTAAGTCCAACACTTCCCTTTAAATCCCATGCCATGCGATTGTGGTATTCAAAATCTTTTTCGCCATAAATCCTAGGATTTGCTTCTCTCCATTCAGCCACCTGTTGCTGAACCTCTTCGGAAGAACCCTCAAAGCCTGTCAACTCCTCTGGGTCTGCCTCCACACCACTGATCCGATTCATTTCATCAGTGAAACCCTCATCTCCATACATTTCTTGAGCATTTCTCAACGCCGTCTTTTGAGCCTCAGTGAGACTCAACGGCAAAGCATTGATCTTTTCATCAAGGGCATTCCTTACCCTCATCTTACTCATATGATCTATACGAGCTTGAACCTCATTTCTTTGTACATCACTCAATTGAATTGATTCAAGCTCATATTCTTCAATGTCCTCATTGTTCATAATACGACCCATGAGATCATTAAAATTTGTTTGCTGTAGCGTTACTCTATCAGCATCAGCTTGCACCCTTTCTTGCTCTCTGCTATACGTAGTAAACCGAGCCATTAAATCAGATCGTTGAGAATCGTTTAACTGCATATTCCCTATTTCATACTCAGATACGGCATCCCCACCCATAAAACGAGTGATCAATTCATTATAGTTTTTTACTTCTAGTGCTTCTCTTTCTTTTCTTGTTGCTGTCTCATTTTCTATTCTGAGTCTTTCTGCTTCAGCCTCTTCCCAATCATCCAATTGTCGTCGTACGTCAGCGCGTTGGGCATCACTCATATCTATATCATTGAGTTCATTCTCTGATATACCGCCCCCATCTCCACCCATCAATCTACCAATCAATTCATTATAATTAACATTGCGAGTAGCGTCCCTTCGCTCTGTTTCCTTGCTTGTGATTAGGGCAACCAAGCTATCTTTTTGTGACTGACTTAAATTTGATGAAAGTATTTCTGATCGTGTAGGAGCTTCATCGGCATTGATTCGATCTGTATAAGACTGATTCAATTCCAATTGCGTTGCCGCTCTTCGTTCTGCTTCAATCTCTTCGTTTCTTGTATTAAGAGTTTCCGTCAATTTAGCTTTCTGAGCATCATTAAGATTAACATTCAAACCTATGTCATACGCAGTAGCTCTCCCATCTTTTATCGCATTAAGAATTTTATCATAGGCATACGGATCTCGTACAAATGATGACTCTGGGACTTCCTCTTCTCCCGTGGTGTCAGTTTCTTCAACAACGTCGCTATAGTCCTCACCTTCCGCAAAAGATATTGCATACTCTGAATTGGGATCTTCCATCCAACGCTGTATAGCTTTAGCCACTTCAGGATTTTGCATATACAACGCATTAAATCCTATATCTGCATTAGGATCATCTAGAAGAATCCCTTTTAGTCTTCCAAGCTCAGAAGCGTCCGACTGCTCCTTCGCACTAGCCGCTTCCGACAACCTAGTAGCTTCGGCAGCCTTCTCAGCCCTGCTTGTAACACCCTCATTGTAAAGTGCCGTTAATTCCGCTGTGGCATTATCACGAAGGTTTAATTCTGCGATAGCGTCTATATCCAACATGCCAGATCGCGCACGTTGCTTAGTATCTTCATATATATGGGGAGGTTGTACTACCTTTGACTTATCGACAGTTCTAGCTACTTCTTCATCTGATAATCGATCAAAGGCTTGTCCTCTTGGAATCTCTGCTGTAGGAGGAGCAGTCCCTAAGGCTGAAGCCATACGGGCGTTATATTCTGCATTAGTCTCGCCGTACGTTGGCCTGTTTATTCTTTTCCATTCGGTTTCGGGATCTTGCGTTGCAGAAGGAATTAAAGACGTAGGATCATCCCTATCATCTGCTCTAGGGACATTTACTCTAGTAGGAACTTGTGTCATTCTGCCCCCTCCGCTATAAGGGGACTGTACATAAGAAGTGGGAGTATCCTTATTCTCTCTATCCATCCTTTCCCTAGCCAACCTCTTCTTTTTCTCTTCTTCAGTTTCAAAAGACGCAGAGGTAACTCCATTTTCGCCGGGAAGGGTAGATCTTGCAGACGCATCCCCGATATAATTTTTTATTGATCTTATTCCCCATGCCATTATATAAACCCCTTGTCAAACAACTTTTGATATTAATTCGCTATTACATCCTGCTCTTCGCTGCTATGCCCGTTCTTTAACTCAGTTAACCCAGTCAAAGCTCCATCCTGACGATCAATCATCTTACGCAAATTCATTACCGCACTCTCTGCTTCTTGCAATCTCTCTACAACTTCCTTTCTATTCTGTGTAATTTCTTCAATCTTCTCATCGATGCTCTCCATCGTCACTTCAGACATGATACACTCCTATGTGTGTTTGGCAACGAATTGCCTTACTGCGTTTATTATGGATGATAGTCCTGCCACCACATAGGGAACCGTATCGGGCGCAGTGAGTGCGCTTGGCATATAACCAAAATCGACAATAATCGAATAGGCTACAGCCCCTACCCCACCGATTGCTACTCCCTTAGTTGTCTTTGATACTTCCTTCTTCCCAAATCCTATGCTAACATTATTTTTTATAAAATTCTTCATGTCTATTCTGCTCCGTAATAACTCCGCGCTACCCACGCAAAAGTTGTCGTTGCGAACCAGCATACGGCCCCATAAAAAATCTCAGACTCCATCAAAAACGGAGGGAGAGGCGATCCATAGTGTTGCATGGCTTGCCACGTGAGGGTCACGCATCCAATGGCGGCACCCGACCAGCCAGCCGTAGATTTCAGCTTTTCTGACGCCGCTTGCTTACGTGAAATAACATCCATCTTGCGGACAAGCTGACGTTTCTCTTTTTTTAATTCTTCTGCCTCAAGACGTCTATCCCGCGTTATAGACTCCATTGCGTGTAGATTACGCTGAAGTTCTTTTTTCTCCGCGAGGAGCCTGTCTACTTCGACCCTGCACTCCGCAAAGGTGGCAATATCTTTGCTCGATTCTGGGCGTGGCATCACTCATCTTTCCTCTTGCCATTTGGTCCTTCCGACCATCGCCAGTAATCCTCAGACTCCAGATTTTCCAGCGGCTTCTCAATCCGCATATCTTTGAGTGCTGTATTCGGGACTGCCAACTTGGTTCCACCAACCGCAATGCCATCCCGATAACTAGTCAAATAAAAAACTGTTTTAGTAAGTCCCACTCTTGCTATTCTACCGGGACGCCCGTCAACGATGACTACATCGTCTTCGTCGTAATCGGTGCCAAAAAATACTTGTAACCCCGCTACGCCATTTTCGATACTCGACTTGAACAGCAGCAGCGCAAACGCGATTACCGCAATCCAAGAATATTCGCTTACAAGATTCGCAACGCCACTTTGCTCACCAAATTTTGTAAGTGCCGCAGTTGCGTCAGTATCCACGTCCATCTTTTCGACGCTGGACAGCGGCCCAAATCACAAGCGCACTCATCCACAGAATGGCCGATCCCAGCATGAAAATTATCACCGCTTCGCAGGTGTGAGTCATGGCCGCATCATCCACCGAAGAAGGCGAATAAATGGGCGTAGAAGACGGTCAAGAATTGGAGTAAGCCTAATAACCCTTAGTCCGTGCTTTAGCTTTGGGTTTTTTGGCTTGCTTCATTGGCTTGCCCGTGCGTTTGGCTTCCTTCTTAGCCGCCGCTACGCCTTTTTTACTGTAGCTATAAGTCTTGCTTCCTACTTTAGGCATGATCAGGTTCTCCGTGGTTTAATTACCGTAACGGTAATCCCCAATGCCGCGAAGATACTCGCAAGGAATCTACGCATCGTCAGTTACCTTGCCGTTAGTCGATGTGAGGGCCGTAAGAATATCCCGCTGCCCAACGCATCGCTGGTAGATCGGGTCGTTGGCCGCGAGGACGTTTAAACGCTCTTGCATCTGAGCCTCGACTATCGCCAGTTGCTGCTCTGGCGTCGTCGTCTGGGGCTGAGACTCGGTGACTTCTTCTTCGATTGCTTCGGTTTCCATTATACGGCCTCCAATACGGCAACTTTAGCGGACAATTCTTGGACTGCGGCAACTAAATACATATGCAAATCATGCGGCGTATAAGTTTTTAGATCAGTCATCAGTGTCTCAGATATTTCCTCAGTTCTGACATCGCCAACGGCCTTGTCATTAGGTATGTCGTTATCACCGGCCCGATACAGTACGGCAGGGGTGGTCTTGACCAGATCGCCGCCCACTGATACGGCATCGGGAAATACTGTTGCGTACTCTTCTGCAATGAAGGAGTTATACGTTTTTGTGCCGTCGATCTCGTCGTGAGCCGATAGATATTGGTCCGTATACCGAAAACTTACTGGGCGCAAACTATTGATTTTCGCCAATGCTCCCGAAATCGTCTGAACACTGGTTTTGATGCGACTGTCTGAGGTATCTGTCCATGCGGTACCGGTACTCAATCCCGCAGTACCCGTGACTGTAATAGCGGGTGACGCGGATGCGTTTATCCGCATCCGCTCTACTGAGCTATACACACCCGCTGGTACTGTTCTAAACGCTAAATACGTCGGTAGATTGTCGTCAGACCAATCAGCAGCCGCAAACGCTTTAAATTCAGCCCCATAATAAAAATAACCATTATCGGGCCAAGCTCCTGCAAAGCCAATCTGCCCTAAGCCGTCACCCGATTCTGGGTACGCCAAAGTACCCACGGTAGCACTGCGTGATTTTTGTAAGATTAGTGAGCATGGATTAGTGTCAGCACTATAAAGAGTCATTATTGCTGACGGCCACGCTGTAGTCGCTAAGTCGAGCTTCGCGGCTGAGACTCCCGAATTATTAGTTCTGGCGGTAGTATTTATAAGAAACCCTCCACTACCTGATACCGCAGGTAGCAAGATGGCATTGGAATTATCATAGTAGAGATCCGCATCGCCACCCGTGCCGAGCGTGACTTTTGCATTATCGACAAACGTCATATCGCCCGATATAGTCGAGGTGCTGGATAGTGTCATCGACCCCGTCACTGCCAGCGTCGAGCCGTCGAAGGTCAGGTTGGCCTCGACATCAGCTACAGAAGAGCTTGCGTAAGTGGCTACACCATTCGCCGTACTACCATTAAAGGAGATGCCGCTACTGGGCAATGCCTCCCAAGCTGGTGGTAGATTAGCACCTGCGGAAGTTAAGACTTGACCGTCAGACCCATAATTTGCACCTCCAATACCTATCTCGCCTTGACTGGTAAACCTAAACTTCTCCGTAGCCGCTTCAGAATGTCCAGTATAAAAAATTATATCTGTCGCATTAGAGCTAGCACTAAAAGTGCTTTGTGCAACAGCTTGGATAGAGGCCGCTACCGCAATTGCATCTGTTCCTGTCTCATGCGGAGCTTGAAAGTCTATTTTCCCCAAAACATCATTGGCATTAATGTCTGTCAAAGAAGTGGCCAACAAAAGTTTGCCCGTGCTAGTCGTTGCATCTGCTGAAGCACCCATAATACGAAGCTGATCGGCACTCTCGTCCCACTCCATGTAAGCTCCTGCAGAATCTCCAAAAAACTTTACATCTTTTCCTGTGCCATCAACTCCTACGGTAACCGTTCCAGTAAAAGTCTTATTGGCAGTGAAAGTCTGCACTACACCAAGGTGAGCAGTATCGTCGTCAAGATACGCAGAGGCCACTTTCGTGCCTTGCCAAGTGCCTGTACCAATTGTACCTACGGTAGCAATACTACTACTGCCAGCTATAGGGCCATATATAGATCCTATAGCCGTATCGCCAATCGTTATAGCATCCGCTTCAAGAGTTCCATCTACGTCAATATTACCTGCAAGGTCTATGTGTCCCGGTATCGTGACTATACTTGCACTGCCATTGCCTATAGTCACATCCACTTCGTCTTCAGCACTGCCATCTTCAATAAGGAGTCCTTGATTTAGCTCTGCATCATGTGAAGCTACAGAAAACTTTATTTGACCTCCTTCCTGTCCAGCAGTAGCTGTCTCAACAATACCTTCAATCTTAGCAAACTCTTCGTGGGTAGCTTCCCCTGCATCTGTCCCATAGAAGGAAATAGTACCCATGACATCACTGTCGTCACCACTAGCAGAATCTTTTGAGAATTGAATAATTCCAGCCGTAGCACCAGCATGGGTATTTTTAAGCTCTATCTTAGGAAGATTTGCGGAAGTCGAAGTGGCAGTAAGGATATCACTGGCAAAGGTCAAGGTGGATGCAACAATGGCAGAAGAGCTACTGCCATAAGTAACCATACCATCAGCAGTAGACCCACTAAAAGAAATGCCACCTCCTACTCCAGATGCCTCCCAAGCAGGAACGGCTCCTGCTCCTGTTCCCGTTAGCACATATCCATCTGCACCAGAAGCAAGTCGAGCAAGAAAACCAGAGCTATCACGATAGTAGAGATCTCCAGTAGCATCGGTTGATCCATTTATTGCAATGCCAGCATTGGCAAAGACCAAGTCATCTGCCGATTCGTCCCAAGTAAGACTGGATGATGCGGTATCTCCATAGAAGATTACATCCTTACCAGTTCCATCTACACCTACGGTGACTGTCCCTGTGAATGTTTTATCACCAGTAAATGTTTGAGTAGTTGAAAGATGTGCCGTATCCGCATCGAGATAAGCAGAGGCTACTGCTGTTCCTTGCCATGTTCCCGTTCCTATAGTCCCCACAGTAGCGATATTAGTACCGCCAACGCTATGACTAGCGAAGTAAGTGCTAACCGTATCTACATTGGTCATACGCATCGTACCTGCGTCATTGACCAACAACCCATCACCAGAAGCTACCGCAGTCGTCCCCCTAGACGTTCCACCATCTATTAGATTCAATTCAGCGGTAGTAACCGTAGCCCCATCCAGTATTTCCAGTTCAGCTTCGGTGATTACAGCAGATCCAATAGTAAAACCTGTTGCCGTCACCACCCCACTGCTGGTAATAGCTCCAGACCCTATAGTGCCTATAGTGGCAATATTTTTTGAAGCGTCTAAGACCACAGCTTTTGAAGCTGCCGCAGTACCGGCAGTTATACCGTCCAACATCTCTAACTCAGCTTCACTTATTGCCGCACTACCTACTGTCAAAGCACCAAAAACACCTGTTCCCGTAACGGTAAGGCCTCCACCAATAGTAGCATTGGTTCCAATAGCCACCGTGGTAGTTGTCATCGTTATAGCTGTAGAGTTAACTACAAGGGGAGTTACTGAAGAAGCATTAGCTATCGTGGAAAAACGCCACTCCGAATCCTCTGAAGAGGCTGAGGCATCCGTCATCTTTAGGTCTACATAACCTATAGCCGTAGCGGCACCACCCGCATCATCTGCGGTAAAAGTTAATCTCAATCCATCATTATTTGCAGGAGTTCCAGACGATGGATTGATCTCAAACTTAGCTACCTCACGCAATCCTCCAGCCGCCGCAGACGTTGTGCTGAATGTTTTTAGACCCGTAATAGTCTGAGCAATAGATTTTCCTACGATACCATCACTACCTGAAGTATCGACATTGGCTTCATCTATATTGGTTGCCTCAAGGAATGTCCTAATATTAGTAATCCAATCCTTGAGAGGAGCCGCCTTGATTTCTGCTCCAGCTACAGGTAGCGTTGAGTCACTAGGAACTGTAATCGTTGCCATTATAATACCCCTTGACCACTTATAGAATATTCCACTTGGTAGCCCATTAATTCTGCTGGATTAGAACCCGTTATTTCTAGTTGTATATTTTCTGCTGTTCTATTTATCGAAAAAAGAGCCTTATTAGCTCTTTCATCTGGAAATAAAAGGCCTGAATCGTATTCATAATCATCATCGTATACGTAATCGGTTCCTATTGTAAGTGTCTTTTCCTTGGTACCCCTAACCCCTTGATCGCGTTTTAAGGTGACTCCTATGGTCGATAAGACGCCCGTATTCTTGTAGTATATAATAATAGTCTTTATAATCTTAGATGTGCCGGGAGATCCCAAATCATTAGGTGCCGTTTCATATGTATAACTGTAATTGGTGGAATCGTCATCGGTTCCTGTATTGCCCTTATATACATAACCCGTACTATAAGATCCTAAGAAATCAAACTCAGAGTCACTGACAAAAAAATTACTTATAACATTGAGAGAGGCCGTATATGATTCGATCTGTATTTCATTAGTCTCCCAATCCCATACAAGAACTTGATCATGTCCAGTGCTATTGGACGTAGAAGACATAAGAACTCTTACCTGATGATCTTTCTCTCTTACAGTAGATACAGCATATTGAAGCCTTGCCAAATTAAACTTAGATTGAAAGTCGATCTCTCTCGTCACAACCCTGTATTGCATGTCAGGTGTTATAACAAAAGCTCCTTCTGTGGCTATCCCAAAGATAAATTCTGGACGAACGATAATACTCATCTTTGAAACTGGAGAAAAGCCCCTCATTGTATTGCCGGGAACATATTCCAATGCCCCTACATGATATACAATGTCTCCTATATACGCCCCGTCTTTCTTGAAGATAAAGACCTTATCCCACGCAGAAGCACCAGCTACTATATCGGTACCTCCAGCATCAACCTCAAACCTGTTGTTATCTAAGACCCTGTCTATATCTACACCAAAAGTATCCGTATTTACGTCACACCAGTAAAGTCTTGTCGGATACTTGGTGCTGCTTATCGTCGGAGCTATGAATAGTAGTACGTTCTTATGAACTATAAGATCTTCACAGGTAGCTAGGACTACAGGCGCAGTAGTCATAGCAACCGCACTATTAGACGTGTTCCCATCCCACGTCCAAATGTTATTTGTTCCATTTACCGCTATTAACTTGCTGTCTAAATAGGCAAATCTATGTCTTCCCTCTGCTCCTGCATTCAGCGTCACTGAGCCAGTCAGATCTGTCCTTGTAGTTCCGTTGTCGGCAAATATTTTTGTAGTCGTAGTATAGACATTACGCAACCCCTGAGTGCCTATAAGCTGATGCCTGAACCCAGTTAGTGCAGGAGATCCACTTATCTGACTGGTATTGTATTTTGCATACCCGCTTCTTCGTCTTGCCATTCTTTGTTCGGACAAGTCTATATTGTCCATTACAATAGCAGATTCTGGACCCAAATCTGGAGACGGGTAGTTGTGGACATCCTTAAGACCCCTGAACATAAAAATTTGGGATCGCTGAAGATCAGGAAATACACGGGGTTCTGGTAATGCTACAGTCATATATTATGCGCTGGCGTTAGGTATTTTGCCTCTCGTATAAGAAGAAGGCGGGATATAAGGGTTGGTTACATTCTTAAACTTCCTAGAGGTAACCTGTTTCTGTTCCCTATGTCCTAAGAAATCCTCTTTTCGCTGCTCATACTTTCGTGCTGCTAACTGCCCTGCCTGACCTTTTCCTACTAGAGGAAGAAGAATGGCTTCTGAGCCATAAATAAGAAGATCGTGAAAACGATTGTCCAACTCAGGCCAATCATCGTCGTTAATCAATGGCGGCTTCTTCGCCAAGGTGCGGACAATATACGTAATAGCCGCATCTGGAACAGGATATAACTCCCACCATTGATAGGATGGAGAATCGCCCCAATAAGGAGGAATGACCGATAATATATTGCTATCTGTATCTTTAACGGTCACCGTCCCAACAAAGGTAACGTTATTAGTTTGCTGCAAGACCACCCTGCGTATCCCAATACCATTTGCAACAGCATCAAAACTAGAAGTCGAGGTTGCTGGCGTTATTCCAGTAAAAGTGATCTCTTCTCGCAGATCAACGCCGCTAGACATTCCATGAACAACTGCCTTGTAATTGCTTCCCGCATCCAGTGCCGAAGAGCTTACCACTGACACGGTACCTGCCGAAGCAGGTTGTTTCTGCACCCCAAAGTAGCCAAAAACATAGGCTTCTGTAGGAGTACCACTGCTACTCGACCCTGCCCGCTCTCTGTCAAAGTCCTGAGAGGTCTTTAATACCAACTGCCTATCATTGGTATCGTCTTCTATATTCAAGACCTGTTGGACGTAGAGGGGCATACCATATTTGCTGGTGCCAGACACCGTAGCAAAGGTATACTCTCTACGCTCAAAGTCGGTATCCGTCTCACTGAGAAGCTCTTCGTAGATGAGATTGACGGCACGTTTGGCCATTGTCTCAAACTCATCACCAGCCTCCTCAGAGGCCGCTTTATTGAGATAAGATATGATGTCAGAGAATTTCACTTAGTAATCACCCTGTTTACGCTTCTGAGATTGACGAGTGCCACCACTGGCCTTAGTGCGCCTTTTCTTTTCTGCCTTTCGTTCTTTTTTTATCTCCCTACCAAAAGCTTCTGCCTTTTGAGCCTGTGGGTCTTCAATTCCAAAAATGATAGCTTGAAGGGGTCTAAATCCTGCTTCCATTGAATGTTTATAAGAGACAACTTGTTTTCGTCTCTCTTCCTTAGTCATTCTAGGTTGCCTTTGGGCCTTTGGCTGCTTCCTGAAAGTAGATTCAGCCCTTGCCGTTTGCTTCTTAGTAGCCTTCTTCGCAGCCCTCTTTACCTGTGATGTACCCCTTGAAGAAGACTTACTTTTCTTGTAAAGGCTATGATACCCCTTCTTAGCCATTACTTACCTTTTCTTGGACGTCCACGTTTCGTGGAAGCAGGAGCCGCTTCCTCCAATATCCCTTCTTCTACCAACTTCACTACCTCTTTATCCTCAGAAGGTTCTGGTTCTGAAGAAGAGGCCATGATCTGCTCCGTATGCTCCTGCTGAAGCTCCTTCATATCGACCATAGCCTTAACTTGATCACCCGAATACTGGCTCATCAAAAGCTCTATGGCACCATCTTCAGATAGGACGGGAATCTGACCTGTTTCGCCAGCCTGACCGTCAAAACGCTCAAACATTGTTTTAAAGACCTTATCCATGCTGGACAACATGCTGCTCTGCTCATCGTTCTTACGCTCTTCATAGGTCTGGTGAAGCTTCATCCTGCGCTCTGGACCATCTGTAAGCTTTGCTGAAGCAAGTCTGAACTCCCATCTCTTAAACATGGGATAACTAGCCCCCATCGCTTCCTCTTCAAGCTCCTGCTGCTCTTCCGTCAACATACGCCCCGACCTTGTATCTATAGCCACTTCTCCATTAGGCGTACCCTCAAACCTGAGAATGATACCATCATCTTCCTGTATATTGCGATTCTCTGATGCATTATTGAGATTATCGCCATAGACATTCACTCTATTACTGACAATCGTCTCCTCTGTCCATGTGCTGTGATGAATGACATCGGTGACGCTTGGGTCTGTCCCTTCAAACTTTCTGTATACCACTGTATTTTTATCAGCATCAGAAAGAGGAAGCTCTATTCCATTAGCTAGCTTCTCCTCACCATGCTCCAATTTTTCTTGAAGCGCAGCAGTAAGATTTGTATCAAGGACAACGGATGGTTTGCGATTCATAACATTCTCCTTATATAGTGAATCCGCTTATATTGACTTGGCAATCAGCACTTGACGAAGCTATGTTGCCAGTTACTGCCTCCCCCGGTGTACTTGCTACATTATTAACATTAAATGAAAACGAAAACCCCTCTACCGACAAATCGATCTTACTTTGCCAAATAATAGTTGACGCACTCTTAATGGTAATAATAGAATCTGCATCTATATGGCCAGAAATAGAGGATACAAAATGCTGACTGCCCGTTATAGCAGCCTTGCTGGCCGAAGCACCAGAATCGGTTCCAGCCGCTGTTGCAGACCAAGGACTCGCCTGTGAAAAATCCATTATACTCTCCTATGCCGATAGCTTAATACCAGCATTTGTAATGATTTTATTCATACGAAGTTCATATGTATGAAACTTACGACACTTCTCATGTCCAGATTTAGCAATGGATTCTCTCTCTACTGGATTATCCAATGCCCATTGAATCTTATCTTTCATTTCGGCCTTATTCGTATAGCCTAAAAAGTCTTTTCCCTCCTCAAATCCAAGCTCTTCTATTCCGTCTACCGTAGTATTTGTCAACAAGCATGTTCCAGTAGATAAGATCTCAAAAAATCGCATATTCAAATCATTTTTAATGCTGACATTAAACCCTACTCTAGACCGTATGTAACGTACGGACATGTCTTCAAAGAAACAACTAAAAGAAAACCAGCTATTGGGAAACTCCTTGAACAAAGAATCCAAATAATCAATTCTGTTATTTTGATCTTCTTCGTAGTCTCTCATAAAATGACCTACAAAAGAAACGTCCCATTCTTTTTGTAATGTCCACGTCCCCAAATGTGATTCTTTGTTTGGGTGAACCATCATTTCACTGAGGCTTGGATGGGCCATAGTATTACAAGCCAATGGCAACCATGTAGCTGATTCTATACCATCTGCCCTCATTCGCTCTGCACCCTCTTTTTGAGCGCAATAAACGTACTTGAATTGTTTGGCCTTTTCCTTTCTAAAGTCATACCCCATATGCGTATCAATAGAATAGTAGGCACTATTTTCGGGAGCGGTCCAATTCAAGTCATCTCTGCCATCATCTATATGAATATAAAACTCAGCAGGAGGCAATTTTTTTGAATCATCATCTGGTGGTCTATACCTGCATACGCCCTCTCCCCACCCCAATTGATATTTCACAGCATTAAAGCATAGGGTGGGAGTCCCATTATTTCTTATATCACTATTATAAACAAAAGCTAAGCGAGGATGTCCTTCAATTGCTTGTATGCTTTTCATACAAATCCTCTTGGTGGCTAAGTCCTTTTTTCAACCTATAATTTTTCCACGTATGTCCCGTACAAGTCACCCATTTCTTTAGTCCATGCTTTTTAATAATTGCATTGTTAGTTATCTCTTGATGTATGCCAGAATCCCAATAGCCCTCAAAAACTCGCTTCCCTGTCTGCTGTCCTATATGATGCAAGTATGATGTCCTATTGGCGATTAATTTAAGACCTCGATCACGCAATCGTATCGACAAGTCCAGATCGTCTCCTCCCGGCAAAGCCTCGTCCAATCCCCCTATTTCACGAAAAAGTTTTGTCTTTACAACCAAACACATTCCTATTAAACAAGTAGTTTCTACTATAGATGGTGTTTCTACGTTGAAAAGATTTTGATTTCCCGATACAAAATTACTACATGGACCCACTGCGCCCACTAAGGGATCTTCAAATACATCTATCAAATTCTTCCAAAAGTCTTTTGATTCTGGTATAAAGACTGTGTCGTCATTCATCATACAAAAATATTCTGACTGCGCTGCGTGAATATGATGAAGACCTATATTGATAGACCCCATCCACTTTAAATTCGATCCCGGTTGGACTATCGTTATTGCATCTTCTGGCAAATCCTGTATGATATTTTGAATGCTCTTATAGGATTCTATGGCCGACTCATTATCGATCACCAAGATTTTATAATTGTAATCGGTATGTTCAAATAAAGAGTGAAGACACCAATCCAATTGTTGGTGATTATTATACGTGGGTATGCATATAGATAGAAATGCCATTACCTTTCAAGAGCCTCTATAAGATTGAAGGTCATTGCATCATTAGGCCAATTGGATGTGTATAATTCTTTATTATGCTTTATATACTCTTCGTAATAGGATTCTGATACAAAATCAACATCCCACCTCTTATGTGATGTCTTTATTGAAGTATCAATATATCGTGGGATACCAAACTCATGGCATCTAGTGCAGAAATGAAAATCTTCCCCACATCCAGTAGAATAGAACCACGGTTGGGGGATCTGCTTAAATATATTCATATCCAATAGTATGACGCTAGCTCCAAAAGCTATTGCTCCTCCCACATCTACATTGGTTATCAACTTATTTTTGGGATAATCAAATACTATATCCGATGTAAAAACAGGTTCATTATTAGTGCCTGTTTTTTCTATTATTTTCATTATTACTGGATAAAATGGAGGTCGTGCCGTAAAAGCTAATGCCCCCACCATAGGCAAATTATGCCTCCAAAGATTTAGAAATGTAGAATACTCAAATTTCATATCGGCATCCCACATAAACAAATAATCTGCATCCCATGATAGGGCTTGCTCTACAATCATATCCCTAGCCTTACCAACCAATGACGTTTGCGAATAATCAACTAGGGCAATATCCAACTTCCCCATTCGATCATAATCCTCTATGGTTGGATCTGCATTGGGGTGCAGTGACGGAAGAGAGGGCAGTAAGGCATCGAACTTATCTTTTCCTAGGGAATTTCTGGAAATAGTTCTCTCCCTCAATTGGCCAAAGTACATAAACATATCTTGATACAAGGCAAAGGTTTTTACATCTGGCCCATCGTACCAAGGCATTCCTATGGCCAACTTCATTTTATAAGACCTAATTTCATTTTAATAAATTCGAAATAGGTACCGCCCGTAGCAGGACTATACCTATGTCCATCGTGAGATTTTAAGACATCTTGCGGCGAATCTTCCCAAAAAAGCTTACTACAATCACATCTCATCAAAGTACGAGCCGTAGACTCATTCTTGGATAACATTGATTTGATAATATTAATCATATAAAAATTAGGGGAGGGAGGTCGTTCCTCCCCTCCCCCAATCTATTCTACAGGTTGCGAATAAATACGTGATTGGCATGACCAGTGGCATTTAACTGCATCGTGGCAGCAACAACGGTATCCAATACAACTACAGGACCGTTTGTATCGCCATATCCGATTGAAGTCAAGCCCAATGACGCTATGGTCACAGGTGGACCCCAACAAGTTCCACAATGCTCTACTCCAGCACTGCCCCTACCAGCTACTTGGCACGAAGCCTTATAGCCGTATACCTGCACTCTGCCTACTGCGTTGTTTACAATATCCTCATCCGCAAGACCAATAAATGACCCTGCACTGGTAATCGTCCTCTTAATGGACGTTACGTTGTTATTGCTCCCAACGCTAGCCAGATTCTGTGCAGCCGTAAAAGCAAACACAGGTTGATTATTGGTGCATGTCTGACCACCGACATTCGTAACATTCACGAACACCTTTTCAGCGTCAGACCGATTGACTGTCTGTAGCTGCATGATTAGTTCTCCTCAAATAACTTTTGAATTAAAAAGGTCCACCACTTACAACTGCCGTGAAGATGACTTCGCAGGCAGATGACGCTTCAATCAATACGGTTCCATTTACCGTATCCAGTGAAGTGTTTGTATTTATTACCACCAGTGGATCAGTTGTAAGTTCTTCTTGCGCCGCCACTTGACATGCTAAAATAAAACCAGTTGAAGAAGGCAATAGTGTCATGTGATTTTTATTCGCATCGGGAATGGTAATCGTTCCCGTAATCACTGCATTCTCGCCCACTGGACCATATGAAGATGTAGAATGCGTTAAAGCTGCCATTTTGGTATCTCCTTAAGCCTTATCTGCCTAGTTTAGGTAATACCAGTAAGCTTACCAAGCTTACGACGATTGTTGACAGCAATATTGCCCTGAAAAAGAATCTGGGCAACCAACGCATCCTGATCGATGGGCTTCTGAAAACCCTCATCAGTCATCGCCATATTAGCCTTCGCGTGAACGAAAAGCATGATATGCGAACCATTAAGCATGTACATGTTGCCCGAACCGCAAAAATTGTCCATGACAACCGTAGCACCCTTGAACAGCAGCTTCTCAACGCCAGCATCTGCACCACCCGAAGGGTTGGGTTCATAGCGTACGCGAGGAGCAATCAACGCCTCAAACGATTCGTGAACCGTCTGAGTAGTGACGATGTAATCGGGCGAAGTATTAGAACCCGATTTCCCTTCACCGCAGTCATTCCATACCGTCCGCATATTAGAAATGAGATTAGTAGCGGCTGCTCCAACACTGCTTTGAATCTGACTGCGCCACGAAGTGTTATCTTTCTGATTGATGTCAGCATAGGTCGTATCAGAAGTCGGATCATCTGGACATGCTGCTTCCAAACCCGTCATCTGCTTATTGCTGGAACCCGTTCCATCAGAGAAAACACCAGTAGCAATACCGTCCACCAAACTAAGTTCGGCCTGACGGGATTTTTCCTTCATAATGTCAGCAATCTGTGTCGGACCCATGTTCTGACGAACGGTAAGACCGTCAATAGCGATGCTGACTGCGGCTTGCTTCCACTGATACCATGCCGTGGTAAAGCCGATTGAAGGAGTGATATTAAGAGTATCCAACTGCGAATACCACTTAAATGTACCATTCGTACCCGTCATCACAGGAATGCGAATACGTTCGCCTCCCTGCAATACCTTGATACGATTTCCAGAATTGAACCAATCCAGCGTGGGATTGGCCTGATAAACATTGTCCTGTATTGCTCCCGATGAAAGGATCTCATCCAAGGTCATCGTGAGCAACGGACCATATGTTCTACTTAGGCTACTTTCTCCCGTTGCCATTAGAAAGCTCCATCAAATATTTATTGACCCAAGGCACGAAACGCTTTTAATACGGCACGTTCTGTAACCGTATCCAAGCTGTCTCCTTCCCTATAGATCGATTGATTGTCAGGCGCACGATGTGACGACTGGTCTATAGTCCTCGCATTGGCCGCACGAGCCACGCGATTCGATATGCCACCCCGTCCTTCCGTAGCACCACGATTATATGCATCTTCAAGAAGATTATCGAAATGATAGATTTTGTACAGTTGCGTCGGTGTGATTCCTTTGTCTTTGGAAAGCATATCCGAGTACAACTCACGAACTCCATCATATATGTCGGGGTTCCATACAAACTCTCCCCCCTCCATATGGCCAAAGTTATCTCCCCACGCATCGACACCCTCATTAATGGTATCTACCGTGTATTGATAGGCTTCACGATCCACTTCCTGATCTTCAAGATCTTGGCGAGACACATACCCCATCTCATCCAATAAAGCTTGAAATGCTTCTTGCTGCTGCTTGGGAATACGATTCACTAATGCCCTACGACGCTCCGTATCTGCATCAACCTGTTCGGGCTGATCTTCCGTCAATGCTTGCTCTAAATCATTCAATCTACCTTCAAGGTTATTATTCGATTGACCCTGTTGGGAGATCGTGCGTTGCATCTCACGAAAAGCTTGTGCGCCACCGGGGATATTATGAGCGTTATCCTCCAAGTATTGAAGCACTTGGTCCCTGCCAGCAGATTTCTCCCCCGTAGTATCGGAATTGGAGTTTCCATTAGAAGCCGCATCCGATCTGGGGTTAGTGGCAGACGCGGTTGCTCCCCCGCGTCGAGCATCCATAGCCGTATCGATCTCACTTAACCGTTGGGACGCCTCCATCTGCTGTAAAGCATCAGCAGGGTTATCCATGGCTGGATCTATCGGTATAGTTGCCTCAGTCATTATACATCTCCTTATCCATCATCATAGGTAAAAGAATCTTTAGCCTTCTCCATCACATCTTTTTTGCGATGGATGTCGTCGATCTTTTTACCCCGTAGCTTGGATGAAGGGCGAATAGCAGTGGGATTACCCGAATCCCAATTACGCCCTCCATGCTTCCTATCTCCCGACTCATGCACATTAAGTGCATTCATCACATCTTTCTTCTGCCTACGTCCAGTAATGTCGCAATCTAAGGACTCATCATAATATTCCTCAAAAGGCACAAAACTTTTGAGGGCATTCATGGGAAACATACGCTCTGTTTCCTCGCCACAATCCTTGCACGTATGGCTACGCTCTTCAAATAAAGCGAACCTCTCCTCTACCTTTTCACAGGCCTTGCACTTAAAATCATATAATTTTTGACCTTGTTTCATTATCTACGAGCGCGTCTTCCTTGCGTTTGTCCAGCCAAAATACTTCTAAATTGCTGACCGTAGTCTTTCAATATTCTATTTACTATCACTTGCGGTAGCTTTTGCGCTCCAGAACCTCCCACGGTAGTCTCTAGCTGTCCTTGGCCGGGACGAACCCTAGGTCCACCTTCTGCTCTGTCAGCTTGAGACGTAAGGTCGGCGTGTATTTTTGACAACTCCTGCTTTGAAGCCCTATCTCCTCCTTGGGCCTTTTGAAGTAGGGTATCTATTTGATCCCGCACCTGCTTTTCCTCTACATTAAACCTAGCCTGTCCACCACCATATTGATCACCCGCAGCATACATCTTTTCATCCTTACCCCTTGCTCCTATGGCCCCAGCCCTTTGCGCCCCTGCTTCCATCGTGCCTTGTAATCTTGCTGCGGCAGGACTATATCCCCCTCCCGCTACTCCTCCAGACTTCTGAAAATCACCAAAACCCATGGCCCTTGATCTACCTACTCCACCTAATGCCGCTGGCAAACGAGCCTGATCAAGGGTTAATGGCGGTTGCGGAGCAGCCTGAGGGGGTCTTTGGGGTGCCGACTGCGTTGGCCTAGAACCCTCCTGTCCTGCTGAACCTCTCTGTGGTCCCGATCTTGGTCCTTGTTGTATAGGAGGTTGACCCGCAGGAGGCATTGCACCAGAAAACCCCGCCGATTCCATTAACTTCTTACGCTGAGCAGCCGTTACCGCACCTCCTGTGGCCACAGGAGGTCTTTGGAAGTCTCTACCTTGTCTTGGATCAACACTTGGTCCCCCTTGGGCTACCTCACCACCGCGACGTAACCCTGCTGCTGCTGGGGCCGTAGGTGAAGCAGTTAAAGGTTGCGTTAAGGGTGACGTTGGCTGCATAAGACCTACACTAGGCTTTGCAACCTCAGGTGCTGGCTGTCTCCGTTGGACGTTTCTACCCTCTATGCCACCTCTTCCAGAAGCCAGCCAACTGCCAGCCCTACCTGCCAGCCCTTTCAATCGATCTAGTCTACTTTTGGCTTGTGGGGCTGCTATACCCGCCTCTTCCCTCGCCTGTTTGCCTAACCCCCTCCTGAAAGCTTCATTGGTAGAAGCCCGCACATCCTCTCTACTCCGAATCCCCTCTGGTCCTCCTCGCAAAGACCACTTATTATCAAATTGTGAAGCAGGAGCTTCCGTCCCTACGCTCATATCCCCTTGCAAGCCACCCGCCCCCTGCTTCCTTTCTGCTACAAATCCTCTGATTTCATCAGCTAGAGGACCGCCACTAAGCCCCTTTAGAAACTCTTCCAACTTGTCTAGGTCGCTTTTCTTCGACTTACTCGACTTACTCGCCTTACGTTGTTGTCTGGTAGCCATGATATACCCCTAGTATTTGCGCTTGGATTTGGGCTTGGAAGATTTGGTTACTTTCTTCTTTTTCTTCTTAGCGTATGCTTTGGCCTGTGCCATCCCCTTAGAGGAATAGGCAAAATGCTTTGATCCTACTTTTGGCATAATTATCGTCCTTCCACATTCTGACGGGGCGGTGATGGCGCACCCTGCCCTTGCGTACGTTGGGCATCTCCTAAAATATTGCTGGGTGTCTGTGGAGGCTGTCGCATCATACTCGGATTTACTGCACCGCTCGGTACTCTTGCCCCACCCCTCGCGCCGCCGGGAGCCTGTCCCGGTGCCGCCTGAGCCTCAGGCGCAGCAGGATTAATGACCTCCTTGGCGGGTTTATCAAGGAAGGGAAGGATACGCTCTGGATCATGGATCTCATAACCTCGCACCAACAGCAACCGAACCAATTCACCCAGATTAGGAGGTTCTCCATAAATCTGCTGAATCTTATCTGTTAAACCACCCATTAAGTTGATCAAGTCCAGATACTGCTTACGCTCTAAGGCTACAGCCTTTGCCCCAGAAGTTATGTCGATCTCAAAATCATATTCACCCTTTGCCATATCCTCTGTAATGGATACATACTCATCGGCATTAGGGTCTATAAGAAAAATTCTCTCTGGCTTGAACTCTGTCGTAAGTTGCCAGAACTTCATCGCCTTACGAACTTGGAAGTACTTAAAAGCCTGTGCGCGTTCATCCTCTCTGGCCGAATTACGCTTATCCATTATATTGGCTTCAGTAGCCGTATCGCTCTGGGGCAATGCTACGGGTTGAGGAGTACCCGCACTGCGATCAAACATTGTTTGAACCATGTTGAGCAACTGGCCCTTGTCGCTCTGCACATCCCCAAACTGCACCGCTTGCACAGCACGACCCTGTGACTCTACCAGCCCCTCTACCTCAAAAGCTTCCATGTCATCCGCTTGAAGGATGTCATTGATCTCTGTATCTGACACATAACGTGGATCATAGAGAAAGAGATTCTTCTGCTTGCGTATGACCGACAGGAAAGAGTCCAGTATCTCATTTACCAGTGACTGCAACGCATCCCCTCCCGCCAATAGAAGCGGAGGCTTATTGAACCACGTAGTCAATGAATTATTAAAGTTCAAGACCTCACAGGGGAACCCCTCTACGTGCCTGAAAGGCCAATCTTCTTCATAGCGAAAGAACTTATTGTGAGAGGGGGAGAAGTTGAGAAATAGGTTGGAGCGACTGCCCTGTCCTATGACCATATTCCTTGCATAGATCTCATACCCCTCTACCATGCCAAAATCATCTATTTCATAGATGTTGTCTTGCTCAGGGGCATTGGCAAACCGTAACTCTTCCGATGGTTCCAAGTCGGCGGTATTATAGAGGGAATCGTCTGCCATCATCTCGTCTATATGGCGCACGTATCTAAAAGCCACCCACTTGGCATCATGTATGCCATCAGAGGCAAAGGGGTCCATGAGAAAGTCACCGGGGTTCCACCTTCGTCCATAGGGAGCTTCCCATTTTATAGACGTATGCTCTCCCGCATCTCCCCTGTCCAAAATTATTTGATGGTCTTGAATGTGGGATTCTAAGATAGCCTGAAAGCGAGGGTCGAGGTCGGGCTGCTGAAGGAACTCTGTATGGACCGCAATATGCTCTTCGTGACTCTGTTCAGCGGTGACCGTCGTTATCTCACCCGAAGTGAGAAACAGCGACTCTGTATTGGGATCATCCATCACCTTGCCGGGGTTCAAAAGCTGGCTGGTGACGATATCCGTCTCCAAGTCCATGGTGTAGCCAACCTTAGTAACACCCCAAGGACTGAGAAAAGCATCCAATAAAACCCGCTTATCCTGCTCCAACTGCCCCGTTTCACGATACCAATAATCGCTTATCTTAGCGACAAATCGCTCTTGACCTACACCATCTTTATTGAAAGGAGTTATTTTAAACTTGGGATCGTGCGCGGCTATATTAGAGACACTCTGGTCGATCCACCCATAGATCAAATTAGTTTTGATCCTCGTACCGGGATCGCCCGTTAAAGACAGGTCTTCCAAGTCCTTTTCTCGCTCAGTAGCCGCTTGCATATTGTACTGATCGAGTAAGACCTGTGAAGCATCGAAAAAAGGTCGGTAGAAGTCCGTAGCGTGTTGAATCCTACGCTTCCACCACTCCAATTGATGTTCGCGTTTATTTGGATAAGATACCGGCATAATATTAATATGTTTCCATTAGGTATAGTTTGTCAAGTAGTAATAATTCTTGGTAGTTACTATTCTACACTACTATAATGCTGGTCATAAGGAATAGGATCGTGTGACCCTATGATAGGAGCCTCCCTAACGACTCTTTTACCCTGCCTACGCAACTTGCTTCTGTGCATCAACTCTTCAAAAGTATATGTCCTAGCTCCCCATGGATTATCTTCGTCAGGTAGCGGCTTGCCGGGCGTAAGCTCTTCCAACATAATACCCAGCAAAGAAAAACAATCTACCTCATCATCATGCTTCCCCACGGGGAAATTGGTTAACGTCTGCAACACCTCTTGTGTCCAACGCCTCTTAGAAGGAAACAAGATCATCTTCTGCTGCGCCCTCCCCTGAATAGCTCTAGCTCTAACTGTCTTATCCTTACTCGGCGTATACTGCTTCCTATAGCAATAAGCGTCACGCTCCTTCATCCGCTGTGATAAGTAAGGACCAACAGAATTCAAGATCTGACCACGCTCCTCCCCCCACTGCGTGATCTTCCACTTCTTCATCATATCGATGACCGACTCAATCCATTCCTGTGGCTTAGCTCGCTTCTTCCAAAAATCAGCCACATAAATACGGTCATATGGATCTACTGCAAAAACGACATGCACCGTATAATCCGCACCAGAACGCTCTGATGTTGCATAGTCACTAGTACCATAAAAACGCAACGTAGTATGAGGAGGGAGATGCTCATACATATCAAACCAGTCTATGTGGAAAAAGGCTCCTTCCGCACGGGTAGGCTCCTGCTGGTAAAGTGCGTGATACTCTCTTTCCCCCAAGACCCCACGAATTTCTTTTAACGCTTTCTCATCATACCATCCCGGCCAGAGAGCCTTACCCTTGTCCCTACCCAAAGGATCGTCATCCATCGCTTCTGCCGCAAGCTTCAATACCTCCCAATCCCGTACCTCCTCCGTATCATCCATCTGCTGAATCAGCCTACCACTCAAGTCGTCGTCATGCCAGCGTGTTTGGATGACAATGATCTTTGCATTAGGCTGCAAGCGAGTAAAGGCCGTAGAGCGATACCACGCCCAGACCCTCTCTCGCTCCGATAACGAATCTGCCTCCTCACGATTCTTAATAGGATCATCTATAATGAGTAGGTCTGCTCCTCGTCCCGTGGCTGCCGTGCCAACACCCACCGCAAAATACTCACCCCGATAATCAGCAATACGCCACTTATTAGCGGCAGTAGCATCCTGAGAAAGCTTCTTCCCCTCAAAAATCTTTTGATACTCTTCGCCGTTGACGATCTCCCTAACATCACGACCAAAATCCGTAGCTAGCTCCTGACCATATGAAGCATGTATTATAGATGAATTAGGATTGCGACCCATAAACCATGCCGGGAATCTGCGACTAGCCAACTCACTTTTGCCATGTCTAGGCGGCATAAAAATCATCAAACGATGACACTCACCCGACTCCACCTCTTGGAGCTTTTCACAGATAACACGATGATGATCCGCTACTACGAACTTGGGGAAGGTAAACGTAGTGAAATCTAGCAACGTATCATAGGCCGACTCCCGCTCTAAAAGAATCTCAGCCGCTTGCTGTGCAGGATCTCTCACAATAACGTAGTAACCGTCTTACCATGCTCATCCTCCTCATACACCACCCGCTGGTCCTCATCCGTATGCGGCTCTACCTTTTCACCTAATTTTGGGAATATTTTTTTAACGGAAAATGAACCCAACGATTTCTTGACCCTTTGATACTCTTCCATTGTTTCACGTGGAATACCCGCCAAACCATACACCGCGTCTATCCATCTATTACTATTCATATTCCCTCTTTGCAAAGTCACTTTTAGGCAACAAAAGACCCATCGCATGAATCATACGGTTCTTTCTCTCCCTTGACATAATAGAGTCGCAATCCCTCAAATACATATCCACAACGCCCAATGCCTCCCCAACAGTAGGCTTCACCTCTGTAGATTCAAGCAACCTATCCAGATTGCTCATCCAACATCACCACCTCTCCTATCTCAGAAACCTCCGACTCAACAGACAACGCCGCCTCCGTCTTACGCTTCTGAGCAATCATCATCAACTCCTCCCTACTTAACTCCTCCAAAGGACGATCTATCTTACTATGCGTCATCGCCACCTCCTTAGGAGCGTGGAATCCCAAAATCTTACACCGCTGCTCTACACACCACGAAATTTTGTCTAACCACTTGGCATCCCCAGAACTTGAAGCCTCCTTCTGTGTTACCGTCCTAGGATTGACCTTCTCGTCATAATGCGTAGTACGGCGATGCTCACCCTTCGATGCCTCATACGCCTCCCATGCCGCCCTCTCAATCTCGTCAATCTTAGCCAACTGCTCCATCTTAGCCGATCTAAAATCATACGAAGCACCATTGTGCCACTCATCACGCAACTTACGCAAATCTACCTCTATAGTACTCAGACTAACCTTCAACTCCTTCGCCATCTCCGCTTGCTTCATACCCCGCAAATACATCGACGATAAAAGCTGCCTGTCAAACATTCTTTGCATCCTACTCCGCTTAATCGTGTTCATACCCATACTATCCTATACGTGAAGCGTACCACCCTCCAAAATTAAAGAAACTTCCTTGTTAGAAGCCGTACGACCCAATACCGTAGGCAAAATATCAGCCAACCTGAAAAACTTATCAAAATCACCCAACTCCGAAGCAATACCCAACGTCTCTAACGAAATACCCTCCTCGCCTAACTCATCCCGCAATACCTTGATAATGTCATCCGCCGCCGAAATCATCTTTACTATATTACGACTGTCCATCCAAAACCACCTCTCTAATATAACCGCGATAATGCGGATAATACTCTAATATACTATACCACAACAAGCGCAACAAGCCAAATATGACTTTTTAGACCAAAAATGATACGCTTGGTAGGAGTGCCATATATTATAACAAAAATCGTAAGTCGGGGATGACGTTTGCGGAGGGGGCCAGATGCCGGGGCCATGGCGCGGGAAGCCGCCTAAGCTCCGAAGGAGCCGCGTGGGCTTTTTCCCCGTCGTTGAGGGGTCAAATGGCAGCGGACCCTGCATAGACTCAGCGACCTTTTCGCGCATCCCTAAAGGCTTCAGCCTTTAGTGTGTCATTGCTTTGTTGGAACTCTTCTAAAAAGCTAAAGCTTTTGTTATTGGGAGGCTGAACCATGGGGTGGATGGTTGTTGGGAACTATGGGGTGGATGGTTACCAGACCTAACTCCCTCTCTCTGCTACTCAGAGAGGGAGTAATGCGATGACCCCCTCTCTCTGCTTCTCAGAGAGGGGGTAGGCTGATTTCTTGGAGGACTGCTTACAGAAAACTTGTTTTCTGTAAGTAGTCCTCCAAGTCAACTCTTGTCAAGAGGTTGTAGTAAATAACTTGTTATTTACGAAACCTCTTGACAAGAGTTGGTAGGGTGCCGTAAGTTTGGGGTCCGATCATCGCAACTCTGTGTTGGTCGGTTGTATTGCAGTTCACCCCGTGAAAGTCCCAAAGGGACTGAAGGGAGCTTCAAATGGCTAAGTTTAGCCTGTCCAGCCTCAGCAAAGCTGAGGAGTCGAAAGTTCGTAAGTCCGATTCAAAGAATCGGATGAAACTCGAAACAGCGGCTTTGCCGCTGGACAGTAGCAAACCGACGATGAATCTGCTCCTGAAGGGAGCAGAACTGGCTGAGTTCAGCAAAGCTGAAAGGGACCTGCTGGATCAAGCCTCTGGCTTGATCTGCCGGGGAGAAGCTTGGAGCGTCATCGGAAAGGTTAAAGACGCCATCAAAGATGGCGACACTGCACTATCCAAAGCTGAGCTTTGGTCGTTGATGGCTTTGGCTGAGGGCCGAAGCGAACTTCCAAGGTCTTCTAAGAAGACCTCCAAGACTCCAAAGGAGTCTTCGAAACCGAACATCGACGTATCTTCGCTGAAGGCGAAGATTGACGAGGTCGTTGAAGACGACTTGAAAGACGCTCTGGAAAGAGCGTTGGAAGGCCTCTTAGATGCCTTGGTCCTGATTGACGAGGCCTAAAGGCCTCCGAAGCAAGATAGCCTGAAGGGCTATCGTGCTGCCGACCTCCTCCCTTCGGGGAGGGGGTTGGTCCCATCGGTAAGAGATGGGGCATCCCTTAAGGGATGTCGGCGTATCCCTTCTAAGATCTTTGAGCTACTTCGTAGCTACGCCATCCTACCCTTGCTCCCTTCGTGGAGCCTTCGTATAAATCCCTTCGTGGATAAGTCATAGCTCCCTTCGTGGAGCCTTCGCCTCACCCCCTTCGTGGATAATCCCATAGGGTTTAAGACCCTTAGGCCAGTGAACTGTTCGTCCTTCGTTGACGGATCGTAAGCGACACCGCCGCTGGTACTCTCTTAAGCCCCTTACATCAGCTTTGGATAGTGCAGTTGAAGCTGCAACCACTGGTTAACTCCCTTCGTGGAGTTCCAGCTTGGTAAGCGACCAGAGCGTGTCCTTCTCAACGGAGAAGTGACGAGTCCCTTACTACGTAAGCATCTTGCCCTTTGTGGCCTTCGGAGATCATCTCAAGATACTTGACGGCATCCCTTCGTGGACTATGGATCACCTGTTAGCCCTTCGCGGCCTTGATACAGGACGAGATCAACGCTCCGCTCATAAGCGGAGACTTCGTCAAGGATTAAGAGATAGAGCATTCGTAAGCGTAGTGGACCCCCTGAGTGAGAGACAGGGTTGGGCAAATAGTATGTGCTTAGGTAGCTGACTGAAGGCCTAAGCATGTACACTCATCAGTCCTTAAGGACTGTCTTGATCTTCAAAAGTTGTTGGCTGGTAAGCCTACCTGTCGGAACCATTTAATCACGGTGACCGAAGGTAAGCTTGCTTGTTGACAAGCAGTTGAAGATCAAGGGGCATCCCGCAATAGCGAAAGTCCTGTAAATGCCATTGAGCTATTGCATCATTCGCTGTTAAGCGAAAAGGAGTTGTACCATGGAAGTATTGACGAATGCCTTGACCTTGCTACGTAAGTTCGTAGCTGGCTTGGCAGAAGAAGTCAAGGCTGCCGAACAGGATACCGTTGAGTTTGGCAAGATGGATCTGCGGGTCAAGGACATTGACCAATGCCATGAGCTAAGCACATCGCTGTTGTGTGCTTGGCAGATGCAGTTCGGTGACGAACTACGAAAGGCTATAGTCCAAGGTAATAAGCCGAGGATTAAGTCTTTGTGGGACGTGATTTGTAAGATCACGTCTTCATGCCTCAAGGAAGACGAAGCACTCTGCAATATGGTAGAGATTGCCTACGAGTTAGGCAAAGAAGCCTCAGATTCTTTGGTTAAAGACTTAAGAGAAAACGTCTTGGATATTAGACTTGAAAAACAAAAAGCTATCCGTGAGAGGAACAGACTTTCCTTAGAATTAAGGGCTAAGGAGAAGCAAGCACGGTTAGACTGGCCCCACTCAACGTCCAACGTTTAGGAGGATTAACAATGGCTATAACAACTCAACAAGCCAATGCTTTAATAGCAATCAACACCCTTCTCAACAGAGCAACCGTTGAGGAGTTCAATCGTCACCCCGAACCGCTTCGGCTTCACCAATCGGTGGACCGTTACGGCAAGGTCACCTTTAAGGAAGCGTCCAGCTTGGACGCAGAGGAGGTTTAAATGAAAGACACCATAGACTTCAGCCAAATCTGGAGCATGGCTTACGAAGCAGGGACCGAAGCGGGTAATGCCGCTCAATGCACCCCGATGATAATCACTGAAGAGATCGGTCCCAATCCCGGTCAACAGTGGATGGTCCCTGATGGTCCCTGTGGATTTGCTGAGATCAAATTTGCCGGGAATACTCAATGGGGCCGATGGGCCAAGAAAGAACGGGGCTGTACCAAAGCCTACCCGAAGGGATTGCACTATTGGGTAAGTGAATTTGGACAGAGCTATACAAGAAAGAGTGCCTTCGCCATAGCCTTTGCTAAGGTGCTAAACAACTATGGCATTGACTGCTATACAAGCAGTCGATTGGATTAAGTGAGCCGGGGAGAGGGGTTTAATTCCCCTCTCCCCTTAACCTAAGAGGAAATTATGCCACAGATCACTGATGTCAAGGTGGAGCGAAGTGAATATAACACCACCCTTGTTACAGCACGAAGCATCCTCAGCGGCGATCAGAGTGTTCAGCTTTGGGACATTCCCTTCTTACAATTTCAACGGGGCTATGCTAAGTGGCTGAACACAGGGACTCTGATACAGAATGCTTTGCCTATGTTGGATGACAATCAGCGGGAATTCCTGATGACAGGAATAACTGAAGACGGTTGGGATGACCTGTATGATCTATCAGAATAGGAGGCTTGTGAATGAATTACATTCACCAGTTGCAGCAACAGGTGAAAGAGTTAGAGCAGATGCGAAGCGAAGCGGACCAATTGGTCACTGAGTTTCGCGTCTACTTGGAATCAAATAAGTTTTGGGAAGACACCACCATCGAAGTGGCCGATGTCCAGAGAAGGTTAATGCCACTGCGTCACTTACTCTTAGACTCATACAACTAAGGAGGTAGCACAATGAACAAAGACCAGCGCATTGAACGAGCCGAAGTTCGTCAGGGGGAACGCTTGGAGCGTTCCCCCGAACAGCAACTCCAACTCCTTGATAAGCGATTGGGTAAGGGAGTTGGTGCCTCTAAGGAGCGAGCTAAGTTACTCGCTCAGATAGGGAGTAAGTAAAAATGAAACTTCCTTGGGTAGATGACGGAAACCTGCAGGAAAAATTGGGATGGTGGTTAACCTTAGAAGAGTTGGAAAGCTGGCTGAAAGAGGCAGAGCTTCCTGAGCTTATGGCTACTCAGTCTTGGGAGGCTTTCCCTAAGGAGCCAGTAGACTGGAACGAATCATGTTTATGTCCTGTCTCCCTCTGCATTAAGGAGACTAAGTCGATGGAAGAGCAGAAAGCATTTAGCACAACGGTAGGCATTCGGCTTAGGGCAGACTTCACAGAAGGAGGAAGCGGAGTATGGCCGGTGCCTTACCACCTAATGGAGTTCACACAAAGGTATGACCTCAGGTGTGACGATCAATGGGCTGACGAATGCCGCAATAAGTGTTCGCTTAGCACTGAAGAAGGACACGTTCAAAGCCAAGGAGGTAAAGAAGTAAGACCCTATCAAGTAGTTCCAGCGGAGACAGCAAGACTGCTGGCCTTATCGGCAATTGAATCCATGAAAGAAAAGACGGAGGAGTCGAATGAAGATTACGCAGCATCGCTCTAAGTCGTTGCCCCGCAAGCTCTTAACGTGGGGCGAAGAGAATCCTAAGTTGGCCAAGGCGGTCAACTGGTATCAGGTGGGGCTTAACCTGATGCCAACGAAGAAGCTGTGTCCCTATCAGACAGAGGGATGCACTGCACCCTGCTTAGTGCATCAAGGTCGTGGGGCTATGGCTTCTATCATTAATGCACGAATGCTTCGCAACTGGATCTTGGAGAATCATCCAGTGATGTTCTCCGATACCATTCATACGGAGCTATTGAATGCGAAGCGAAGAGGTGAGAAGAAACATCTTCCCCTCTTAGCCCGAATGAATCTCACCAGCGACAAGATGTGGTATAGGGACAAGCTGTTTAAGCAGTGGTATGATATCGAAGAGATCTGGTTTGAGGAATACACTAAGATCCCCATTCGATACTATAAAAATAAGCCAGACCATATGCATCTCACCTTCAGCCGAAGCGAAAGCAACATGGTTGACTGTTGGGAAGCATTAAACCATGGAGTTAACGTAGCAGTGGTCATGGAAAAGGAGGATGGAGCATGGCCACAATCATGGATGGGGTATCCAACCTTGGATGGTGATATCTCAGATGAACGAATCGATGATCCTTCGGGTCATTGGGTGCTACTTAAGCCGAAAGGCTCTATAAAAAACGACACCACTGGAATGGTGGTGCGAAAGGAAGAATGGAATGCCAAGTCCGCATAACTTAAGCAGGATGACGGCTCAAACATTATTTGAACACCTCTTGCAGAATGATGTTATCAGTGAGGATGATATCTACGAAGATCTCAATGAAGAGATAGCCGACATCATATTTTCTGCCATAACTCTTTCCCTTAAGGAGAACAAATAATGGCTTCTCACGAGTTCAGAACCGAAGTAACCGCCGAAGTAGAGGTTGAGGTTGACATCACCGTTTCGGATGAGCATGGCAACGATATTGACTGTGACACCGAAGGTTACGGCACAGACATCACCGTCAATATAGACCTGTCAGATGTCAAAGAGAATCTCAAAGAGGAATTGTGGGCAGAGGTCAGGCAGCAGATCATAAATGAGATCAGCGATGCCGCCAACCCCATGCAGTCCCTTGCAGAGTTCATCTTGTTGGTCGGTAATGGTTACACGGTCAACAAAGAAAGGACTGACGACAGGCTGAAGGATCTTGGTGCAAAAATACGTGCCTTTGAGATTGTTGTGGAGGAGAAGAACAAGGAGATCTCAACATTAGCACAACGGGTTGTTGATTTGGGATTGAAGCAAAAAACCACCATCCCTAGTGAGGAGACGAAGTAATGAAGATCACCATTAATCTGGACGAAGAAGATCTTCGTATTGCCCAAAGTATTGTGGCTAACCAATCGCACTTCGTGATAAACAGCCACACCATTGAGGATGCAGTGATCACAGGTATTCTCCAACAGATTCAAGTCTTAGCCTTTAAGGCTCAACAAGGGGTAGATAATCCTTGCCCTTCTAACAAGAAGTAGTTAAATTTAAAACTATAACAAAACTATTACAAAACTCTTACAGCCAAGGTGCCAAGGAAGGAGGTGTATGGCATCTTGCTTGTTGACAAGCAGAAGAGATTCCCTCTTCCGCTACCTCTCAATATGGAGTTTCAAAATGAAAAAAGGTCGTGACCTTCAGCCGTTAGTAAGTGAGTTGACCCGTCAGATGGATTCCAAATTGGATTTGCTTGCTGATACCAGATCTATCCAAGCCGTCCCTCATACATTGGAGGGAGCATCCGATGGAATCGCTCTGGCCATTAATGGTCGAGGTGCATTTCCTACTAACTCTATAGCTGACGGACAACTCAGTAGTCGGTTGAAGATTCCTAAGAAGTATTACGACAGGATGAACGCTGCATGGCCCGAACTCCTTTGCACCAACATTAATCACTGGTTCAACACCGAACCAGAGAAAAGGCTGGTGCGAACCTTAGATGGTGGAGCGAGAGCTTTTCTCAGCGAGAAGTACCGCCCCTTGGACAACTGGTTTCTCTTAGAGGCCATACTGCCCTCGCTAATTGAAGCGAAAGCAGAGGTGGTTAGTTGCGAAGTGACAGAAACTCGCCTTTACATTAAGGCAGTCACCGATCACGTTCAAGGAGAGATCAAGAAAGGAGATGTTGTAAAGGCCGGGGTGGTCATATCCAATTCTGAAGTTGGACATGGGTCACTAAGCGTTACTCCTTGGCTACTTAGGGTGCTTTGCATGAATGGAATGAAAGCCCACTCGTGGGGCAAACGGAAGTATCACACAGGAAATAAGATGGGTCACAACGTGACTGATCTTGATAATGCTTGGGAGCTTTACACCGATGCCACTAAGCAGAAAACGGACGAAGCTTTCTGGATGCAAGTTCGTGATCTGGTGAAGTCGGTTATGTCTCAAGCAACTTTTGAATGGATCTGTAATGAGATCCGTCAGACTACGGACAATCAGATCGAAGGTGATCCGTTGGCCGTAATTGAAAAAACCCAGAGAAAATTCAATCTAAATCAAATTGAATCCTCTGGAGTCATGCAGCATCTTTTAAAGGGGAACGACTTGAGCCAATGGGGATTGGCTAATGCCGTAACCCGAACCGCAGAAGATGCTCCTTCCTACGACAGGGCTACTGAGTTGGAAGGAATCGGATGGGATGTCGTTGAGCTTCCTCGCAGTGACTGGAAGATTATGACAGCATAGTCTCAGCCGTAAGCGTCATATTGACCCTGCCCCATGGCAACTTAAACGTTACTTCTTCGCTGTGGTGGATAGGTTTATATACCGCCAGAGCTTCCATAAACCCTGACATGGCCTTACGTAATTCATTTGACATATGCTCAGGCATCTCAAGGGATGGAAGCTCTGGCGCATCTCCTACATTGTTATTCCTTAATTTGCGAAGCTGAATGGAAGACAGTCCCTTCTCTTCTGCTTGAACAAGCAACCACTTACGTTCCTCTGGACTCTTAACGCTGGCCACTTCAAAGTGGTGAGTATAAGACAACAAAGGATGTCGATCTTCAGGTGGAAACACATTACAAACCCATGCACTATTACGTAGCGTTACATCAGATTTGCCCGTCAAGTAAATGGCTTGACTGAATTGATCGGGCCATGTCTTTTCACCATGAAGTATCCAATCCCCAATCCACCAGTTAATAGATGTTTGAATGTCGGTTAGTAAGCTACCTGCCCGTTGCCAATCCTCAAACTTCATAGTTTCTGACGGCAGGTAAGCGTTCTCTGTTAATGTGCCGGGGATGGGAATGTGACTAGTTTGACTTAAGCTTGCTTCGCTCATACAATTTCTCCAATTAAAAGGGGGAAGTGGAATGGCTAGAAACCACTTCCCCCTTTGCGAGACAACGTGGCTCCGTCAGTCACGTTGATACTTAAATATAACTAATACAAAACCCTTGACAAGAGGTTATTTTATGGTTAAATTTCTTGGTAACAAGAATAATAAATTAGCCTATTTTTTCCTCCTCGCCAGTGCCATTATACTGGCGGTTAAGATAGTCCCATCCTTAATCAACCCACCTGAAAGGAAGGTAAGTGGGGTCTCATTAATCGCAAACTCACCATACAAGGTGCAATTGCACAAAGGAGATAAGTAAATGTTAAGTTTTCCGAAGTCAGCTTTTGTTCCTCACCCCACAGGACAGCACCAAGGTCATATCTTTGAGGTAGAAGTTCGCTACCAAGAAGAGACACCTTGGGGCTTGAAGGATAAGATCATCCTCAAGATCGAATCCGAAACTCCCATGTTAGATGACAAAGGGAAGCAACGCACCGACAAAGAAGGCACTCCCATGTTCTACAACTTGTGGGACTTCCTTACCGTTACTCGCAAAGGTAAACTGGCGAGTCGAAGAGAGGCCATCCTTGGAAGACCTCTTACTCCAGAAGACTTCCCCGATGACTACGATCCTGAGTTGGAGTTCTTGGATCGCAAGATCGGTTACGTAGTTAAGCACACCGCAGGAAAGGAGCCAGACACGGTGAGTGCTAGCATCGAAACGCTTTGGTCGTTAGGTGAAGGACCGAAGTTGAGCTTGAGTAATAAGCCGTCCGAAGCAAAAGCAAAAGACGACGACTTACCCTTCTAAATTACCCCTTTAAGGAGACTTAAAAAAATGGCTACTAAAGAAAGAACCTCTGAGTCGATGCCCTACATCACTGACTACACCCAGATTGAAGTCATTGATGGATTCAATCATCGCACAAGTTTTTTGAATATCGAACAGTTGGCAACGAGCATTCGTGAAGTTGGGATGCTTGACCCTATCAAAGTTACTCGCAATCCGAAAGGATCGGACTTTGATTTCCGACTGATCGACGGGGAACGTAGGCTCAAGGCAGTGCAGATGTTGCACGAACAGGGCGTAGAGATTTCATTTCCCGTTCGTATCCTTCAAGGAATGGATGACGAATCATCGGTCATCGTTGCCGCTACCTCTAACATGGAACGTAGCGACATCACTCCGCTGGAAGAAGGAAACATCGTGGCTAAGATGGAAGCGTATGGATACGACACAAAAGAAATCGCTTTCAAGCTAAGCCGTAGTGATCAGTGGGTTCGGGACCGTAAGGCATTGGAAGGAGGATCTCGTAAGATTAAAAATGCCTTAGGGAATAATCGCATCCCTGCTGATGTGGCTGTAAAGTTGATCCGTAAGCACAAGGATCACAAGGAACAGGACAAAGCACTGGCCGAAGTAGTTACTGCGGCGGGAGGACAGAAGTCCAACACCCGCAAAGCGGCAGCTAAGAAGGGTCACGGTGGGTCATTGAAGCCTACCGCCAAGGAATTGGAAGCTATGTCCGACAACCTTAAGACCCTTGACATCTCAGACACCATCAGAGATGCGGCGAATGCTTCACTGGCTTATGCAGATGGATCGCTTCCACCCGCTAAGTATAAGAAGTATCTCGAAACCCTACAGCTAGAGGCTTACAAAGTAGCTAGCTAAACCATCTAACCTTAGTGCCGAAGGGGAGGGGGCGAATTCCCCCTCCCCTTTCTCTTTTAATTGAAAGGAACCCAACGTGGAAAACCTTGCCCAGAAATTCATCAACTCTGATCTGTTCTCTGTCTATACGATGACCCTTGACTTCAAGGAAAAGCTCTGTGGTGGTATCCCCAAGTCAGAGAAAGCCATCGAAGGCTGGATACGAGCTAACGTAGAAGACAAGAGCAAGCTGGAGCAGATGGTAGCAGACACTAAGGAGTCCATGAATGTAGACAACCTTAGCGAAAGCGATCTGGAAAACCTCGCCAAGTCTGCATGGAATGGATTCAAATCTGATGAACGCGGACTCTACATAGAGGGCAGACAGATCAAGTCTATGTTTAAAGAATCTGCAAACGTAATCAAAAATGTTTTGAATGTCTCTGCTTTCAAGGCGAGAATAGCGGAGAGGGTCTTTGTCGTAGAGGACAAGGTGCATCTCCGCTATTCTGGATTGGATATCGCTTTGGCAGACATTTTTCAAGAACCTTCTGGATCATACGAAGGGATGGTTCATGCGATGACTGCCATGGGTAAAATCTCCGCATTGAAACGAGTTGATTACGTAGAGAAAGCTTATATAACTTTCACCTTAAAGATCTTAAATGAGAAGATCATAACGAAAGATAAGAAACGTCTGGATGTCCCACAGTATATCATGCATTTGATTACGCACTCTCAAGAGAATGGTCTTGGGGCAGAGCGTAGTCAGGGCAATGGCAAATTTAATTGCTCTTTCTTTGGCCTCAAGGAGGAGATTAAGTCTAATGAATAAAGCTTTTACCACTGAGCAGTTGCTCCATATTGTTAACAAGAACATAGACAAAAACAGGGGGCCAAGCGAAGAAGCTTTAGAAGATTTAGCCCCTAATGGATGGCACTTGGTGCATAGGATCATGGTGCATAATAACGTAGAGTATAGATGTCGAGTTGCTCTATGCGTTCAAGGCACTAAGACACCAAGGATTGTCCTTATGGACATGGAGTTCGAGGACTACGAGCAGGGTCACGATCCTGATCATATCATTAAGCAAGCCGAAGAGCTTAATAATAAAATGAATAATCTTGATTCAGGGGAGATAGACGATGCTATTATTTAGAGCTTGACAAGAACATGACTCTTTAGTATCTTAGGTATAGTCAGTGCCGAGTGAGTGAAGTGGACAACGAACGTAATATGCCTTATCATTACCCCGTAAGGCTATTGCTTCCTATTCCCGGTCACGTTCGTTGACTACTGATCCCACTTCGGCACTGGCATCCTAGGGAAGAAGCAATAGCCTTCTTTCTTTAAAAGCCTTAGCGGGTCTGAGTACGGGAGTACCAGCACACCGAAGCACGGCAACATACTGGTGTATAAAGATAGTGCCGTGAACGATGGAGAGAGATAGCTTCAGCGAAGCTTATCGATAGCCGCCATCTTAAACAAAGGGTGAGGGAGTTTAGGAGGGGTGTATGGGACAGGTCTGTACGACATTCCATATCGAGTCCGCTCCGCTCCGTTCAAATTGACTGATCCAATCCACTCAATTCCTGTCACTAGACAATTCTACTCCTTTCGTCTCCTTTCCATAGACTAGCCACACCACTCCTCTCCGTCCCTTATAGACTTTTTCTCTTTACGCCGTAGGCGTACTGTACATCCTGTCCTACGGACAGTAAAAGAAAAGAAAAGAAAGGAAAGTAAGTAAGTGAAAGAAGTACGTACAAAGCAAGAGTTGATAAACGTACTGGAGGAACTGGATGCCCCCAATGAGGTTAAGCGTAGCATTTACTTCGACACTACAGGAGGAGGAGGCTTTGCTTTACACAACGAAGAGGCATTACGATTAAATAAAAAGAAGTATCCTGTATACTCCATAGTCTTACCAGACTCCAGCGGCATAGTTATTACTGGAGAATTGAGAAAGTCTATGATAAAGGAGGCCAAAGCAAAAGTTTTTTGAGATGAAACGGCCCGTTTCATGCCAAGCCTCACCCCGATGACGTGACATACCAAGCTAAGTCTAACCGTACCCAACCAACCTCTATCGACAAGCCGATTCGAGTCTTCTCAGATCTACTGACGGAGCGGAACTTTCCTATCCCTATCGACAAGTCTTATCCATCCGATGCTATCCTATCCCTATCGACAAGCCGATGCTATCCTATTCTTATCGACAAGCCGACTCTACCCCTGTCGTACCAGACCATATGACGAATCGAGCCCAGCCTCTTCGGACCCCTTTGACGTTTCAGGTCGTTACGAACCTTGTCTCCTCTAATGACATGCCAATCCGCTTCTATCTAAGCCCCTTGACCTTCCTAGTCGAGTCAAGTCAATTCGATTCTAGTTGACGATCCTAGTCGAGTCAAATCAAATCAATTCGATTCTAGTTGACGAGTCCATCCGTCTCTTGCCCCATCAAACCTGCCCTAATGACTGGTCATACCGCGTCCACTCTTATCAAGTCCATAGACATGCCGATTCCGCTCGACCCCGTTTGACTGGCCGCGTCCTTTCATTTCTTTTCGAGCCTGTTGACACCCCGTGTCCCCCCGTGCCAAGCCCGATGACTAGCCAGACCTCACCACCCCCATCTAAGTTGACAGATCTTATCCATGACAAGCCGAGCCAAGCCAAAAAACATTTGACGAGTCAAGTCCATCCCTACCAAGGGGCAATCCTCATCGACCCTTTCCATTTCCAGCCAAGGGTTTTCCATTAACGAAAGGAGATAACATGGAAGACTTCAAGGGAAGCAAGAAGCACAACCGATCTGATACAGAGGATAGAGCATTCTCTTACAGGTCGTATCGTAGAAACTTTGGTGAAGGATTATACGTTAATGACCTTGACCATGTAGAATGGAGATTGGTAGATGGTGTGCCTACTCCAGTAGCCGTCCTTGAACTTACCAGAGTAGACAATGCCTTCTACAACGAAGACACAAAACGAAAATACCAGCAAGCTATCTTGGATCGTTTTGCCAGAGATGCTCAGCAGGACTTCGTTGTGGAGATGGCATATAGGCTAAGCGTATCAGCCTATATCATCTTATTTAACAAGGATCTCACTGACTTCTGGACCTATAACCTTTCGAGAGACGATTATCCTAACACGGGAATCGTCAACGAATGGCATCACTATAGAGAATCGGGGTATAGATTATGGATAAAAAATCTGGAAGCTTAGACTTTGGATGGAATGCAGCCTCAGGTCTTTTGACAAAGGTCTACAGGAGATTCTATAAAAAGAATCCTAGTGAATTGGATAACGACATACGCAATCTCTTCGACCACATAAAAGAATACGGCAAGTTCAAGTCACTGGATGTGACAGGATCTGACGTAGAGACTGCGGTAAAGAATTATATCTTCAGCGACGACAACAAGGGAGGGAATGAAGGAGGTAAGTTCTTCCCTGACATATCATCCATAGTAAACGAATTAAGATATGTCATCATGCATAGAAAGAAAATGCGGGGCGAAGAGATAGCAGACAAGATGGTTTCCTTTGACGAGAATAAAAACATGGTCACTATTCCCATCAAAGGAACACCCTTAGAACGATGGTTTAAGGAGGACTCCATCGAAGCATTAGGATCTGCTGGTAGCAAATGTAGTGATTGCTTTGATACGGGAACCATCAGATTTTATTATATTAAAGGCCATGCTCATCATGTATTCGCAGCAAAAGAATGGCTTGACCTATCCGACAAGGATGAGGCCAAGGCTTCTATGTTCACTTGTGCAATATGTTATTGTGACCATTGTGAGTTGGGCCGTTTAATCTATACACGATTTCAGCAGAACGATCTCAGACCTCCTCTCTATAGCACCATATTAACCCTTGTAGGAAATCGAAAGAAGCGTAAAAAGGAGAGGGATATAGTGCGGGAAATTGAGGATGGGGGAGAGCAAGGTGATATGCTTCACAGTCTTGACGAAGAGGGTGCAGCAATCGATCCTGAAACCAGACTATAGGTAACACGGGAGTGACTGGTTTCCTCCCCCATTCTCATCACCTTAGGAGATGCTATGTCATCAAAAAGAAGTTATTCTCAGCATAAAAGAAACGTAGGAGCATTAGACCCATACGCTAGGTTGAGTGGTGCAGTGTATATGGATGCTTTTAACACACTGAGGAAAGCAGTAGACCTCCTCGACATGGATGAATTAAACAAAGAAGCACAAGGCAGGAAGGATAACGCCTTAACCTTTTTATATTCTGATAATCCTTTTAGAAAGTATTTGGAAATCAGGGGTCACGAGATGCCGATTCAAAAGGGCATAGATGGGATTATTTTAAAGAGGGAGGATCGATATGAGTCGTGATCGTGTAGATGAAGTCTTTCAAGCTTCAGACAAGTACTCTATGGTGATGCTGGATACGCCTAACAAGAAAGGAAGGAGAAGGCTGGATCAAATAACTCTTGGCGTTATTCACTACACGGGATCGTCCAGCTTAGAAGGCACCCTTGCTTGGTTCCAAGACCCCGAAGCTAAGGTGTCCGCCCACTATGTCATCGCTGCGGATGGTGCTGTGGTGCAGTTTGGAGACTTAGAAGATGTGTTGTGGCACGCTGGTCGTTCAGAATGGCTGGGCAGGAAGTGGTGCAACAAGTACAGTATCGGATATGAAGTGGTCTGCGGCCCTAAAGGACGCTTCACCCCATCGCAGATAACGTCATTGCATTACCTGCTAAGGATGAACATTCAATCTACAGGAATGACGGCTGTCGTAGGACATGAACACATAAGTCCCGGCAGGAAAATAGATCCCGGTAACTGTGTCAACTGGCACACCGATTTTAAATTAAACATAATAGATCCTGACAATCAGTTGGAGTATTTCTCCAACCAGCGAATCGATCATACTGATGTCATAGAAAGGTATTTAAAGGAGGATCAAAGTCTGGCATCCAGCAGAAACATTCCTATTGAACACGCCAAAGAATTAAATGAGATGAATCGTGCTAAAGAGATGACCGATGGAAGAGGGGGGTCAGACTTCAGTTGGTTGCCCCGCCTCCTCAAGGCTCTCTTTCAACGCAGCGTATAACTCTACGAAGCGACCCCACGGTAACACAACCGTGGGGTCTGCATTATTCCTTTTGAGAATTAAACAATCATTATCCCCCAACCATTCCTCGATCTGCTTAAACCCCCCTCCGTTCTTCCTCGCTTTAACCTCCGCTATCCACCCTCCGAAGCTTATATCACCCGTGTAAGAGCCTCCTGCGGCCCCTGAGAGGGGAACGCGCTCAGCCCCTATCCCTGCCTCGTTCAGCCTATGCACAATCTCACGCTCTACGCGCAAACCCTTGTTGCGCTCACTCCGTCCCAATGTTCAATCCCATTAGCTTAGCTCGCTTTCTGATTCGCCCCTTGATTTCAGCCACTCTCTTACTGCCCTTCTTTTGAAACTCAAACCGTCTATGCCGCACCACAGCATCCACGTCAACCGTTCGTATTGGTACCCCCGCCACTCTGCCCCACACTTCCAACGGGGACTTACCCTTTGATAGATCTCTCGTAATAGACTTGATTTTAGAAGCAGGGGGCAATAGAGAATTTACTAAATGATCCATGTTAGGTCCATAGATGGCCGTTAAGTCTATATCCCCTACAAAGGTAGGATCATCTGCACCATACTCCTTTCTGATGGGCGCACCCGTCATCGTTTTCTCATTAGCCACTAGCTCATAGGTTGTCTTTAGTATGGGATGCATCCTCCCTATCCAAGCGTTCAAGTCTAAGATGCCCTCTGCTGTTTCTATGTCCAGATATGGTAGATCTGGCACGGCATAGGTAGGCTGGTGGTCAATCATAAAAGGCAATCGTGTCGCTAGGTTCTCTTTAAAATAATCTGGAGTGGCAGGATCGTCTTGATACTCAACCTGAGACAACTCGCCCAACTCCGCACGGGCCTTAGCTGCACTGGCATACTTGGCGGGACGATTGATGATAGATTCTATTTGCAGAGGAATATTCTTTCTTAACCATGTGTAGAAAGGAATGATGTTCCTCATAACATTTTTCTCAAAGTCGGTCAGTTCACTGTAGTCGAACAAATATTTTTTGACGTTGAATGCCGCCTCTGCCCCCGTCATTCCATCCAACATAGACTGTATGAACAAAGCCCCTCTGGCATTGTGTTCCGTAATACGTGCTGCCCCTCTTGTAAAACGCAGGTAAGCGTTATTGCCAAGAACCCTCTTCAACCCCTCCGCACTCAATGGGACTCTACGCTCCCCCGTGGCGGGATCTTTCCAACCCCTCGTTACTGTCTCCCCCTCCAACCCAAATAGATAGTTCTTAGCCCGTTGACCAACCCCCGCTTCATGGGGGTCTTCTATCTGACCTAACTCCACCATCTGACTAAACAACTCACCCTTCTCTGGCTCAGCCTCGACCCCCTGACCAAGGAGATTGTTTATCTTCTGCTTAACCTCCATTGGCAATTCGTCAGGCAACAGTTTCTCCATGCCATTCGTCTCATAGATCTCCTTCATAGAGATCGTAAGCCTTTCAATGGCTGAGATATGATTGCTGGATAAGCCTACAGGTTTTAATGCCCCCTCCAAGATATACTTCTCTATGGCCAATGCGAACTTCTCCTCCGCATTGACCTTTTCCCCCGGCAAGGGATCTGGGTCAGGCCACATGATCTGATCGACAAAATCACGGGTATCATCCTCACTGAATTGACGACCCAACGGTCTTGCCTCCCCATAAGCATCCTCGCTGAATGCCTCAAGACGCTTCTTCACCAAGTCCCTGCCCTTCGGCTCTCCCATCCCAAAGATCCATCGATTGATGACATCCTTATCCCCATTCTCCAGCAAGTTGGATCGACGCGCCAAGTGCGCCAACTCATGGATCATCGTAGAGACATCACCACTCTTGAAAGCCACTATGGTTGCCCTGCCACTATCTAAAAAGTTGGTAAGTCCTTTGATCTTCTCTATTTCCCCTGACTTTTCCTTCTGGAAGAAGGTCATGCCGCCATTAAGAGCCTTGTTCGACAAGTCTTCGGAGATGTCTATGGCATTATACTTTCCCGTTTCATGTTCTATTGTAGACAATTTTAATGAAGGTCTTTCACCCACTGCCTTGGCAGGATCAGCAAGGTCATCTGCTTTTGCATCGACTCGATGGATAATCTTCCGAAAGGTATCACCTACCCCACCGCGTTCATTATTCTTGATATAACGATCAGCCACTCTTTGATATTCATACTTAGCTACCGCTGCTGGACCCCAAGCCTGTGCTGTTGCTACTTGCTTCAGATTTGAGGCCCAGATTATCTTTTTATAACCACCTTTTGCCGCCTCTTGTATAAGCAACTTTTGAGCTACCATAGGAAATGTGCCGGGACTCAGTGGAATTCCCCAACCACCCATATTCTCTTCGACACCTTGAAAATAATCACTTTGCAATTCGTGTAATACTAAATACTTATCATCATTATCAGGGTTGGGGTAATAATCACTTATTTTATAATGACCTATAGCATTCTGTCTTGTCGAATATGGGGAAAAAGGCTCTTCTCCAAGCTCTGTGTATCCCGACCTTCTCGCACCAGACTGTGTCGCATCATCTATCATAAATGGTCCCTCCTCAAGCACCTCTTCAAAGCGGGCCTTAGGACCTAAATCATGTTGAACGGCTTGCACGAAACCTTGGTCTAACCCTTCTGCTGCCAACCTGTACTCATCAATACTTGCACCGGGTGATGGCATTCCTTCTGCCACTATGTATCCTGTTCTAAATCCAACATCTGAACGACCCCTAGATTCACCTAGGTAAGCCGCTCCTTGCGCCCTCTTCGCCGCTTCCTTAGCACGAGCCTCATCACGAGGATCGTCTAACTCCCATGGATCATAACGGATGTCATCTTCTGTTTGAAGTAACTCATCTTTTCTCCTTGCCGATAGGACTGCTTCCTTGCTGGTGATTGGAAGTTGTTTTTTATGGATGTTGTGAGGCCTCATATACGCCCCACTTGAATTTTGTCTAAACCAATAACCAGCCGCCCCTTCTTTAACCCTAGAGAGCTTAATAGAATTTTGAAGAATGATATCTGGAAACGCGAACATTGGCTTTTCAAGTCGTTGCCCTACTGTCACTATATTTTGTAGGGCTTCCGATATGAGAGCAGATGAATTATCCAATCCAAATTTCGGCTCTTCTAGATCCCTCATTCTTATAGTAGACTCTTGCAACTTCCCTCCAACTCCCCGGCGATACTTAGCTCCTGTTCTCGGTTCCAGAGCGGTGGGCAACTTATGTCCAGCCACCGGGTCCGCTGCATAAAAAACATTTTTATCTAACGAGCCATTTTTTATCATCTGGTCTATCAACACTTCAGATAGGTCAGATCGTATCGTTAGGTCTAAGGGTTCTGTAAAATCCTTTGTATTTGCGGGATTCAAAATTCGCCAAATGATCTGATCGTTTTTATTAGAAGGATTTAATCGTATCCTCATGGGAGAAGTAGCATAACGTATATCATCTTGATAGCTTGATGGCTCTCTAAATGTGTGTCCAAAAGAGCTTTCTGTAGTAGGCTCTCCCGATGCAGTTAGTGGAGAACCCTTCCCGTAGAAATCTGCCTCCCCCTTAGTTAACCCCGATGAGGGTTCAAGTCCCCAACGATGAGAAAGGCGCGGTGACAATTGAGGAAGTCTGTGTCCAAATATTATTTGACCGTCATCCAAGCGTTGCTCCAATGCTAATTCCCCATTGGGGCTTAACATTTGTCCCTGCGAAAGCTCTGCTGGCCTTACGCGAAATAGACCACGATCCATAGCGTTTACTAAATTGTTCTTTGTAATCTTTTGATTGGGAAAGTTTTCAACCGCATAATTCAACCAATCGTCAAACATCATAAATTCTTCACCTTCGCCGGGATGTCGTAAGGAAGTCCACTCTTTTTCTTTTGCCAGTCTTCTTGGATCATCTGGCCAAGCCTTGCCCTTCTTTTCTGTTTCAACCAGTCTCGTTTTAGGTATATTGGTTCTGCTGCCCTCAATTACGGGACCAAGCTTTTTCTTTAACTCTGCAAAGGTAAGCATCTGCTCCCCACTCTCATCTTTGCGCCATATGGATTTCTTACGCTTGGATTCCTCCTCAACAAAAGAGGCCATCATACTACGCAATGCTGGCATCGCCTCCGTCTTCTCGTCCCACCATGGTTTCCATCCCGAATCATCCGTAGCTGCCTGAGGAAGGACATCAAAAATGTTTTGCTCCACATACTTGGACTTGACCTGATTGAAATCACTAAACCCTTCGATGGTAAGTTTATTCCACCACTCTGCCGGGACACCCCCACTATACCACGCCCACTGTCTGGCCATGCCATCGTATAATTCGGCTAGGGCATGAGCCTCCTCTTTTGAAATCTCCTCATTCTTGATGCTGGCAAACACCTCCTGTATGTGTCGGGTAGCATTGTTGACCCGCTCTTTTGTATCACCCCACGATGGCATCCCCTGTATCCCCTCACGGATAGCCCCGACAGGAATAGTTCTGGCACTGTGGTAAATGCCATAGGCAGCACTCTCCACACCAGCCAGTTCAGCCATCTCATTCGTGCTAAACGTCTGGGCGAATATACCGTGTTTGTCCATCTCACTTCTCATGTCCTTGAGACTTAAGACTCTTCCATCTTTCAGCTTGAACTTATAATCTTGAATAACCTTAGGACCACCCACCTTGAATTCTACATAAGACCTTAGTCCGCGAGGCATGTTGTCTGTACCACCCCATTGGAGCATAGCTGCCTCAAGGTAACGCACTGGATTCGTTACGCCAGCTACGTAGTTGGTGAATATATTCGATTGGACATTACGCGCTACGTAACCCCAACTGCCTAAAGCCCATTGCCGCCATAGAGTTGTCCCCATCTGCCACTGTTTCCAAAGCTTAGACCACCCTCCAGACTTCGACACATCTACAGCCCCCTCCATAAGTTCATTAGTAGTCTTAAGGGCATTGACCATATCCTTGGGCATGGCGTAAAAAACAGCCCCCTCACCCTTCCACTCTCCCGCTGGAGAATAGAAATCAAAACCCTTTGATAAAAACTTCTTATGCAGAGGATGTGCTTTATCTGTAGCTATAGCCATATCTACAGGGATGGTAAGCGTCCTGTCGTTGAGTATATACTCCTGAAACTTCTTTGTATTTCTCAATCTCAAAGACTCAAAGGAGCGATTCCCATACAACAATGCATAGTCCATTTCAGAAGGACTCAATCCCAGCAGCTTACTATACAGATCTTTATATGTAGCTTTGTTTTGAAATGTAGCTTTTACGTCTCCCTCCATATGAGAGAAAAAACTCTGCCTACCCTCAGATGACATGATCTTCTGCATTATATGCTCTATGTCCGCTTCACTATCCATGCTTGTTTCAAGAAATCGGCGCATAGTGCGTTCGCCAGAAGCACTTAGGGGGGCTCGACTTGGCAAGTAATCGCTTCTCAATTCTGTTTGATCTAAGAGGCCATGTTTTAAATCTTTATCTGTCATCTCTTTGGTAAGAGACTTAACGAGATTCAACATCTCGTACATCTTTTCCTTGAAATCAGCATCCCCCGGCCCCTCGTCAATCATTCTCTTTGCCGACTTCGTATTGGCTGCAAGGAGACTCATAGCATACCGTGCATCCAGACCGTACACCTTAGTCATGTGCAGCATCGCATTCTTAATAGCTTGTGATTCAGAAGCACTATCAAGAGAAGCCTTGTTAACAAACCCTAAGTATTTGGAGGCATTGTTTTGGATAGACTCATCAAGAGCCTCATCTGACAAACCCGTAAGATGCTCCACCAACTCTCCCTTATCTACGTTAGCACCTTGTGCGCCAGCTATTTCTTCTGCATTCTCTTTTAAAAACTTTCTGAAAGTAGCAGCCGTCGCTGGATTCTGTAGCCTCTTGATCACATTATTTTGAATAAACAGCCCGCCAAATCCCCTTTTCGGTAGATGGGCATCCAGTTTCCCCATAGTACTAAGGACCAGATTGACATGATTAGAAACCCCCTCTGGCACCGTGTACCCTTCCTCTCGTAAGCTTGGAATAACCTTGCCAAGCTTCGTCCTGCGTGGCTCTAATAAAGCTTTCTCAGCGGCTGTCTCCTCCATATCAAAAATACGCAACTGCTCATGCATATCCTCTTCAATGAAGGGCTTGCCTGATTCGTCTGTCGCACCAATTTTCTTTTCAAGATCTTCTTCTAGATTGGCTCTTCGTATGGCCACATCTTGCTGTGGATCAGCAAGTTTCGTATTCAACGCCTTCCTTGCCCTGAACTCTGCTTCTACCGTTGTCTCCACGCCCCTTAGAAATCGCCCTCCCTTAAGGGCTCTTGCGCCCTTTCCTATAAACCCAACGCCCGTATACGTCAGTGGATCAAGCATTATATCTGCTAGCAGGCCTAGTGCGGCTAGCTGATAATTTTCAGCCGAAGATAGGGGTATGGTATTCAGCCGCGCTGCCTCTGACGTACGATAATCCTTATCCGCCACCACCCTTATTAAATCACCCCACTTCATCATTGCCTCCCAAGGATTCGTCGCTCTAGTCTCCTCGTATATCCCAAAACCAGCATCTAATAATTTTTTACCAATAATTCCATTGTTGGATCTAAGGATCTGACCCCACTCTGCACGGTAGGCGGGCCTATTGAGTATAGATCCATATTCTGGATCATAATCGTCATCAAAGGTATAACGCAACTCGCTCAAAGATTGTTTGAAAGCTTCCCCTACATCACCCGTCCTCATCATCTCCAGCACCCCACCCGTAATCATATACAGAGGCGTTTGAAGAACATCAACCGTTGTTTGTAGGAGCCCCTCCGTTTTATGTCTTTTTGAGTCAAGAGCAATTTCGTCGGAGAAATCATCCAGATAGTTCTCACCCGGCTCTATATCGCCCGTCAAGATGCCCTGCTGCGTCAACATTCCCTCTGGTCCCATAGTCTGTATATTGCGCTGGCTAGAGGTTAACGCACTCCTCTCGCTTCTATTTTGATTGCGCCTTGTAAGAGCATCGATGTCACGGGTAACCCTATAGCCGGGGAACTGCGTTGACTCAAGAGATACAAAATCATCCGACAATGGATAGCCCTGCTGCCGCTGCTGATCTGAGACAGACTCTCTGATTAAATCGGTAAAAATGGCCATTTTATAACCCTAGTTATAGAGTTGTTACGGATTGCACGTTAGATGGTCTAGTCTTTACTCCCTCAAGGTGATCAAAGGATTTGTCAGTAAGAGAATTACCGCTTCCACTACGACCCCTACCTCCTGACGGAGATGCTCCCGCCTGAATCCTTCCCCTTCCCCTTCCAGTGGCAATCCTTTTCTCCTCTTTTTCCTTCTCTGCTTCTTTCTCTTTATCAAAGCTTAAGTCAGGCCAGTAAAGTGATAGAGCGTTAAACAACTCATCCACTCTACGTATAGCCTCATCACGAATCTCCGCATTCGTCACGCCGTCCCCTATTTTTACTTTTAAAGCATTTTTTAATTTATTTCTCTTTCCTTCCGTGGCAACTGCCGCATTTTTTGCCATAGACTTTACTGTCATTTCATCCAACTGACTGAATCCCGGCAGGTCTGTTAGCTCAAAGGCATTTAACATACCGCCAAGCCCCATCATAGCAGACTCAGTAAATTTTGGCTCATGGGTATGTATCTGTTGCGCTACCCTATCCCTTTCCCAAGAACTCAGAAATTTAATATCACCAAGAAAGCCTAATACTTCGTCTTTGCCATAAGCTCCAGCATCAATCAGGCCAGTATACTGCTTTGCCATCCTATCGGGTAAATTATCGGCAGTGCCTACGGGTATCTGGAGTTCTAATGACCTGTCCCATTCAAATCGATCAACCATCCATTTCTCTATCCCAAACGCAGTGGGGTTGTTTTCTATATCCCTAATAGCCTTATTCATTGCTTCCAAAAAATTTGTAAATCGTCCACCTTGCATATGAATTTTTGCTTGAGCTAGAATTGTTTGTGATACCCGAGACTTTGATTCTATTGCCATAGAGCTAAACTTATTTTTGATATTTCTTATAAGTAACTCTTTTTTAGACTCTCCTATGTTCGGATTCTTTAATAGGTCATCATACACGCGAGTCAATGTCCCATAGTCCCTAGCCCCTTCTATATCAAGAGTTGTTATCTCACCCGCCTGTATACTTTCATGCTCAGATACTATATTGTTGAGAGTTGGACTATCCCCTGCAAACACATATGCTTGATCCACATCCCCAACCTTTAGTGCGTTCAGGATTTTTTCTCTCATAGCACTCGATATTCGAGCTTGTTGCACTGAAGGTGTGTAATAAGTGCCTCCTTGTTGGTTCATCAACTGTATGGCATAATCATAATTCTCGTTCTTTAGGGCAATCTCGACTGTCGCATCATAATCTTCTCTGCCCATAAGATATTTATTATACCCCGAACTATGTGCGTTGACCTTTTCTAATTGTCTCTCTATATCATCTAGTCGTTCGTTGTATAAGGCAATCGTCTTATCATCGGCACCGTATTCAAAGTTCGGGTCTTCCATTACTGCAAGAATATTCTCTTTGGTGCCTTCAAGTTGTCCTACTATATCTTGGAAGGTTTCTGCATTTGTACCACCAGCTTGTAACTGCCGATAGTTTTGACTCTCCAGCGACTTAGAAAAATCTAAAGCTACATCTGCCAGACGAAAACTTTGTTCAGATTTCTGATGTATATTATCTACAATAAATCTTATCTGAGATTGAGCTTCGTCATAAAGAGGATCGTCTTCGCCAAATTCATCAGCCAGACCTTGTAAATTTCTAGTCTGCCCCAACTCCTCAAGAAGACGCAATCTCCCTTCATACTCTCTTTGCTCCTCTTCCTCTTCGCGTGCATACTCACGACTCTCACCTAGCAACCTCTCCTGATACTCACGCTTTTCCAGCATTTGCCCTCTCTCATATTGACGCTCCATATTCCGCGTATAGAGAGGGACAAAGGTTTCTGCTGCACCTTCAGCAAAACCTCCAGCAAAGTCACCAAGCTTATCTAGAAAAGACATTGTATACTCCAGTATTTATCACAGTTATGCTACTATATTTATGGCTGCGTTGCTGTACTTAATGCACTTGCCGCGTTAGTCGCTACTCCTGCTGGATTACCTGTTTTTGCCGCTACCACAGCACCTACTACATTTCCAGCAATAGCTCCGAACTTAGCCCATCCGCTGGTACGAGCCACCTGACGCTCTGGAGTAACATTGCCTCCATTAAGAAGAGCAAATATCCCCTCCAACTGACCCTCACCCTTATAGTTATCTACCCAGTTTTCTGGTATCAACCGTGTGGAAATGTTTCTATGGCTATTCATGCCAAATTCTGTAGAGCCTAGATCTATCTCTCCATCATCAATAAAATTCATAGCCTCAGCTATCGACATTGGTCTGCCCCATATCTCCTCAAAACGGCCAGAATAAGCTTTCAATGTCCTCATTCCTTCTTCTGAAAACACATCTGTAGACTTTTTCAGGCCAGAAAATTCTGGTATAGTCATAGATGAAAACTCACGGGCATAATCTTGATTAGACGCTATTCGATCCCTACCTGCTGGAGTTATAAGATCCAATGCCCCGAATATAGTATAGTCGGCAAACTGATTCCTAACAGAATTCCAACCACCTTCATCTCGTTTCTCTGCATTTAACCACGATTTTCTATCTTCAACAGATGGAAGTATTCCTGTTTCGGTAATATGACTCAATGAAAATGACTCGCCATAAGATTGGGTAATTTTCTCTGCCAAAGCTCCAGCTACAAATTGTTCTAATATATCTCTTTTAATAACATCATCAACTAATCCATAATTACCTTCTATGGAATCAAACAATCTTGGAGGAGGATTTTCCATTAAACTATCTACAATAGTAGACACGCTTCCCGCATCTGCAATTAGAACTTCTCCACTGTCTAATTTCGGTACCATCTCTCGCGCATTCGCACTTGCTATATATCTCCTAATATTACTAGCAGCTCTATTTCTATGATCATCCCCGGTTTCATCATCAAATTTAGGATTTGCTTCCCTCCATCTACTAATCAACGCATTGTAATCACTCTCTGTTGCAACCTCTGGATCATAGCCTGACATTACTTCAACCATATTCCTTCCATGAGATTCTGTTGCCAGTTCTCTATAAACTTTTTCCCAATGAGCGGGAATGGATGATCCTATATCTGTATATTCATTTATATAACTCATAGTGTCATTAAACAATATTCTGTGACTATCATACAAGTCAATATTTGTAGCTTCCTCTTCTCTAGCTCCCATCAACCCTCCCCATACCGCATCATACTTCTCCTCTTGTAAGTCTGCCTGTTCGTTCGCTCTTAAGAATTTACTCTCTTCAAACTTATTTGCCTGTGCAATATCCTTTAATTGATTGCCAAAGGTATTGTCAAAGACTTCATTGGCTTGTCTCCAGTTTGAATTAAATGTCTCTTGTTCAGTCAAATACTCATCAGTTCCCGGCTGGAACCCGAGGGCTCTCATATACGTTTCTTTAGCTTTAGTTTCTGCCATATAGCGCAAGTCAGGATTTTCATCACCATTCTTTGCGGGGTCAGGAGATAGGGGATCATACATCTTATCATACTGGTATTTAGCATCTCTGAACCCATCATTACTCATTCCAAAGGTTTCAGATACATCACCAATACCTATATACCATGCCCTGTCAGCCTCTTGCTTTGCATTTTGAAATCTTTCTACATCCAAATCATTCTCTTTGGAAATGGCATCATACTTATTCATACGATCAAGGTTCTGCATCACAATAGCCGTAGCTATTTGTCGGGATTCTAAAGTAGGTATTCCCGCCACAGTCAGGTCTTCACCATTTACTAACAACTCCAATTGATCTAAGGTTGGTAAGGCACCCGTAAGAGCCTGAAAGGACTGAGAGATCGTTCGACCTACGTCTGTATCGACCAGATGCATTCCCGGCAGTTCCTTTGTCTCAGCATCGATCTCCGAAAGTGGAATGCCTAAATCGCCAAGGTTTATAATACCCTCCATGTCTCCAGCAACGCCCGTTATGCCAGCCCATCCTTGAGCGATCTCTGCCGATAGGGAGCGAGTCTGATTGATAATATCAGAGTTCATCTTTTTCAACATGGCTGCCGTTTCCATCTCACTCAAACCATATTGTGCCGCAAACTCATTGATCTTATTCCCCAACGTCTTATTGAACTGGCGAATATTTTCATATATCTGAGTCTGCGTTATATCCAACTCCCTGCTTCGTAAGGCCAATGAATCAGTACTCTCTTTCTCCTGTGCCTGAATGCTGGCATCAAACTGTCTACCTCGCTCTTCCAAGTCCTCGGCTTCTAACCCCAACTTGTCAGTGCTAATATCAATATTGGCCAGCGAGGCAAAGGAATCGGTTAACGTAGTTACCTGTAACGCCGCATACTCAGATTTCTTTTGACTGATGGCTAAATCTATGTCGCGTAAGCTGGTTTGATAATTACTGGCCAGATCCTCATATTGCCGCTGCTCTTGGCCACTCCCAGAAAGCCCATTGACTAGAAAATATCGGTTCGCTTCTTCCAACTGATCATCGTAATCCTCCCTAGCCTGTTCCCGCATCAACCTCTTTTCTTCATCTAGGTCATAATTGCCAAAAGAAGTGAGGGCACTTGATAAGGCTGTTGAAAAATCTTTCCTCAAATCACTTTTGGTGAAAGCATCTGTATTTTGAAATCGCTCTAACCCCGCTAGAAAATTAGCGACCTCAGGGGAATCTGTAAGATTCTTACCCAGCGTCTCTATCATCAATGCCACTATATCATCCGACTCAGTAGGGCTAACCGATGAATAAGTGACATTGCTATCTGGGTCTTTGAACTCTGTCAACCATTCTGCCCCCTCCGCTCTTTCCCAAAAATCTTCCTCTGACTCTCCCGGCCTTGAGGCTATGTTATATACATCATCTTTATAAAAGGGATGACCGTAGCCGCCATACTCTGGAGTCAAATTAAAAACTTCTACCTCTTCTACCTCCTCAGACCCATCCGCATTAGTCGTAACGACTTCCTGTTTTACCATTTTTCCTGCTGGAGGCGCACCCGACCCTCCAGCATTCTTGAATACCGTATACGCCTCTGTAGGAGTAGCCCCCTTTTCCAATGCCTGATGATATGCTTCCTCAGGAGACACCCTCATCTGATCGAAAATATCAAACTTGTCAAACAAAGCATTTACTGCAATCATAGGATCAAGCTCAGTGGCAGTAACTGTACTGCCATCTCGTGCTTTTACCTCTAACTCTTTTCTTTCTACAAAGGTTAAAGGCCTGACCCGTGTTCCTTGAAAATGAGCAAAATAACCTCTCCCTATATCTGCTACCGTATTGAGAAGAGTAGAAGAATCCACATGCATATTATTGCCATCCAACCTAGCTTGAACCAAACTGACTATTTGTTCTTCTGTCAAGGTGCCAGCCATATTATCAAACACATCATTAATCACATCACTTAAGGCTTCTGGCTCAATAAGTTGCTTGCCATCATAAAGGGCTATATGATCTTCCGTCGCCTTTGTCTGGTCATTCCTTAAGACCTCTTCTTCTAAAAGTTGTTCGTCCGTCTTGGGCGGCAGGAGCATGGCCTTTAGCCGCTCCTTCTCACCCTCTGACAGATTAGACCTTTCTATATCAAATAGAGAAGGAGCAGGTATTTCTGGATTAACTTGAGAAGCCCGTATCTTATTAGAGAAATCGTTGAATAGACCCACCCTTGCTGGATCAGCAGAAGGAATTAAAGAAGTGGGATCTACGTCTGGATCTACAGCCTTAGGAATTAAAGAAGTAGGATCTACGTCTGGATCTACAGCCTTAGGAATTAAAGAAGTAGGATCTACATCTGGATCTACAGCCTTAGGAATTAAAGAAGTAGGATCTACATCTGGATCTACAGCCTTAGGAATTAAAGAAGTAGGATCTATACTAGGA
>Ga0114911_1000257_pt1 | contig 40062 bp, 30 predicted proteins | sample MalvireepMed_904_FD_89688 | JGI IMG/M metagenome (GOLD analysis project Ga0114911, IMG submission 89688) | Marine viral communities from the Global Malaspina Expedition - Malaspina viral metaG DeepMed_904 | ecosystem: Environmental > Aquatic > Marine > Oceanic | place: Mediterranean Sea...
ACACATAGGATATATCGGTTCCATGTCCGGCGCCATAGGGCAGCCGTTCCTTCATGGGATCGGAAACAAAATCAAAATGATAGAAATAGACCGGTTCTCCCGCAGCCACAAAGGTATTGGCCGTAAAACGTGCGGGTTCGGCCCATACCCAGTCCGTATTGAACTTGGCGATCACCTCCGCAAACTCCTTGTCCCCTTTGAGATCGTAAACAGATTTGGCTTCCCCGCCCAAATCACCGAACAGGGCAAAAAGTTCCTCCTTGGTACTGGAGTTGTTGACAAAACTGCCCCCGACCTCTGCACTGCAGGAACCGATCATCAAGGGCACTTTCGCCTGTCTGTTCGCTATATAGGCACTCTCAGCGGTCTCCACCACCAATGTACCGTCCAAAATAGGCCCTGAATAGATACGGGGGCCTCCCTGTCCATCGGTCTCCTGACCACCATCCACGATCTCCTCCACTGGGAGGGCACGCAGTTTTGCAAGGGCATCGGCATCCGTTCCCTGGATACCATGTTTTTTGGCAAAGTTGATCCCAATGGTCTCCGCGGACTCTTTATAGAAAATATCCGCATTCTCTTCACGGATCGGCCTACCGGTCAACACCCCGTCCCTGGCCCCACCGGAATGGCTGATGGCCTTGTCAAACAAACCTTGTGCATCGGGAATGGTCATCAAGGAATGTACCGATACCCCTCCTGCCGAAAATCCGAAAATGGTCACATTGTCCGGGTCGCCTCCAAAAGCAACAATATTGCGCTGCACCCATTGCAGGGCAGCGATCTGGTCCATATAGGCATAGCTGCCCTTGGCTTCCCCGGGATGCTCGTCACTAAGGGCTGGAAAGGCAAAATGGCCCAATCGGCCCAACCGATAGTTGAAGGTGATCAAGACCACCCCTTGCTCCGCAAAGGCATCGCCGGCAATTCCGGCCCCGGAACCACTCCCACCTGTAAATCCACCACCATGGATCCAAACCATGACCGGTAACTTATCCTTGGCTGTGGCATCGGCTGGCTTCCATATGTTCAGGTACAGACAATCCTCGGATGAGCCTTCGACAATACTACCAGGTGCTCCGCCCCATCCGGACTGCGCACAATCAGGCCCGTAAGTAGAGGCTTCACGTACTCCAGTCCAAGCTGATACGGGTTGTGGGGGACGCCAACGAAACTCCCCGACGGGCGGTGCCGCATAGGGTATCCCCTTAAAACTGACCATATCATTGACTTGAACCCCTTTCAGGATACCCGACTCCGTGGTCACCAAATCGGTATCTTGCCCCTTTTGTTGGGCCCCCATCACCACACTGAACAGCAATAGCAAACCCATAATACTTTTTTTCATTTGTTTTTCTTTATTTAATGTGCTCTAATTGTATTACCCCCAACCCCTTGGATGAACGTTGTCCATTGCTCTTGGGTCTAAAAGATTTAGTGAACCCTCTCGGTTCAATGTTCGATTTGATGGGTATCCCGGACACTGCTGAACGTGAGATCCAACAATTTCCAGGCATCCCCTTCCTTTTTATAGAATTCGGTGGCCGTAAACTCATTGGATACATCATTGCCACGTACATGGGCTTCCAAGGTGATCCGGTTCCAGAGGATAGCGGTATCGTCCCCGAAGGTTTCCACGGCCACATCGTGCACAATCGCATTTTTGTACCAAATACTGCCGCTCTCTATGATTTCCAATTCGCGATCTTTTTTCCATGAACCGCTCATATGGACGAATTTGGACTTGTCGTGGAAGAGCTCGGCCAATCGATCTACATCCTTATCGGCCATCCATTGCCATTTGGCCTTGGACAGCTCCTTTATCTCATTTGCAATGTCGGAATCCTGTGCCCAAAGGTTGCCTACCGTACAGCACAGAAAAATCAGTAAAAGTCGTTTCATGGTGTTTGTGTTTTAGTTTATTTTTAAATGTCAATTCAATTTTTTGTGCACTAAGACCTGCATCAATCAAGGCCCTTTTCCTTCAACCAGGCCGACATGAGATCGGCCACTTCAATATTGTTCAGGTCCGAAAAGGGAAAGTGGGTGTTCCCCTTGATGCCCACCTCGGGCAGGTGCACCACGGTGACATCCCCGCCATATTTGTTGACCACATCCCTCCATTTGCGGGCCATTTCCAAACGAACGCGCCAACCATCGGTTCCCGGATTGGGATCATACGTTTCTGGTATAAAGTCCCCATAATAAATGACGATGGGGATTTTGGTCAATTTCATGAATTCCTCCTTGGGAATCCCAAAAGCCTGCAATTCTCCGGCAGAACTTGCCAAGGGTCCCGGCACCTCTCCCTCTGGAAAAAGAAAACCGGAACCGGGCTCATAGGAAACGATGGCCTTGACATGTGGATTCTTAAGGGCCGTTGACCACCCGAATCCCCCGGAATGGGAATGGGTCACCAGTATGCCGTCCCCGATCCGATCGAACAGCTTTGAGGTAGCCTCTGTGATCGCCTCAATATCAAAGCCTCCGATATTGGGGGTCATCTGACGAAAATATTGGTTCAGGGTCTCTTCATCCTTGGCGAACTGTACCCCTGGAAAATAATCGGGCCAAACCCCCACCCTGAAAATGTTGAACCAAAACTGTTCATCCGGGGTAGGCGTGATGGTCGCTTCCGCCATACTCTTTCCGGCCCGGCCCCTTCTTGGCTGATCGATGATATAGGTACTGAACCCCCTGCGCAAGAATATGTTCTGGTACCCCTCGCGTCCATCGGGCGTAGTTTCCCAAGTCTTGGAAAACTGTCCGATACCGTGCCACATCACCAAGGGATATTTACGTGCATCGGCCGGGACTTGATAGAATACATAGGCATGGTCCCCATGATAGGTCTGACCTTCCGGGGTGCGTTTAATGGCATCGAAAGTCCCTGGATTGCTCTTTACGGTTCCCCCGACGGCAAAGCTTCCTTGGTCCTGCAGCAAAATGGGCTTTTGTTGGGCCCAACCCCCTACCAGGGTCATCATCAGTACGAAGGTCGATAGTAGTGTCCTTAATTTTTTCATGCGTATTGTTTATAGTTGCTAACCGTTATGTGAGTTCCAATTTTCGTTCCCCCAGCCATTTTACCATATTGGGATCCCTATGGTCAAAAAAGCTGCTTGATTTCATATCCAGCCCTTTCAGCACCTCCATATCATTTGGATCCAGTTCAAAATCAAAAATGTCGATATTCTCCTCCATGCGGTGTCGATGTGCCGATTTTGGAATGGCCACGATCTCCCGTTGCACCAGCCAACGCAGGACCACTTGGGCTATGGACTTGTTGTACTTGTCCCCTATTTCCGCCAAAAGTGCATTTTTGAACAAGCCGTTCTTTCCTTCGGCAAAAGGTCCCCATGCTTCCATCTGAATATGGTTCTCCCTTAAAAAGGCATGGATGTCATATTGCTGGTGAAAGGGATGGGTCTCCATTTGGTTCACCGCTGGGACGATCTCATTGTGCACCATTAGGTCCATCACTCGGTCAGGATGAAAATTGCTCACCCCAATGGCCCGAATCCGTCCTTGCTTGTACAGTTCCTCCATGGCCCGCCAGGAACCGTGCACATCCCCCATGGGCTGGTGGATCAAATAGAGGTCCAAATAGTCCAATTGCAACAACTCCATGGAATGGTCAAAAGCCTTTAAGGTTCCCTCATAACCATGGGACTGTATCCATAGTTTGGTCGTGATGAACAGATCCTCCCTGGGTACACCACTTTTTTTGATGGCGGCCCCTACGGCGGCCTCGTTAAAATAGGAAGCTGCGGTATCGATCAAGCGATATCCGGTATCAATGGCATTGAGCACAATTTGCTCACATTCCTCCAAATCGGGTATTTGAAAAACCCCGAATCCCAAAAGGGGCATTTCGACCCCATTGTTCAATTGTATCTTCTTCATGATACAAATGTCGGAACAGAAAGAGGCTCATTTTGTACCAAAAATACTGGAAGTAGTACCATTTTTACTGAATTCCAATCCCTTGATATGCAACCCTTTTGAAATTTTCTAACTTTGTTAACACTAAATAAGATAGGATATGGAAGGCATGTACAGGTTCGAGAGCGTTAATGACTATAATATACTGAATAATCATAAGACCTTACACCCTTTGGTGAATGTTTTGGATCTGTCATTGGCCAATCCCAGGGATTGGGACGGCAACAAAAAGGTACGGCTCTATTTTGGTTTCTACTGTGTTTTCCTCAAGGAGTTCAAAGGCTGTGACCTTCGGTACGGCCGACAATATTACGACTATCAGGAAGGCACCTTATTGTTTGTTTCCCCAGGCCAGATCATGGATGTCGAGACCGATGGCCAGATATACCAGCCCATAGGACATGTATTGGCCTTTCACCCGGATCTGATCCATGGTACCGCGTTGGGCCAGAACATTGATTCCTATAATTTCTTTGGATACCATACCAATGAAGCCTTGCATATTTCCGATGAGGAAAGGGAAATCGTCATGGACTGTCTTTCCAAGATCAAATACGAATTGAACAAAGGGGTGGACAAGCACAGTAAAAAGCTGATCGCTTCCAATATAGAGCTCTTTCTGAACTACTGTGACCGCTTCTATGACCGTCAGTTCATCACCAGGGACAACGAGAACAAAGGGGTCTTGGAAAAATTCGAGGCCAAGATGAAAAACTATTTCAATTCGGATGCCCCCCAAAAACTGGGATTGCCCACGGTAACCTATTTTGCCGATGAACTGAACCTGTCCGCCAATTACTTTGGTGACCTCGTCAAAAATGAAACGGGAAAATCTGCAAAGGACCATATCCAGGATTATATGATCGAAATTGCCAAGAAGAAAACTTTCAATACCGATAAATCCGTGAGTGAGATTGCCTATGAACTGGGCTTCAAATACCCCCAACATTTCAACCGCTTCTTCAAAAAACAAGTGGGCTATACCCCCAATGAATATCGCATGTTGAATTAGACCACCCAACAAAGGTCCGTCTCAAATCCTTATTTGACCGAAAGCTCCAGTCGCCTACCCCCCTGCCTTTCAAGGAGCACTATTTTCATGCGTTCATGGGCACCGGTCACATATTTGGGATATACATGGACAAACCGATAGGTGGAACCGCTTTTGAGGGTTTTCGGTTGTTGGAACCTAAGCAGGGGTTCCAATGGGGTCTCTTGATACGATGTCTTACTTTTTGGACTGCCATTGATCCGAAGGATATCCAAGGTTTCAAGGTCATAATCGATTCCTGATTTGTTTCGCAGCTCGAAAACCAAGAACATTTCATCGCCCTGATATACCTTTTTTTCAAGTCGCAGTCGGATACCACCCCTTCTAACCGTTCCCATGTTTGCCCCATTTTGTTCCTGGAGCAGTTGTTCCATCAAGGCCAAGCGTGTACCGTCTTTAACCAAGGTATCCAATCTCCGGGCCGGTAAAGGACGTACCCTTCCCAAACTGTGTTGTTCATTGAGAAATAAATGCGTTCGCGGTAACCGATCTTTATAGGCCACTTTAAACTCATAGGCATATCCGTCCATGGTCAGCACCCATAGATTGGTCGTTGTCCCTTCGATGGCCTGCAATAGTCCAAAATAGTGTGCTTCTTCCCGATCATAGGAGAAGACCGCATTTTCATTGCCGGTTATGGCCTGCTTTATAGGGCTGGGAAAAAAAAGGGCGACATTCATCTGGTCATTGGCGTAAAGGGTATCCAAGGTTTGTTGGCCCCATACGAATGGGCCAAAACCAAAGGCAATAAGACTAATAAATAAACTCCTGATTTTCATGTTCACGATTTTAATAAGAATTGATAATGGTCTGTAATCTTCACCTTAACGGCCCGATGGTCACGTTGAAAGATGCGTTTGATCCCATTGAGCCGGGGAAGGCCGGGTACATTGATTTCATCCAGGCCTTCATCCAAGGTCCGGTCCAACACTTCGCCCTTGAGTCGGTTCCTCACATAGATACCCTCCCTTCCGTCCTGGGCATCATGGGCCTTCAGTTTCAAAGGAAGTTCCCCAGAAATTGTAAGCTCCACCATGACACGGTTGGGCCTAATCTTTACAAACCCATAGAGCCGGGTTCCCCTCGGAACCTTTATCCCATCGAGATCAACAGATTCGGACAACCGCAGGTCCAAACGTTGTCCATCCCTTAGGGTTTGATCGCCATCCACATAGGCCATGATCTCCAAATGGTCCATGGCAGGATCAAGGGGACTTGATGCATAAAAAAGTTGATGGGACAAGGACAGGTCCGCAGCGGTCGGGGCCGAAACCGGTTCAGGTCCCACAGCTTCCAATATATCGTCATGACTCGGTGTTCCTTCGATGACCTCCAACGGCCCTGGTGGTTCCTCCCTATTTATTGAAAAGGAATTGGAGGCATACACACTATCGATGACACGTTGCTTTTCATACTCCATATAATCCGGATTGAAATAGCCCTTGTCATCGATCATGTGTTCCGGATATATGGGAGGAGCGGTAACCTCCCGCTCCTCTTTAAGGGCTTCCAGGGCCCTTAATTTACTATCGTACTCGACCTGGTTCTCTTCCAGATCGGGAATGGGGATCCGTTCGGGATCCAATTCCGGTTCCTTGTCCTTTCCAAGGGTAACGATGCCATAGATGGTAATGAACAGTACCACACATACCATTACCAGGACAAATACAATTTTATTCTTTTGGGCTTTCATAGGCTTCCAGTTTACGAAGTGAGTTTTCAAAAAAATCAGTGATCAACAATCCATGTGGATTGTGCGGAAAGTTCCGTTCGACCTGCAGCAAATGGCCCGAAGTGACCAGTTCGTAGGTATCGGTTACGGAACCTCTATGGATCTGTAATACAATGCGAGTTTGGAAAGCCATCATCCCTCCTTCCATCTTGATATTGGACTCGATACGCTCCACTTTTTGGACCAGGGAATATTGCAACAACCGATTATAGAAACCATCAGCTTTCTTTTGTTGGTATACCTCGGCCACGGAGTTGTTTCCGAGCCAAAGGGCCTTTTCCATATGGGTTTCAAAACTTCCGGCATCCAACCCATAAAACCATCTATGGAACCGTTCCAAATGGGCCATTGCCTCGACATCCAAGTGTTGACGTTGATCTACCCATTGCAACGGGATGACCTCCCCTTCCCCATTGACCACAAAGGCATGATCCAAACCATTCTGGTGTATTTTGGCTACCATCATAATGGAGACCGAACATACCAACCCCGAGACGATGACCACGAAAAGGACCACCCAGCGGTTCAACCGCAATACCTGCACTATATTATTAAAAGGCGTTTTCATAGACTTCAATTTAACCGGTGAACAATCGAAGGGTAAAGCTCGTGGCCCTTCGATACAATTTAAATTTGAGCAACACGATAAAGCCAATGGTCCCGAGTTCAATGATGGAGGCAAAGAATTCACTCCCAAAATCAAAACCAAAGAGGTTTCCCCAGAAATTGGTACTGATCTCCGTGTAGAGGTTATTGACGAACACATTGACCAAAAAGAAGGCGGGCACCAACATGTACACCGCTGCGTACAACTTAAAAAACTGATAGGCCAGGGGACGAAACTTTTCAAAGACGGCCAAGCTGATGACCAAGGGAAAAAAGGCCTGCAGGATCCCCAACAGGAAATACCGTTCTGCAAGGAACAAAGGATAGATGAACAGGTCCATCAACCAAAGCATGACCCCGATGATAAAGGCCAAGACCTTTAATCCGTACAAGGGAGTGACCAAGGCCTCGTACAAGAGCGCCATGGCTTTCTTGGCGGCTTCCAAGGCACCCACATCCCGTTCCAGATCTACATCCTGAAGCTGTAAAGGGAGGAGTGCCGGAGCCGTGTCCCGGTATTGGGCCTCAATGGCCACCAGGATCCCATCGAAGACTCCCAATATCTCGGTGGAGAAAATGACCAAGAGCACCACCAAGAAATTCTTGGCCAGTTCCGTTGGGGTCAACCCCCAGGTATGGCCATCGGTCGTGGCAATGCCCTCATTGTATTTCTTCAAAATATTGATCAGAAAGAACAGTACGGCCAAGGCCTTCATCCCGACTATGGTGTATTGGGAGAAATCACTGTCCTTGATGGTCTGGAAGACAGCATCCACATATTCCAATCCTATGCCCAAAAAGATTCCCGCCATCAGTACTGCGTTTCCCGATTATTGATAATATCCTGCATCCTCCGAAAGGAGATGATCTCCCGATAACGTCTTGTTTTGACTTCCAGCTCGGCCACCATTTCCTGGGACTGGACCTTCTTTTCCATCAAAATGGCGGTACGCTCCGCATCGGTCATCTTCAAAAAATCACTGGACAAGATCTGGTTCACAAAATCCAGATCATCAATGGCCGTATCCATAATCTGCTCAAAGGATCTCGATACCTGTTCCACCTCCCCGGCTTTGATATAGGGGGAGTTCAAAATATCCCTCAGTTCATTTTGCACGGTATTGAAAAGGATTTCATTGTTCCGTGCCAGTTCACGGACCGCCTTCAATTGCTTGATGGTATTGTTCACCTTGACAATATTGTCCTTCTGTTCCTTCAAAAACTCCACGGTCTTCAAGAGTTCCGAGGTCTGTTTGGCCGATTCCAACAAGGATTTGGTCATACTGATAAAGTTCGTATTGTCATACACCGGCATCCCCTGGCAGGCAGCGCCTGCAGGCAATAACAGGGCCAAGGACAGCGTCAACATCCATAACCTGGGATTCTTCCAACGAGTTTGTTTTATTGTTGCTCTCATATCATTTTCTTTTGTTGTTTTATAAATTCCGTAATGGCCCGTTCCATATCCCCAAACTGGTCAAAGAGTTCCATGATGTGACCATGTTCCACTCCATCGGTGAGATAGGCTGCATAGACCTCTGGGGGCACCTCCAAGCGAAAGACATTGCTCTCCTTCCCGATCTTGATAAAGATTTCGGTGTATTTGCGTTTCCCTGTTAGATTGTTCCGAATGGATCGGAGTTGGTTCAGATCATGGTTGGAGAGGTTCAATCGCCTTGCCAGTTCATCATAGCCCTTTTCGTTCCGTAAACTGTACACGACCTGGGTATTCTCCAGGATACTTGCCGAAGTGGCATTTTCAGGTAACTGGTTGATGGATTGCAGGATGATCCCAATGGCCCCGTTCTGTTTTCGGATGGCCTGGTAATAGAACTCCACACTCTCCAATACATTAGGAAACTTCAACTGTTTGGCAAACTCATCAAAGAGGATAATGCCCCTTTCCGATCGGTTTCGCCAAATGGTCCTTTGGATGGCCGACTTGATCAATTTGAGCATTACGGACAGGATTTCCCTATTGTCGCGCACCTCGTCCAACTCAAAGACAATTAAACGCTTGTCCTCTATTTTATAGGTCTGATCTTCTACCACATGGAACAGAAAACTGTACAGTCCCCCGTCCACATATTCGGAAAGGATGTGCAAAAATCCATAGACATTGAAATCGGATTCCTGCACCCGGGTCTCTTCGATCAAGGTATCTTTGTTCCTATCAACAAACTGGTATAGTGAAGCTAGGGAATGCCCTTCCCTGACCTTGCCATAGTAGTGCAGTAATACCTTTTTCAAGGCCACTTCCTTGGATTTGGTCACTTGCTTTTCAGCCAAGAGCTCCAAAAGAAACAGGGCGAGATCTTCCAAGCGTTCAGGGGTCAAATCTGACTGTTCTGAAATGTAAAAGGGATTGATGCCCAGATTCTTCCCCTGTTCGTATCGCAGGATGATATGATCATCTGGATACAATTGGGCAAATTTGGCATAGGAACCCCCTAGATCGATAATGACCAACCGGACATCGGCCTCAAAGTATTGGCGCAGAATGTTATTGGCCAAGAAGGATTTCCCTTCCCCTGTTGGGGCAAAAATGGCAAAGTTTCGGGCCTTGATACGCCGTTTCCCCTTATCCCATATATCCTTGACCACAGGAATATTGTACTGTCTATCGTTAAAAACGATTCCTGTTTCATCCGAGCGGTAATTGGTATTGTTGATATACAGACAAAGGGCTGCCTTGAGGTCCATCACAAAAAGATCTTCATTGGAAAAGTTGGAAGAATGACTGGGATAGGAATTCAAAAAATAATGGGTGCGCTCCTCCCCATGGGGATGATAGGGTCGAATATCCAATTCCTTCAATTGCGCCTTGATGCCAGAAGCAATGCGCTTCAACACCCCAACCTCCGTATGCCAAAAAACAATGTTCACATGGCCGCGAACGATCCGTGCGGTATCATCCCCATTGATCCGGTCCAAGATTTGTTGGACCTTGTTGCGAACCACTTTGTTTTGGGAACCAAAATTGGAGCTCTTCGAGAGTTCCTCTATTTTCTTGTCCAATAGTTTACGCCATTGATGGGTATCGTCCAGATAAAGGATTTGGTTGATGATATGGTTTTCCCCCAACTCCAACCCGAGACCGTCCATAAAACCCTTGTGAAAGCTGAACCCGTCCGAACTGAATTTCCCGTTGGGCACACTGCTTTGCACGGTTTCACCAAAACAACCTTCATTGTTGATGGCCATCACATCAAAATAATGATCACCAATTTCCAATGGGCCTTTTCCTAGTTGGATATCCGTATCAAAATCTTGATTGAATCCATTGAAATAATCATGGGTATGCTCCAATATTGCTTCAGGTTCCAGGGGAACCATGGACACGCTTTTGGAGTTGTTGACATAGGATACCACATCGTTGACGGCAGTAATAAATTCTGCTACCTGTACATCCAGTTTCCGGTGCAGCCCTTTCTCCACTTTCCGAAAGGGATTGACATATTTGGTAGCATTAATAGCCTTGTCAAGAGGAAGTACAAAGAAGAGGTAACTCTGATGGCCCAAATGCTCCCTACCTACAAAATAATCATGGGTGGCCTTGGCAAGAAAAGTATCCCTTGGAAGGTTCCTAGCATCATAGCCTTTCTTTTGATAAATATCCTGTTTATGGATAACCGTACCCACGGGCAAGGATTTAAAGGCTTGGAACCACATCCCGTGCAGTTCCTCAAAATCCGTTTCAGAAAGGGAATAGATCTCCGGCAGTTCCACCTGATAACACAATACCACATTGCCATTGCTTCCAAAGACCACATGGTTCTGGATATCCATTATGGGATGATATGCATTGAAATTGAGCTTAGACATAGTCAATGGGGTTCATTTGTTTTAGGCTTATGGTCTTGGGAAAGGTTTGCACCACCTTCAATTGGAAAGGCTTCTTCACCCACTGCAACAATGCCCCATAGAGCAGGGCATTGAAGAGCAGTAGGCCCACGATGACACCAAAATGAAACGAAAAAATGATAATCAAAAGCGAACAGATGATAGACACCATCATCAGGGCAAACAGTGAAATGGACAGCCCCATGATCATGGCCCGCTTTCGAATATTTCTATAGACCTCGAACTGTTTCATCAGACCACGATTCCGATGAGATAGGTAAAGATGCCCACAACGGCCCCGGCAATCAGCACGAATACCAAGACCCGGGTAATGCCCCTTTTTAGGTCAGCGTTCTCCCCAAAGAAATGTCCGGCATTAAAAAGGAAGCCCACCAAAAAGATGACCCCAAGAATGATAGGGAATATGGCCCGAATGGTATCGGATATATCATTGACGGAGTCCTCGATGCCCCCTATCTGGGCCAAAACGGCACTGGTGGTAAAAAGCAATAACAATGTAATGAAGAAAGATTTTCGCATATCGTAAACGCTTATGGGTTAGACGATTATTGATATGTGAAAATTAGAAGAATACATGATTTAAATAACTGAATATCAGATATTTGTGAATAAAATATCCATTATCTCCAAATGTTCTGAATTGAAGCTAAATGCGAATGGATTTAATGGGATAGGGTGGGTTCAATGTGGATAAGCCAAAACCAAATCGGCAAGACGACATGGAAAAATGCCTTGATTCCGTTTTGGGAAAAGACATTTCCAATATCCGGGAATGGGTTCGGCCTATAGATCGGGACTACGGTTTTCATCATTTTGGGTCATGGTACTATCGTCCCAAATCAAAAAGCAGGATTCAATCCTTTTGCTCATTAAACGATTCAAGCATTGATTTCTTTAGTTTCAACAGCTCGACCTTTTGCTCCTCGATGAGCCCCTCAAGCTCATTGAATACATGTTCAAACCTTTCTTTTTTGGAAGTGGGTTCAATGGCATTGGTGTCAATGGAACCGCCCTTTTTGAGTTGTATCATGATGTCCAAATAATCGATGACCTTTTTTTCCTCCTCGGAAAGAAATGCCCCATGTTCTTGGAGCCATTTTTTGTCCTGGAATATGATGTCTTCATTAAAATTGACCTCCATGGAGTGGTAAAATACTTTCTCGGTGTTATTTTTTACCAAGTCCACAAAACCTGCCCATTGATTGTTTCGGGGAAGCGGCCTGTACTCCAACCAACGGGGGGAAACATGAAAATCACGTTGCTTGAACACTTCCAATATCTCAAGTACCGGGCCCAAGTTCTGCAGCGGTTTTCGTATGGGGAGGAACTCCTTGTTGCGCCACAGTTCCAAAATTGTTTCACAACATTCCTTTTTTAGCCTTTTTTCCTCCTTTTCAGAAACAGCGTTATCCGCTTTTTCCATTAATTCGGAAATATAATGGACCATCCATCGGACCAGGGTGTTCGAGGTATGTTCCAACCCTAGCTCTTCAACTATTTTTGTTCCTAATCTTAAAATTTCGTCCTCGGACGGTCTTGACTTTTCCATTGGATTGTATAAGATATAATTTAGTGTTGTTGGCCAGTCCTAGTTCCCGTCTTTCAAAGCCGTAAACTTTTTTGTCCAATTGTCTTTCAATGTCACACTTGAGAATCAGGCACATGTCCATTTCTTTGAGAATATCCAGAATAAAATGGATATCCACTCTGAACATGACCCCACTGCTCTCGACACTGTTGTGATAGGTATGCTCCGTGATCTCATTCCATTGCCTATATTGTGAGACCAGCCGATCTTTTGAGTAGCCTTTCTTGTGATATTGGGTGTAATCGATTTCAAAAATACCTTCTACCTGTTTTCCGAAACAGATGTAATCCCTCCCAATATCCTTTTTAAAGGGGTCATTCGCGTCCAATCCTTTATCCGAGGAAGGGTTTTGCAACCACCCCATATACTGAAAACCGTTTTTATTGATTTCGGAACTATAGTTATCCTTTTCGAAGGGAATGGTATAATCATGGGAGTCCTCAGCGGATTGGAAGGCTCTCAACAGGGCCGTGGACCCTTTTTTGGAAACTAGGGCGGATCTAATGGAAACGGACTCCTGATTTTCTCCTAAATGTCTGCTGATTGCCCCAAAGGCCATGATCTGGTCACTGCCAAAGAAATGATCGAAGCCGACTTCGGAATCAAACCTTTCAATCGGAATTTGACTTCTCCAGTCCTCATCAAATTTGTCAAACTCACTGGTCCAATATTTTTCTTCCAAGGGCACCGTGTCCGCAAGGTCCGACAACCAACAATCCGGCCATGTGTTCGCCCATGACTTGATCCAATAGTCCCATGTGTCCCAATCATCTCCATATTCGGGCTCCACCATCGGTTGAAATTCCAAGAGTTCACTTGCTGCACAAAACATGGCATGGTACTCAAAGTAGGTCTCCAGGTCCTCTATGACGGGCTCACCTTGGTGTCTTTTGCTGGTAAGGTGCCAATCCCTTTGGCTTAGTTGGTTTCTGATATAGTCATCTTCATTTGGATTGGAGGTGTATCCCCAAATGTTAGTAATGTAATGATCCGCTATATCGGCTATATCCGATTCGGAGAGGTGAAAGGGACGGGCGGCACCGGCATACCAATAGGGAAGCGTGTCCAGAGCATCAAAATTGAAATTTCTTTTCTTGGAATGGGATATGCCTGAAGCTAACCCAACTCTTTCACCATAATCCTTATGTACCATTTCCAGCCCTGTGGTAAGGGAATCTTCAATGTTCCTTAACTCTTGGGCGTTATAAATCGAAGGGTCGTGTTCCAATAGGTTCAAACAGGTTTTTTTGATAAAATGTCGGATTAGGATGTGAGGTAGGCCATCGTTGAACAACTCTTTGTAAATGGCATCCTTAAATGGGTGTAAGCGGGACGGATGCTCTTTGCTGGTCCTTTCCACGGCAACCCACAAATAAAGCTTGGCCGACATCCAGTAAAATATATATTCTTTGTTCTGAAAGGGAAAACAATCCTTTTGGTTTTGGGAATCCAAAAGCTTTTTTAGTATCCCTACTTCCCCAAAATTGATCAATCTTCTTATGCAATGGACCGCTCTCCATCTTAGCCTTTTGTCAGGATGCCCGAGGATAAAGCGCAGGACATCGCAAACCACATGCTCTGAACTTGAAGGGGGAATGAGGCTGTCATACCAAGAGCCATCCCCGGCTTTATCCTTGATTTTTGCGGTCCACCTCTCAAGGGCCCATGAAATCAAGCTTCCGTTTTCATCGAGGGTAAGCGGGTCGTTCATGAGCAGGCAGCTTTCATATATGGATTCGTCGGTCATTTGTTCGATTTTCTCGGGGAGCACATGTATAAGGGAATCAAACAGCAGGTCTTTGGAGACAGAGAATACTTCGGAAATACTTTTGATGTGTAAAAAGAAAAAGTCATCATCATTCAATACATTGAACCACTTCAATAGCACATACCTGAACTTTTCTTTGCTCCATTTACGTACCCCGGGGTGGGCGTTCCAATCGGTCAGCCTTTCTTTCAGTGCCCTTTCCAAGGAGTAATAACTCAGGCACTCATTGTGGATATCCACCAAGGCATCCAAATGGTCAACATAGTCCTGAGGGGTACAGATGGTTTTCAGTTCGGTAAGAAATGTTTCTATTCTCCATCGGTTGTTATGGTCCTCGTGCCCATTGGTTATTTTTGCAATGGCTTTTTCAATGGCAGTAGAGGATTTTATGTCAAAACCATTGAGGTCGAGACCATGTTCCTCATGCTCTTGGAAAGAAAACTCCCTGTGGGGCGATGCGTTTTTTTCTTTTTTTGGTGATCTTAATGCAATGTATTCCTCTAACGGTTGTAGCTTTTCAGGGTCGACCGATGGGCTGTCCTTTACTATGGAATATAGAACCTTGGCATGCTCGAAGTTTTGGTCCAGCAGTAAATTCCTGGAGACCGTTTCGATAAAATATTCAAGGTTCTGGGAATCTCCCTCTGAACGGAATTTGGAAATAACCATCGTATACAACTCCAATATATCTTCATGGTAGGAATGGCTGTTCAGGGGAATCAGTGAACTCGCAACCTTGTGGTTTATGAGGTTATGCTCCAAACTCGCCCTCAAAAGAATGGGAATATATCGGTTCAGACTGATGACATCCCGGTGGTGCCAACGACAGACGGTGGTAAATACGGAGGCCGGGTCCAAGTTGAAGATGCCTTTGATTCCCTCTCCATAAGGGAAATGTTTTTTATCATAATAGGAGCCTAATTTTTCATCGGCATACTCTATGAATTGGGCCAATTGATAGGCCAATTGGGGATTCTTTTGGGGAATCCCTTTTTCGGTAAGCTCTGAAAGGCACCTGATCTGATAAAAGACTTCGTAATCCACATCCGAAACAGCCTCTATGGCCCTTGAAAAGTAGTATTTCCCGGTTTCTTGGTCAATTTTGGAACCGATAACGGAACATCTGACGAAAAGTTCCATTGATTCGGTGGCGGTCAATGCACTGTCCCCAATGAAATCATCAACATTTTTGAGAAGTTCCAGGCATAGGACGTGCTTTTTTCTTTGGTGGATAATTTTATCCAAAACCATTAACCTCAGGGAGATATAGTTGGCCTTTTGGTTCGCAAATGATTCCAGAAGTACATTGATCTGCTCATTGGAAAAGGTATCCAACATCAAAGATTCCAGTACTATAACGGCCAGATAATTGAGTTGATCGTTGGCCCAATAGGAATAGTGCCTTAACTCCCAAGCCGATGCCAAGCCTTTGCAAGTGTCCTGAAACTTGGAGGCATATTCGGTCTCTTGATATCTTCCGGTAATCCTATCGGCCCGTAGTTTGTAAATGGCAACGGCATGTTCGAAAAACCGGTCAAATTCCCTCTTTTCATCGGACAGGTCTCTTCTTGCACCATGGTCTTCCGGCTCTTTTTTTTCCTTGAATTTTTCGGGGTAGATATCTTTGACCGACATTTCACGACCATCCAGGGACTGTTTCAGGGTCTCCACCTTTAGACCTAAATGCATGTCGCGCTCGGAGGATTTATCAAAATTGTAGGCATTGGAAAAATGGGGAACCCTGGACGGTAAACTGTACCCTATGCCATTGAGTATGTTTAGGGCCTCCATTTTGGAAAGGCTACCCTGAAAAATGAGTGCCTCAATAAAATCAATGATCAGGAGATGGAGGTTGTTGTCAAATTTATGCTTGCTTTGAGCCACTCTGGAAACATAGGTAAGCAAAGGCTTTATGTCAAAGCCTGTTGTGTCATGCTTGGCATGAAACAATTTGTTGAAGATAAACAGCTGTGCTGGAATGGGCAGTTTGGCACCGGAGACCCACTTTTTTAGCTGGTCATGGGAAGTCCGTACCAAGAGGTTGTCCACCAAATGGTTTCCAGCACTGTAGCGAACGCTTTTCGGCTTCCATCTCGATAGGGTCTGATAGGCCTGGTTGGGCCCATGCAATCTTAAGACCGCCTCTGTCTCATAGGCAATGTCCAAATTGTGTATCGGATAGTCCCTTAGACGGTCATCGTCCTTGATTTTTTGCCTCCAACGCAACCAATCATGTGCGGTTTTCAAATGCTTCCGAGACAGTTCCAATCGGGATTTTTCCCTTGAATAGATGCCGGAGAGTTTGAGGTGAAAAGTACCACCCCATGTTGTTTTGTCTGAAATGGTGTTCAGTTTGGCCAAGGACATTTCATCGCCAAACTGTATGACCAGATCGGGATTTCCAATCAATAAATTGGTCAAGGCCTTATCGGTGGTGGATTGTTCGGCGGCTATGAACAAAAGTTTGAAAAATGTCAGGTTATCCATTTCCTGATGGGCCACTTTCATGGCCAACTTGGCACGCTCAATGTAGACTGCCTTGTTCCGTATCGGGTCCAATGGATAGTTTCTGAATTTGTCGTTCAATACGATATCCTTTAGCTCTTCCCTGAGACCTGCTTCAAAAAGAAGGTTTCCTAAATTGATCGAGGCATAATCCTCTTTGTCGGACCTTTCAAGAAACAGCCTGGCGATACGTTCGACTTGGATATTGTTTGCCCGGTATTCCTTTCTGATATGGTTTTCGAAATCTTCATCCCTAAAGCTCAAATGTCCATCGAACAGTACCAACCCATGCCAAATGTCCGAAGCCAGATCGGATATTAGCCGCTCATCAGCATCAATCAGTGCAGCGAGATAGGATACCGGTACTGGACGGGGCAAGGTAATCAGGTTGATGAATAAATCATCTACCAGTTGCGCGCCATTGCCTCCAATTTTACGGATCGCTTGGGAAATTCTTTCACTGATCAGGTCCTCGACCGTTTTTCCATTGGGCCGCAAATAATCTATGACTTCTTGGATGCCGTCTTTTTTCATGGCAATGGAATACGATTGTACCCTGGGAATTCCTTTTGTGAGCTCATGGAAATCCAATACCTCTTCGTCCGAGCTGTCAGGAAAGAAACCCTTCAAATGCAGTTCGCTTTCCTTCAAGGTAAAGGGTTCCAACAGAATGTCCTTATGGCTTTTGGGCAGTGAAAGGGAATCCTTTCTGTAGCTCCTTGTCGTCACTATTAATTTGAACTCAGGAGGGAAAGGTTCCTCCAACAGGTCGTGTATGAAGGAGTTCTCATTTCTTTTCTGTGCGGCGGTTATGCTATTATCCGCTGCATCGATGATGAGGGCCAAGTAGGCATTGCCATTTCTTTTTTTGAGGATCTCAATGGCGGCGAGGGCCCTTCTCTTGAATTCCTTTATGTAGGTGTCCTCCGAATCATTTTTTGAAATCAAAAAGTTGACTCCTACACGCTTGGCAATTTCATTGGATAGTTGAACCAGGGCATTCTTGTGAAGATGCCTCCTGTCGGCAGGATCAAGATACGAGCCGTTGCCATAGCAATCATAGGTGATACAAACACAATAATCCGGTATGGACCTGGCGATTTGGGATGTTATCGTGGATTTCCCGATACCAGCAGGCCCATGTAGACAAATGGGGTTGCCGGTATTTTTTCCAATGGTTTCAAGAATGGCGTCCAACTGTTCCCGCTTCACAGCGTTTGACAATCGTTCAAAATGTTGGGGCACGGGAAAAAGATTCTCTATGCTTCCGTTATTGAATCCCAGATTGGCAATGACATCGGTAAGGGTAAGCTTGAGATCCGTTTTGGATTCCGGCATCATTTTATCCAAAATAAGCCTTGTCAGCCCATCGAACTGGTGTTTTGATGATACACTGGTGTCGCTGATGGCCCGGATCAGTTCCTTCCTGAGAACATCCCTTGAACCGGAACCACAGTCCCCGAAATCAAGCAATTGCATGAAATCGGAAAATTCGGTTGCCTTTAGTCCAGATGCCTTCATTAAGTTCTCCAGGGGTTTCCGGTACTTCGTGGCCCTTTTGATGATATGGTCAAAACTTTTTGGCTTTCCGGAGGTTTTCAGTTCTTTTTGAAGCTCTTGGATGGCCGTCAGTTGGGATGCGTTGAAGTTTCTGTTGCTTACCAGTTTGATCTTGAGCTTTCCCATAACGGTATCCCTACTATAATTTTGGAGGAATGCCTTGTAAATGTCGGACAACCTATGGACAATGGACCCTTTGGAAGACTTGGCTTTTTTTCCCTTATAGAGGCTATAAAAAGTCAAGTTTTGTTGAGCGTTGCGGGTGCTGTACTTTAATTGGGAAATGATGACCTCCGAGGCATCTTCAAAATTGTCCGATGAATAGTATTCAACTAGGTCGATTCCCAATAGTTTCCCTCCACTGGGGTCGATTCTATGGGAAAGTGGAGCTTCGATTCCCTCCACTAGGACAGCCTTCAAACCATGCTCGTCAAAATTTAACAGGTCCAAGACTTTTTGGATGGTCCATAAAATATGGTAATCATCTCCGGCACTTGACAAATCCGCGTCAGGTATGGTCTTGGTATTTTTGGTCATGGCAATGGCATTCTATTTTTTAGCTGCAGCGAATAAAAAAAGCCAATGAATGCTCACTAGCTCTTTTCATGTAAAACAAATTGATTCGACTTTAAATTTAACAATTTTAAGCAAAAAAATATTCTATAATCAACTGATTATTAGAGAATATTCAATATTGCCCTCTTTTATCACCGTCCTTATCATTAACTCCTACAGAGTTAAAAAGTTCTCTTCTCCTTAATCTCGGTTGGATACTGCAATGTTCTTCCTACTGCTGTACATGGTTTTGGTCGTAAACGATTCGGTATGAATCATTTATTGAATCTGCATTATTGCAGTCAGTGACCCACGACAGTGTTGGAAATGTAGTTACATTGCCCAAAATAAGGTCATCTCCCTTAAATGATAAGATACAAAATCGCTTATCTTCCTGATTATCGGAAAACCAAACTTCACCATAGTATTTCTCACTTTTCTGCAATTGATTCTTCCTTTAAACTTTTGGACAGATAACTTTCCGGTTGTACCGATACAATCTTAATCACCTGTTTGCCCTCCTGTACAATCGCCATTCCTTCCGCCTTAACCTTGGACTGTCCCATATTCTCCGAATTGTTTACCATTTTCTCATAGTGTTTCAAGAGACCTGACACGGACTCATTAAAGTGGCTTGAATTGATTCGCAATGAAGAATAGTAACCATCTTCGGAGTGGTGATTTCGGAAGGATATAAAACCAGGTACGACTCCAGTCGCAACATTCGTTTGCGCGATACGGTGAAACGATTCATCCATGGATTCTATAAAGACTTCTATTACGTTCTCAAACTCGTCAGTATTTAAATTATTTCGTTCAACCACTCTTTGCATTTTATCTCCAATCAATTTAAACTTATCAAACTCATACCTTACCGGTTCCATAAATCCAGTGTAGGATTCCAATCGAAGACAGTCCACGTATTGCTTAAGCGCTTCACTACTTGCTTGGGACACCCGGTTTTCAACAAATGCCCTATAAACCTCTTTTGAACCAAACAATTGTTTTGCAAAATCCGATGTCCTGAATACTTTGATTGTCCACGCTTCATTTTGGGTCATTTGAGCGCACAGCAATTCAATATCATTGTTCTCCCAAAATTTCTTGGTAATTGGGTTCAATTCATCCTCGGAGTTAAATTTTCTCGCATTATGGTAGGAATGATAAAAACTGTAATCATGAATATCCCATAGAACATGATCTTTTTGGCCTAGCAAACTTTTATATAGTTCCAGAGAGAGTTCTTTTAGAGTTGCTTCATCCGTTCCCCAACTATCAAAGTTCATACGGATCCGGTTCTCACTTAAAAAGGCTAAAAACTCCAATTTCCTTTCTGTCTTAAAATCACCCTCCAAGAATTGCTTGTTTATGGCTGCCCATGTAGCCTTTGCTTCTGGTCCTTTTTCACTCAACTTTCTGAACCTTGTGATCAGCTCAGATAATATTTGAAGCACTGTGGGTGGGTGAATATCAAATTCTTCAGCACTGTTAAAAATGAACAATAGGACAAGTATGACGTTATTGAGTTCATCTACCTTTTCACTGTTATGGAAGCTTATTCTGTCCAAAATATTTTGAGCTTGCCCTATTTCCAATGCCTTTCTAAGCGCTTTGAAACTATCACTCAAGTCGAAAATATGCACAAATTGTTCGCTTGTCAGCTCATTCTCAACAATTTTTTGTTGCAGGAGTTTCCTGAGATTGTTTCCGAATTTTATGGAAGTGTGTTTTTCTGCTTGATTTTCTTTCCCAAACAAAACGATGAGAGTTTTTGCGAGAAGGAGGTTTTGGTGATGGTTTAAGTTGTTCAACTTACCGAGTTCTTTCTCAACGGTCAGGGTTGTTGAAATTTTATATTTGGCATAATCCGGGGTAAAATCTCCATATCCGAAATAAAGTCTCGAATTTCTTATTGTGCCAATTAAATTGTTATCATCTTTATCATCATCTGCTGCCTCCAATTCGCAAAGTTTGGTTTCTGGATTATAGGGAATTACCCTTGTCCAGTTCTTATTAAGGAATTTGATTGCAAATGGAAAAGACATTTTTAAATAGGTGAAGTTTAAAAAATCATTGGTATCCAATTGATCAGGTAATGAATTATGGTCGAACACCAATTGATTTACCAACCGCTTGACCCCCCTGTGATTGGAAACATATTCATCAAACAAATTATCCTTCCTATAAATTGCTCTTTCGGCTTCTGGGATAAATGTTTCTTTGTTTTGTAATCCGGAAGTTTTCAGAAAATCAATAAAATCATTCTTCAATTTGTTTTTTTCTATTTCAGGGAGATATACTTCCAATTGAAAAAATTTGTCCACAAAGGCATGATCTGAAATATCATTATTTATAACCAGTGATTCCAAAACATAATCCTTGTCCAGGGCAATAATGAATATGAAGTTTGTAAAATTTGCAGTATTGCGAACCAGTTTCAAAACCTGCAGGACCTCCTTATTGGACAACCGGTCCAAATCATCTATAAATACAATGAATCTCTTATTAAGATCCTTCAACGTATCATTGATACGTTGGTAAGTGTCATAGGTGGTTGCCCCCATATCTGAAACCCCTTTCATGGATAGGAACTCCTTAATGTTCCTGGTTTTATAAAGTTTTAGCAATTTGTCCGAATAACCGATAATCTGATTGGACAACCGTCCACTGTATGGATTTATTGAAGCGCTCAATTGGTTGAAAAATTCAGAAATGATTTCAGATTCACTATGATTGAGAAACGGCAGGAACTTCATATGCAACGTATGCTCCACAGGGCGTTCCCTCAATTTCTTTTCAATAAGTTCAATCAAGCTCGACTTCCCGTTTCCCCATGGTCCAACAATACCAATGGTAAAGGATTTTTTGAAATGGGATCTTTCCAAATATGCAATGATTTCTTTGGCCCGCTTTGCATATTCCAATTTATCATCGTCCTCGGCTTCAATAGGATCATCAGCAATGAAAGGCGCTTTTAGAGTTGCCTTATTGGAGGTGATTTCCAATAGCTTTCGCACCTCTCTGGACAACAGGATAACAAAACTGATTAGAAGTGGGATACCAACGAGGTCTATATACTTCAAAAAAGTATCTTTAACACCAATGAATTCCCATCCTCTAGGGAAATTTGAAAATCTGAGGATTAACAGCCCCATAGAAGCCAGGTTAACCAAATGAAGAATGCTTAGGGATGGCCGATAGCCTTTTAATAGCAGTTTATAGAATAAAAAGAAAACGGCAAATAAACTTAAAGCCACAAACCAAATGATGCTTATCCTCTCCAAGGCAGATGGTTGGAGTATTAGATACTCTACAATAAAAGTATTTATCTGATCCTGGAAAAGAAATAAAATAGTGATAATGAGACTATAGGAGACAAGTGCTTTGGTTATTTTAGAATTAAAAAAAATGTCTAGTGACTTCATAATTGGTTCCATTGATTCAGAGCCCTTAAAAGCTTAGGTTAATCCATTGGCTTAAATTCGGCCAAAAATTTTGGTAAAACTAAATGTACAGATTAATGGGCAAATTCCTACAGAAATCCTTTTATCTAACAATCTTGGACCCTTTTTCAATTCCGTTTATCCTTACTTTTTTTATTAAAGGCAATCAAATTGAACATTTCACGCATCCTGGACCGTACCCTGGTACCATAGCGCTCTTCAAGTTCTTCGGCATTGAGGTTGGTGGTGGCATGGGTCTTGCGTTTATCATTGATGAAGAGCTCGTGACGTGAGAGCAATATCTCCCCCAATACATTGCAATCCTGCCCAAAATGCCGTCCATTGGGTTCAACACCCAAATCATCAAAACAGAAGAACTGGGAATTTCCATAATCCTCTATGGTCTTATAGCCGATATGATTAAAACCAAAAACAATGTTCCGGCAGGGAATGACCTCATACGGTCGTTGATGGGGAACGATGTGTTTCAAAAGTTTCATAAGACTGGTCTTGCCACATCCCACCGGTCCTGAGAGAAGAAGGCCTTTGTGGATATCAATTCCCAAATGGGTGCAACGGGCACTGTCCTGGATGAAGTAGAGACAGAGCCTATAGAGAATCTCCCGATCTTCCCTGTATATTTTGAAATTTTTGCCAAAAAAAAGTTTACCCTTGGCATCGAGATAGACCAGTATCTTCTCGAAATCGTATTTGATTTCCCTACCCTTCAATGAGCCCAGTTCATAACTTATGGCACCTTCAGTGATGATATGTGGGGCCTTAAAATTCATAGCGGTTCGTTGTAGTCCTTGTCCTTGCTGGTCCGTAAGTTGTCCCGATGTGGGACGGTGGGGGTGTGTTTGACATTGTTTTCGTCAACCTGTAACTCTTCCATTTTTATTTTTTTCTTTTTCTGCCCGTTTGTATTGTTTTTTATTGTTTGTATTTGTTTGTTTATAGGTACCAATGCTTGTCCAATGCTTGTCCCGATTTCGGTACGATGCCGGTCCAATGCTTGTCCAGTACTTGTCCCAAAATCGAACATCTTGATCCGGCTGCCCTTATAGGGATTGTGGGATGGGGAATACAAAATATAGTTCCAATGACTAAGCTCTCGGATACAGCGGTGATAGGTCGATTTGGACCCGATTTTGGCATAGGCCATAGCCTCTTCCCTACTGATATAGAAGTCGGCCACGAAATAATTTTGGTTCCACAATTGGAAGAGCCCGATATACAAACTGATATGGGTCGGGTTCAAACGGTTGTCCTTGGCAAATTGTGCAAACACCCCGTTCAGGTGTTTGATATAATTGACGTCCTCCACCCTAAATTCGGTTATGGACCTTGTTCTGTTCCAGTACTTCCATGATTTCGTGGTATTCGTAGTAGAGCACCCCTCCTATTTTTGTATAGGGAAGGGTCCCATTGATTCTGAGGTTTTGAAGCGTACCCGGCGATATGCCCAAAAGGTCGCGTACTTCATTGGATTTGAGCCATTTTTTGCCCTGTTGTCCATGTTGATCTTTCAATAATGCTTTGATGTCTTCCAAGAGTTCCACTTTGAACTCCATGAGATCTTCGGTGGTAATGATGGTAGCTCCCATGTGTTTTTGTTTTAAAAGGAAGGGCCACTGCATGATTTTTAGGTCATTTGGTGGCCCATCCACTAATTTGACTTTCAGGGCAAAACTGAAAAAGCTTTTTGGAAAAACTTCCCAAGTTGGTACCAACTTGGGAACGATTTTTATTTCATAAAATATGGTGTCATTTGTTTCCGAATGGGTTTTGGGAACTCAAAAAACTTCGTGAAAATTGGAAAAATGGGAAGCCAGAACCTCCGAATACCAAAATTCCCAAGTTGGTACCAACTTGGGAAAAACAAAAGCTCATTCATCCAGTGATTCCATGCGCTGTTGGAGCATTTCAATAAGTTTGTCCAAGAACCGGGTCCTACTTCCCTTTCGGGATCGGATATCAATAAAGGTATGGTAGTAGTTACCAAGGTCCACATTGTAAAAATGTTCAAAATGCGAGGCCATCTCCTTGATATCCGTGGTACCGCTATTGATGCATTTGCTGGATTGGAGCGCATATAAAAGTTCGATCAAATCGGTCTTGTTGCCGGTCCAGAACAGTTTTGAAGGTTTTTCCATAGTCATGGTCTTTTGGGGTTCTAAATTGTTTTGTAGGTCATCCACCTCCTTTCTCAGGTATACGATGAGCATGTCATAGGCCATGATCGTTGCCACGGTACCATCCTGACAGGTGGAGAACTGGTCATCGATCAGAAAGTGGAAGGATTCAAGGGGTAGCCTAAGGTCTCTGTTCCCCCTGACAAAATATTGTTCATCCAGGGACATTGCCCCACGACGGTAATAGTTATAGAATTCCAGATTGTCATTGAAAAAGGTCTGGAACTTATCGATCTGGTGCTGAAGGTATTTTATCTGCGCTGCATTGATTCCCCTTGGCCGCTTGCTCTCGATATTGAACAATTTGACATAATAGATAAGCTTACTAAAAATTTGGGGCTTGACGTGCTTGAAGAAGTAGATTTCGTCCGCTTGGGTCTCAAAGGTCTTGCCGGTAATCTGTTTTTGGAGTTTACGGATACTTTTCTCCACGAGAACGATTCCCTTTTCCGCTTTGAAAAGAATATCCCCGTTCCCGCTTTCCAAGGCATCCAATTGACCTTCAAATTCCGATAGCAGCTTTTGGTATTTCATGACAGTTTTCCATTAATGCTGGCCTTCCATGATTCCGAGCAATTCCAGGATGAAATTGTCATTGGTCTGGAGATAGGCATATTTTTTCTCGACCGTTGCACCGAGTTTCCGTTTCTCAAAGGCTGCGGTCAACCCAAAATCGATTTTGGGAATGCCCAATCCAATGGCGCGTTCAATGGTCCGGTAGAGTAACTGTCGATAAATGGCAAATTCTTCCAGACCGTCATAATCCATACCTACAAAAGCAGGGACATAGACCTGGTTCAAATTGGTATAGCAGAACATTACACCCACTATCTTTTCAGGTTTATCCAATGAACAAAGGACAATAAACTCCCACAAATGGTTTTCGTTCATCCTTTCAAACAGAGAGTCCGGAAAGGAAAAGGTATTGAGCCCTAAATTTCTGGACTGCACTTCCTCGAACAAGGATTTGACTTGTTCAATTTGAGTGGTTGATAGTGCTGGCTGAACAATAGTCTTTGCCCTATCGAGATAGGGTTGGACATCCTTTCGAAAATGTCTTCTGTTTCTGGAGGACAATCGTTTCAAATAGTCTTCCATGGAATCCACCCCCTTCAAGTCAACAGAACAGGAGTTGGGCATCTGCACCCTTAAAAATCCCCCTCCATAAAGCGCTTCATTCCATACTGTATGTTCACCAAAATCTCTTAGTACAGTCATTTTGGCTCCAAACCGCTGTTCCAGTTTTTCCAAGGTTTCCAATAGCTTGTTCCTTGCTTCCATGCCCAAGGCATGTGATGCATTCCAATACAGGTGAGCTCCTTCAGTGAACAAACAACCTAGGGACAGGACCATGGATGACAAATGGTAGGGATTGGTTTTCCTTTCCTCCTCAATGGCAGCAGAAATTTGTGCTTGTGCCAACATATCATCCTTCCAAAGGGAAAGCGTCACAAAGGTCATCAATAAGGGTATACCATCAGCATCCTTGATGACCACATACCGGAACGACCAATTATGTTCCTTTCTTGGATTTCCCTGGAATACCTCTTCCAAAAACTTCAGCCCCTCCCAATCATAAATCCCTTGTCCACCTAAACTTTGGTTCCATTCTTCCTTTTCAACTTGATCAATGGTATCGAATACTTCAACGGTAAGTTCAGAGGATACTTTCGGTCTACTTAGGGTCTTTGGTTCCATTTTAAAGGCGTGGAATACCCTTTGGGCATCGGTTTGGGTATCTTCCAATGCCTTTGGAAAATGATATTCCATGGCTTCCACCAATGCTTTGATTTCCATTTTTTGGTTATGCCTTGAAATTGTAATCCTTACACCTGTATTCTTAACAGGTACCGCAGGAAAGATACCGAGATTAACAAAGAAGCCCTCCTCCATCAAACGGTTCACAAAATTGTACCCGGTTTTGGGCATACCGGTCCCGATATAGAACACCGGGGATTCATTCCGATCGATCAAGGGAAGTTCCGTTATCGAAAGGCAATCATTGAAAAAATCGATGCGTTCCCTCAATTCTTGTTGTAGCCCATAGATTTCTGGAGAAAGGTGAATCTGTGCGGAGGCCATGGCGGCAGCTACCGAAGCAGGTTCCAATTGGGCAGAGAAGGTCAAGGGCCCACCAAAGGTCTTGATCTTATCATACATGGATGCATTGGAACAGGCCAACACGGCACCACTGGCCCCAAAGGTCTTGCTCAAGGTACCGAACAACAATACATTCTCGGGCAATTCTCCCAGCTGGTCCAACACATATCCGGTACCATTCCTTCCCACCCAACTCATACCATGTACGTCATCAAAATAAAAATGTAACTGTGGATATTTCTTTGCCAACCCCATCAGTTCTTTGACTGGGGCATAGTCCCCATACATGGAATAAATGCCATCGGCCATGTACCAAATCCTGCCTTTGGAATGCCGGTATTTTTTGATCTTGTCCTCCAACATCTCCAATTGGTTATGTCGTATCATCTCGATGGGCACACTCCTTGTCTTTAGCATTTTGGCTGCATTCTGTACACTCCAATGTACCTGGTGGTCGAGAATAATCACGTCTTCATCGTCCACTGCACTGGGGATGACCCCTAAGTGCCCGAGGGTACTGTTTTTGGTAATGACAATGGGATAGCCGTACATTTCGGAAATCGAGTTTTCCAATTCCTCATATAACGGATTGGAAATATAGGATTTAGATAAGGGGAATTGTGTCCCATAGCTATCAATGGCCTCCTTGGCGGCCTTTTTTAATCTGGGATCCTGTTCCAATCCCAAATAACCTGTAGTACCAAAGTGGTACAGTTCCTTCCCCTCTACCTCAATGGTCCTGCCCGAAAAGGATGTTCCCCCTGCATAGAGGTGCAATACCCCGGCGTTCTTGGCATCGGTAAATACCTCATGTACGGTGTTCAAAAAGTTGTGGTGTTTAATTTTTGCCATTTTGTTTGATTTAAATTGTACTAAAAAGTAATGGCATTTGTAAGATTAGATGCTATCCTATACTGATATACTCCGTTTCAATCAAGAATTATTCCGTTTAAGTCAAGTCAAATACCTTTATTTAAGGGTAATGAATCTATTGAGCGAATCGAGTTCCATTAATTTTGTAAATTCAAGGTTTTACCAGTTTTCACCACATGAAAAAATCACATGAAAACAAATTCGCCATTTATTTACTGACCGATGAGTTGCTGCACATCATTTACAAAAAAGACCATTGTATCGACCTCAAGGCAGCGCAACTTATCGTCAGGGACCGAATGATGCTCCAAAATGGCCGGGAAATGCCCGTACTCTGTGATATTCGTGAAGTAAGAAAGGTCAATAAACCGGCCCGGGACTATTTGGCCTTGGAGGGTTCACAATGGGTTAAGGCCTTGGCCTTCTTGATCGATCCCCCGGTAACCGATGTGATCAGCTCCATTTATCTATGGACCCATGCCCAGTCGGTCCCCACCCGTTCCTTTGTAAAAAAATCAGAGGCCTTGGCCTTTTTAAAATCCATAAAATGAACGATGCTTTTATACATATAATGAGACTCCAGCATTAACTACAAAACCTGACAACCATGCCGAACAATGACGATTTTAGGGTAAAGCGCATCCAACGGATGCTTCTAGAAATGGCCCGTGGCAATTTCTTCTACAGCTTGGAACCCACCCATAAAAATGATAATGTCGCATCCTTGGTCGTAATGCTCAATATGGTCAACGAGGAGATCAGGGCCTCCTTTATACATCAAGGGTTTGCCAATGCTCACAACACCCCACAATGCATCATCCAACTTTCCTTCCTTATGGATCACGATGGCACTATCGAAATGGTCACCAACAGTACCTGCTCGCTATTATCAGCATTGCCAAAAGAGATCATTGGAAAACCAATTACCGATTTTATGACCGAGGGTTCCCAAAAGGTATGGGCAAAGAAGATGGTCAAACATTTAAAAAGGGAACGTTCTGAAACTGTCCAGTTCTTGGAGTTCATTACCAAAGAAGGACTCTTGTTGGGCAAGGATTGCCATATATCCGTATTCCAATCCTTGGACGGGAGTGGGCAGAAAATACTATTGGACACGGTCTTCTTCTCCAAGGGAGAGCCCTTTGGTACGGAGTTGCCCAAAAAGACGCTCAAAGTGACTAAGGGCATAAAAGAGCCCAAAATCACGTTGACCCCTGATGATATTGAAATGATCCGGGATGTCCATGATATGATCATCAATAACTTGGACAAGAATCTACCCTTGCTAAAAGATCTTGCCCTACAAATGGGCACCAACGAATACAAATTGAAATATGGGTTCAAACAACTCTATGGTACTACCATATTTCGGTTCCTTACCCAAGAACGTTTAAGAAAGACAAAGACCTTGATCCAACACAGCAACTTATCCTTGAAAGAAATCGCGCATTTGACCGGTTTCAAGAGTGCGGCCCATTTCTCCAGGGCATTTAGGGACAAGTATGGTAAATCACCCAGTGATTTGAGAGAGTAATACCCTCAAAATGGGTAAATTACTCCGTTTGGGTCAAGGAATGCTCCCTTTCAAGTAAATCGGACTCCCGAACTTTGTCATATCAATCCAAAAGATATGTCAAACAGAGGAATATACCCGAAGCTCATAACCCTGTTCAGCCTTTTGTTGACTGTGCTGTTCGTGTATACGGCTGCCAGCAAATTGATGCACTTGGATACTTTCCAAACAAGGTTGGAGCGGATGCCTTTCATTTCAGGTTACGCCTATTTAATTTCATGGATCGTGCCTTTTCTTGAATTGGTAATCGCAGGTCTACTTTGGTTCCCGAAATACCGAAAAGTGGCCTTATTTGGAAGCATGGCCCTTTTGGGAGTTTTCACAATCTATATCCTAATTGTCCTAAAATTCAGCGACTCCATTCCCTGTACATGTGGTGGTATCTTATCGACCTTGGGGTGGAGGGACCATATTTTGTTCAATACCACATTTATGCTCATGGCCTTGTTTGGTATCATTTGGTACCACAAAGACAACACGACACAAACAAATCAAAATACTACGTAGGGAAAGGGGAAGCCGAAAACCTAGAAAAGAGTAGGCATTCAAGAATTAATATGATGTATTATGAAATCTAATTTTTTAAAACTTGTTTTACCGGCCTTTGCCATTTTGTTGGCCGTTGGCCTAGCGTTTGCTACGGAAGACTCCTCTGTGGACCAAGTAGCTTATTATCAAACCTCAAGCGGGGTACAATCGGTCACCATTGGTGATGAATGTCAGCCCAACAATGAGATTGACTGTAAGTATTTGGGGTTCCAATTGTATGCTGAAGCAAGCTTGACTACCAAATTGGGTAGAAACGAGTAGTTTCAACTGCTGGTCAAAAGAAAAGGTGCCCCAACTACAGGGCACCTTTTTTAGCTAATTCAACAAAATAAAAACAATATTTATATTCTTTGGACCGGGATTCAATTTGCACCACCATTCCCTACAAAAAGAGACTTCTAACGCATCTTCTCCAATTTGGACAGGCACAACTTCCAATGTCCCCGGACTTTTTCGTCCTTGACCACAATCAACTTATTTTCGATATCATGTCCCAGCAATTCCAATTGGCCAAAAAGAAGACCCTTGGAATAACCCGAATAATCAAAGGCCTTTTCCTGTGCATAGATATTTTCCTCCTTTCGACCGAGAATTGCCATGAGGTAATCGATATAGAAGAGCTGGATTTCGGCCCTTCCCCTTTCAACTTTATTTTGATTCCCATAGAGTTCTTCAAATAGTTGTTTCTGGGTTTTGACCAGAAACAAGTGGTACGAATCGGAATACCCCTCAAGGGTTTCCAAATACTCGAATCGTTTTAAGCGTTGGGTCCTTACTAATTCCATTACCAACCGTTGTTGAAATTCGGCCATCTTGTCCGGATACGATGAATACTTCAGCTTGGGCAGAAATTCAGGATTGATCAACCAATCCGGGGGATTAAAGGCGTTATCCAATACATAATCCAAAGCCTCTACCTGCAAATCCCAAGGAACGGGAGTGTACATATTGCCTGGTTGGTCTATTGATTTGTATTGGATATCGTATCCTCCCACCATGGAAAGCACATGCCGCATATGTTTATACCATAATTCCAAAGTCATCATATAAAGATGTTCCAATCTTCCATTGTCCCTTTGGCCTTTCACCGCATCGGATAAAAGCTCAACGACACGTTGAAGGTTCATCAGTGCTTTTTGGGTGCCTTTAACTGGATCATCGGTTTCCACCACTTCATCACTTGCCGCTGGTCCGATAATTTCAAACTTGCTATTGTTGTACCGATACCAGGGAATGGAATCTTGTAGTAAAACAATCCGTTCCAAAGCTGTTTGTTCCTCCAGTTTGGACCATCCCATAGGAAATTCTGAATAGGCCCATCGGATTTGGTAACGGTCCATGGGTCCCACTTTGGGATGGAGCAAAATAGGATTGATACTGTCCTCTGGTTGGACGACCGTGTTGGCCCTCGTATAGTTCATGACACTTGGTGAATGGCCCATTTCCTTCAACCAAACGCTATCACCCATTTTTTCATAAGGGTAACTGAACTCCCCATAGTTACTGTCCATAAGGCCAAAGGCATGACCAGTCTCATGTGCGGCCAATACCTGAAATAGTTCCCCGGAAAGCTCATCTGGAAATGGAAAACTACGGGCACGATGGTCCAAAGGGGCACATCGGATAAAATAACTATCCTCCCTATTTTCAAGTGAAGAACCTAAATGGATATCACTTTTCAAAATTTCGCCGGACCGTTCATCAACAATATTGGATACGGTTCCCCCTGCCACGTCAAATCCCCTCAAATACTTGGCATCAGTCCAGTGGACCACAGAAGTCCGAATACTATGCGCTTGCCATTCCGATAAACTATCCAGATCCTTCACCACCACTGCCTGTTGGAACCCCGCCTCCTCAAAGGCCGGTAACCATTCTTCGATACCTGCCTTTATATAAGGCCTCCATTTTTCGGGGATTTCAGGGGAAAGCACAAAGGTGATGGGATTAATTGGAACACTCAATCCATGGTCCGGGTACTTTTTCTCCAAACGCCACCTGCTGATATTTGCAATACTGTTTTTGGCATTGTCATGATCGATACCGCCCAGTTGCTCGTCATAGAACCCCATACGGTAGTCGTAGGCCCTTGCCTTCATGGGCTCAGGTAAGGTACAGAACCCGTAAAAGACAGGAACGGCCACCTTGGAACCATTATGGACCACTCCACGCCTAGTCTTGATGACCACCTCATCTTCATAATCCTTTGCTCCTTCTACCAAACTGATTTTTGATACCAAGCTTTCCTTGAAATTAGCATCCCAATCAATGACCTGGTCCAATAACAGACCTGTGATATTAATCCTTATTTCTCCAGATTCACCAGAATTGTCTTCCATAGGAAAAATGGCCAAGATGTTTTCTTTCAGCGATCGCATTTGCTTTAATGGAAGGATAATTCCGGAAGTAGAGTGGACTCTAGGCACTTTCAACAAGATCTTGTTTCCTTCCAAGGACCAGATTACCTGTATATATTTCCGGCGATAACTCTGATCATACCTGACGAACAACATGGGACGTTCCAATAGGTGCTCGGGTATATTCAGATAAAGTTCCCCATCACGAAGAAGAGTGGTCAAGAAATCCGATTGAACACTCGTTTCCGAGAATAACCATGGATCCCCATGCCTATTTATTGTTGCCAATGGGCTTCCTAAAATAGGTTGGAACATCAAATAGATACACAGTATATATTTCATCGTTTCATATCATTTTATGGAGGCTCCTCCCGCTCCTTACAATTGGATCGACCAGAGAAGAGCCCACTTCATTAGTAGCCTGGATTTTGTGGCAATAGATTCGGGTTGGCCTCCAGTTCATTTTCTGGAATGGGAAACAGCAGATCGGTAGGTTTCCACTCCGTTTTCAGGGGACCCAATACCTCATTGGCCCTACCCATCCGCTTTAGGTCAAACCAGCGATGGCCCCGTTCGGTGAACAACTCCACTTGACGTTCCTTACCAATGGCCTCCAACAGGTCACTTTGCGTATCAAAAGGGGTATCATCCAATCCTGCACGATTTCTGATCCTATTGAGGTCGGCCTGTGCCCCGGCAATATTTCCCAACTGGGCCCTAGCTTCTGCCCGGATCAAGAATTGCTCGGCCAGCCTAAACACTATCGAATATTCCAAGGATTCCAACTCCGAGAATCGAGCCTTGTATTTATGGGCATAATATAGGGTGGTAGTATTGTTGGGGTCTTGAAGGCTATCCACCCAATGGTCGAGCCTAAGATCCCCGGGTTCAAAGGCTCCCAATAATTTATCCGTCAAAGCATAGGTCTGCCCAGGAATGGATTGAATGATCAGTTGGTTAGCCTCCTGGGTGTTCCTCGGGTCCTCCCCTGGTTTGAGTTGCCAGATGGTCTCTTGGGAATCCTTAAGGAACACCAGACCAAGGTCCATTTCCAAATCAAACCCTTCGATAAGTTCACTGGCCAACCCCACCGCCTGGTCAAAGTTTTTGGTATAGAGGTACATGCGGGCCAACAATGCCTTAGCGGCATAGTGATTGGGCAGCACACGCTCGCTTGAAATTTCACTCTGGCCTTCTAACAATGTAACGGCCCTGACCAAATCATCAATGACCTTGGCGTAAACCTCTTCCGAAGGAAGCCTTGATACCCTATTGTTTTCCAAATAATCCGTTGTGGTGATATAGGGCACATCTCCAAAAAGGCCTACCAAGAGACTATGGATATATGCCCTTACGAACAAGGCCTGTCCCATAAACCGATTCTTTTCATCATCCGTCAAGGCATTGGAAGATTCCACTCCCCCGATGATATCGTTGGCGCCATAGACCAAGGAATAGGCTTGGGTCCACCAACTCAGAAGCACCCCATTACTGGCTTGGACATCATGAAGGTACAATTGGGCATAATCCGTATTGGCTCCATAATAATCCATTTCATCGCTATAGATACTTAAGGCGGTCATTAAACCAAAGCTCCCCGATACCATGCCCTGTTCCCTCATTTCATAAAAGATATTGGCCAAGGCTGATTCCACTGTTCCCGGATTGCTGAACACGGTCTCTGAAACTAGAATATTCTTTGGAGGATCCACTTCCACAAAATCGGAACAGCCCAATAAACCGGTGTAGCACAAGAACACAAAAAAGATTCCTACTTGTGTGAATTTATGTTTGAAAGGCCTTCTAGCCAGCCTCCTGTATATTTCAATGGCTTTTATTTTTTTCATCGTTTTCCTTTTAGGTTAAAAGCTTACTTGAAGTCCAAGGGTAATCCGTCTCAGCACAGGCAACCTACTATTGGAAGGTTGCTCGGGATCAGGGCCCTTATAGTTGGTCATGGTAAAGAGATTCTGACCCTGTAGATATATATTGACGTCCAGTCCTTCCGAAAATAGGTCTAAGTGATAATTAAGGGAGATGTTGCGCATTCGGATAAAAGAGGCATCCGAAAAGGCTGCACTACTGGACTGTTGCAGAATACCGGTATCACCGGCGGAGGACAGTCCCCCGGTTGCCAACTGAACAGGGGCATCATCCCCAGCCTCCTGCCATCTATCCAACAAATCCACTGGAGCATTTCCCCGATACCCAGGGGTAGCACCAAATGCCAATGGATTGAATGCCCTTTGTTTTTTGAACTGAAGGAAAAAATAAAGGGTCAGGTTTCCAAAGCTTATGGTATTGCCCAATCCACCATAAAATTTGGGAGACCGATCCTCGATATACTGCCTATCGTCCAAACTTCTGATGTTCCCATCCCCATTATAGTCCTCAAAAGTGTATTCCCCAGTTTCGGGATCAACACCAAGGGCATGGTATAGTTTGACTATGGTCAATGGCTGACCGATAACATATTGATTGGCAAACGTGGAAGTCTCCAATCCATCAAACGCCACCAACCTGTTCTTGGGCACGGTCACATTAAAGGTAGTCGTCCAATTCAACTTTTTACCACGCACATTAACGGTACGTAGGTCCAACTCGACCCCTGAATTTTCCACGGTTGCATCAAAATTCCCGGTCAGTTCTGAAAAACCTGTCGTGGCCGCCAAAGGGATTCCAACGAGTTGGTTGGACGATCGGTTCCTGTACCAAGAGCTGTTCAAGAATATCCGATCATTAAAAAATCCAAGTTCCAGCGACGCTTCCAATTTTGTATTGGATTCCCAACCGAACAATGGATTTAAGATGCCACTGGGCTGCAACGTTGTGACCCCATTGTAATCATAGCCGGACACACCATAGGTGTTCAAGTACTGATAATCACCAACCGTATCACTACCCGTGGTTCCATAACTGGCACGAAGCTTTCCAAAGCTTAAAAGCGAACCCTTTCCAAAAAATGCCTCCTCAGAGAATATCCAGGCCAATCCTATGGCCCCAAAGTTCCCAAACTGTTTTCCCGGACCAAACCGTGAGGATCCATCCCTCCGTCCTGTAACGTTGAGGATATAACGACTGGACCAGTTCAGGTTAACACGACCAAAGAACGCATTGTACTTGTATTCGCTATCCGAATCTTCCAATACCTCCATAGTGGTCGCCGCACCCAGGTTCTGAATCATCAGGTCACTAGGGAAGCCTGTTCCCCGTTGTACCAATTGATCGGTGGTCTCCTGTTGAAAGGTGGTTCCCATTAGGATGTCAAGTCCCAATTCATCCCATTGTTTCCTCCATTGGAGTTGGGGTTCCGCTATCCATGAACGGCGTTCCGAGGTATTGGTGGTCAGGTTGGAATAGTTTTGGGGAGTAAGTCCCAATGAGGGGTTTCTTGAACTACTTGGAAGGGTCCTATTGGCCTCCATTCGGTAGGTATTGTAACCAAGACTCGTTCTCAATTCCAGACTGGGAAACACCTTATAGGAAACCATGGCATTGGCCATTAGGGTCTGAATCTTTGATACATATTCCTGTTCCAAGGACGCCAAGGGATTGTTCCAAGTGTTGTTTTCCCAATTCAATCTCCCTTCCTCATCGTACAATGCCGGGGCATTGGGCTCAAGGGTATAGGCCACTCCGGTAAAGTCCGTCCGGGGCAATTCATTATCTTCATTGGAAAAAAGGGTGGAAAGGTTTATGGCAAACTGATCATTCTCTGATCTATGGTTCAAGGTCTGGTGCACTGTTGTCCTATTATATTGGGAGTCCCCAGGGAACACAGTGGTTTCCTTTTGATGCGACACACTTGCCAAGAACTGAGTCATTGCATTGCCCCCTGAAACAGATAGTTGGGCCTTGTTCCGAAAGGCAGTACCCCCTAAAAGTTCTTGTTGCCAATCGGTATATCTATCATTGTCCCAAGATTTGACATCGGGCCAGATAAAATCAAAGTTGGGATTCTCCAATAGGTCACCAAAGCCATCATTATTGATGCCTTCCCTTCTGATTTCCAGATATTGTTGGGTATCCATCAAATCCAAGAAGTGGGACACCTTCCCCAATGTGGTGCTCACATCGGCATTGAACCTCGTCTTTCCCGCCTTGCCCCTTTTGGTGGTGATCAAAACCACTCCATTGGCTCCACGGGACCCATAAATGGCTGTGGCATCCGCATCCTTTAACACCTCAATGCTTTCAATGGTATTGGGGTCAATAGCATTGAGCGGACTTACATTTCCAGCAAGGATACCACCTGACACATCACCTGAAGCTAGGGACTGTGAACCAAAGGGCACCCCATCAATAATGTATAAGGGATTGTAAACACCGTTGATGAAATTCCGCCCACGAACTTCTATATCAAAACCACCACCGGGCACCCCAGTGGTCTGGACAATGTTCACACCTGAAAGATGCCCCTGCATGGCCGCCAAGGGATTGGCCACTGGTTGCTTGTCAATAATACTTGCTTTGATTGTGGCAATACTTCCGGTCCGCTCTTTCTCAGAAACCGTATAGTAACCCGCATTGAGTACCACTTCTCCCAATGCTGTAACATCCTCCTCCATTTGGACAATCATTTCACCCCTTCCAGACACAGGAACGGATAATGTTTTAAATCCCACCATGGAGAACAATAGGACATCGGTCGGACTAGCTTGAATACTAAAAGAGCCATTCATATTGGTGATGGCCCCAACATTCTTGGACTCCACCACAAGATTCACTCCAACCAGGTGATTCCCCGAAGTATCGGTCACGGTGCCGGAAACGGTGGCCTGTTGTGGTTCCAAGACAGTGCCCGCCTGCACAGTAAATAAAAAAATGGGCATTAAAAAGACATAGAAAAGCATCGACAGGATTCCCCTGCGCATGCATAGTATTGAATGTTGCATAAATTGAGTTCGTTTGATTACTTTGTTAGTTATTCTCCAGACCGCCCTAGAACTCACCAATAAATGGTAACTTCCAGAAGGACATTTAGGTTCAGACAAAGGCCACCCTGTCCAAGCAACAAAGGCTCTTGGAAATAGGATTCCTTAACCAAAAATGACTAAGATTTCGTGCTGGGTCGGTTACCCAAAAAGTGTAGTCGTTAGTTGTGGGACTAAAGGATATCGTAAACCGAAAAATCAGTGTAACGGGTATCCCACAACCCTAGTCTTGCGATTATACAGGGTTCTTTGGCTTCTTTTTAAACAGGATATCGAACACCGAATGTGAAGTCCCAAAAACAGGACAATCACACAAAGTGAACCCTACATGAAAAAGTTGCCAAATGTTTCCCATAACCCGCTGGTTGGGCGACATCGCGAAAAGCAAAAGAAATCAAACGCTATGAAAAAAGTTGGGCGTGAAACTCAACTTACCCGCTAGCGGTACTGGTATACCTTGCACTGATAAGAAGAGCTCACGCCCGGGTCGTGAGCCAATCTGCTTATCATCTCTAGTGCAAAAATTACCAGTTTTCTAGCGAGAGATTCAAAGCGATTGCTTCAAATGTTTTTACACGAAGTATCGCAAATATATTTCTAACTCCAAACATAAACAATTGGAATTAAAAGACAAAATTATATTATATGTAATTTTTTGTCTCTGATTCTATTGCTCACTTTGGCTTATGTCTAGATATAAGAAGACAAGTGCCCTTAAAGCAATAGGTAAACGGTTAAAAAAGCAAAGGGAGAAAGAAAAACTCCAAATTGAGGATGTTGTTGAAATGACCGGGTTTACTTATAAGAAAATTTCAGATGTAGAATCTGGGGAAGAAACTTCTTTGTCTTATTTTATTGAAATATGTCTAGCAATCAACATTCAACCTAAAGATATTCTTGATTTTAATGTTGGATTTAAACCCAGATTCATCCTTTCCTCAACAAGAAAGGAAAAACCAAGATTAACATCAAGATTAATTGAATCCATAAATCAAGGCTTTTTTAAAAAACCAAGATATAACAGTGAAGTAGTCATCAAATTAAAAGAAGATTTTGGTGTTGTATCATCTTCATCAAATGTTTCAGCAATTCTCCGGCGGCTGGTTGACGAAGGTAGATTAGAAGTAATTAAGGGCCACAATCGCAATCAATATTATAAAAAATAACGGTTAAATCATTTTGCACTCCCCGATTTTTTAGAAAATTCTTACATTTAGATTCTATTTTCCCCTCTAAGATTTATAGAATATTAAGAAAGCTATGCTTTGCATTCAATTGGAAAACTTGTGCATAACATGACCAAATTGGTGGCATAAACATAAGAAAGTTGGGTAGATAAGCTAGTTGTGCTTCATACTGAAAACACTCACATATGACCATATTTAATGAATAAAGAACAGCACATTTCCGAAAACCAATTGAGTGCAATACTCAATAAAAGAATGGATGAGTATTATACAGCAATTACTGGAAATTCTTATGCTGGTATGAGAGGAGCTTACTTCAAAACAGCTCAACGAATTAACATTCAAAAAGTTCAAGGTCAAGTAAAAAAATCAAAGCTTTACGACGGGGAATTTTGGGGTTATGGAATAAATAGTGTTTCAGACGGTAATGAAATTCATTCGACAATCGATGTTGAAGATTTCAAAAAAATCCAAGATTTAAATAAGCACCATCACGACCAACGTTTCTTATGGTTATTAACATTTAAAGTTGAATCAGAAAGTCTATTCGTAAGTATTTTTTGTATTGATACCTCTACTTTTAGAGTTAACTCAAATTTAAACTCAAAATATGACTTAGCTGACTTTCAAAATGCCAGAGTAAGAACAAGAGGGAATGTTATATATGTAGATTTCATTTTCAAAAATTTAGCAAAACCAATTCATTTCCAAATAGACAGTTATGCGCAAGGAGGCAAACTACACGGAGAACAACTGGCTGAATACTATGTCCAACAAATTTCGGAGAAAGCAGAAATAGCAAAACAAAACAACAAAATTGCCGAAAAGCTTAAGTCTGAAATTAATCTAGTTGAAGAAGAAGTTGATTCGATAGAACAAAAATTAAGGACTGTTTTTGTTGATACTCTAGAAAATGCAAGTGGTAAAAAAAATTATCAAGATATAATCACTGGAAAACCAAAAAGTGATTTGAGAAGACGGATAAAACAACACGTTGATTTACATCCTAAAGAAAATGTAGAAGATTATGATTTATTAAAAAACGCTATTGACTTTGCAGATATAGAGCATTTAAAATTGACAATTCTTAAAGACAATAATTGGGAGTATTTTGAACCAATTTTTAAAACCAAAGAAGCAACTGAAAAGTATTTTAATCAATTAAGTCAACTGCGACACACATTAAAACATTCAAGAAAAATGACTGAATTAATAAAATTAGAAGGAATGGCATCATTAGAATGGTTTAATCAAGTCGTTTAAAAAAGTACGAAAGCACAACATGGCTATAAGTAATTGCTAGCTCTCGTCTATTTTTGAAAATTCTCGCGGATTTTCAGTTTGGTGTGTACTTGCAAAGTTAATCCCTAACCCACGCAGCAACTTATAGCCGAGCTCAATGTGGCGCGTTTTGACAACCGAACAGAAAAGAAAAATGAAAGAATATTTAGAAAAACTTAAGTACGCAAAAACAGAATCCGAAGTCGATAGTATTTTGGACGAAATAGTACCAATTTTGAAAAGTCGCGGAGTTTCACCGACTGAAATTATGATGTATTTCAAAATGGGTGGAAATGATTTTGATTTTGTTCCAAAAACTCAAGACCACAGAATGACCAATTCGAATGCAGGTAAAGCTCAAATAATTTTACAAAAACTTATGGCTAAACTTAAAAA
>Ga0114911_1000281_pt1 | contig 37396 bp, 67 predicted proteins | sample MalvireepMed_904_FD_89688 | JGI IMG/M metagenome (GOLD analysis project Ga0114911, IMG submission 89688) | Marine viral communities from the Global Malaspina Expedition - Malaspina viral metaG DeepMed_904 | ecosystem: Environmental > Aquatic > Marine > Oceanic | place: Mediterranean Sea...
GCGGCTTTGCGCAATACGGTGGCTTTGTGGCGTAGGTATTCAGCAGCGCTCATTTTGCGTAACGTGGGCTGAGAGTGCGACGGTGAGATGATACCTGTGTTTCGCCGTTCAGTCGGGCTTGCCTGCGTGCTGCCAGACGGGATTCGAGTTTAGCGCTCCAGGCTGCGTCGTTTGCTAGACGCGCTTGGGTAACGGTAGGGTCTTCAAACATTGATTGCCTCCAATATGGCGTTTCCAATAAGTTCGGGAATCTGCGGCACTACGGCGTTTCCGAGGGCGTGCAGTCTAGGTTGAGCCATTCTTGCGGAAACCCCATCATGCCCTCCACACACGAAGGGCACGGCGCTCCTTTGAACAGCATCGATAAGCCCACTTGCTTCCCTATACGCATCCGTCTTTGGATGGATGGCATTGAACAATCCCCCCGATCTCGACAATCCGAGGCTAGAGGGGTAGGCAATAATCCACAGCCTCTCCCTGCGGTGCGGGGCACCAACGGCTGACGCTGGTATGACTTCCCATTCCGCATCGTACCCGAGTTCGGCCAGCGGCCCGAGAACTCTTCCCATCCATCCATTAAGCAACTCTGGGCTGTTCTCCACGATGACGAATTTGGGTCGTAGTTCGCCAATAAGTCGAGCGAATTCGCTCCATAATCCGCTTCTTTTTCCGTCCAATCCCTCGCCCTTTCCGGACGTTGATAAGTCTTGGCACGGCTTATGGGAAGCCGCCGCAAATCACGTCGATCTGCGAGGCTTCCTGGCTCTCCTTCAAATAAACTTGCTTGTGGTGTTCGTGATGGTGCTTCTGACATAGCCACCTGACCTGTAAGGGTTTCTCGTAGTCATCGTGATGGGCCTGAACCTCGCGCCGCCCATCGGACATTGTTCCGTTTGCACCGCAAACTTCACACGGCTGAGGCTTTAAGACACCGGAAATTATAGCCCTCTCCGTAATATTCTGCGCCCGGTCTACGGCCTTCGCTCCCCCCCTATAAAAGTGGTTGTCAGCGCCATACCTTTTCTGAGGGCGCATCTTAGTACGCCTCTTCAATAGGTCGTGCATGGACTGCCGCGTTACTCCGTAACAAGTCGCCAAATCACCAAGACTCAACCCATTATCATATAAAACCACGGCGTTCGCCGCCTGTTGCTCAGTGAGCTTTTTCAACTTCCCTGGCATCGCTATAACTCCGTCCTTCTGTAGTTTCCTTACAGATAGTGTCAGGACATCATTATAGCAAGGCACGTTTGGCCAATGCTTGGCGAGGACTTTACGGGGGAACTCTTCGATTTCGCAGAACGCGACCGTTTCAAATCCGTCATATTGTGCGCCTTCCTTTGTCGCGCGTTCAAGGCCAAGGCTGAAGCCGCCTATGCCGCTGAATAGGTCGAGAACCTTAAGCTTAGGCATTCTCAGCTTCCTGTTTTAAGGTTGTCACGTCAACGCCAACCCATGTAGACCACAGGTTCAGCGCCTTGTCTGTGTATTCCGCGCGCTCCGCCTCGTTCATCGCACGATTGCTGGTGCTGGCGGGCTTGAAATAGGTTTCGCCGCTCGGCAGGGCAAATTCGGTCCCGACGCCAAGCTTGCGCTTAGTAATGGAATGCAGGTCGTTTTCCGATAGCGTCATGCGGTGCTGTTCGTTCAGGATAGGCACTACAAGCGAGCAAACGGACCAATAGAGGCCACGGCGGCGCTGGTTGGCTACACCGCCCTTAATCTCGACGCGCACCCTGCCGCGCAATTCCCGCATGGATTCTTCGGCTACACGGTTGGCGGGTTTAAGCATCCCCAGCCGAGTTTCGAATATCAGGGGAGCGCGATCAGCCACGGCGCATCTCTGCCATTGCGGCTTCGTATTTGCGGACAAGTTCACTATCGTGCGTATAGCCCTCCATGGCCGTGTGCTGGATAGCTGCCACTGCTTCGTCAAACTCGCGCACTGTTTTGACAGTCAGGTTATTAAGATATTGGCCGATGAGCATGTCATCATCACCTTCTGCGACAAGTCTGCATGCGTCCGCCGCAATACTCCCAGCTAGCGCAAAAGCTGCATCATAAAGCCTTTCAATTTGCTCAGGCGTTGCTGTGTCTAGGTCACTCATAATCCCCGATCCTTTTTAGCGCGCTCAATCTCCGCCTTCTTCGGACTGGATTTAGCGAAAGCGTCTGCAAGATCGGCCATACTGATGCCGTGCATATCTTCAAACGAACCTTCACCAATCGCGTGCTGCTGGGAGTGATGCTCGCGACAAAGGCTGATCGTGTGCCAGTCTGACGGCTTGCGACCCATTCCTGCATCAGATCCGCAGCGGACGTGCGCTACCTCGATAGGCATTTCCTCGCATCCTGGTACGCAACAGTGATGGCCGCGCACAAAATTGCAGTGTGCTTGGCTTTTCCATCGCGCGGTGCGATTGCCTTTCTTGGGTATCTTGCGCGGTAACATGTGTCTCTCCTGAAAGTGTGTCGGGCTTTTAACGGCTACGGCCCGACGCGTAGCTTCCACTAGGTATCCCGTATTGAAAATACCCGACCGTTAATCAGAATGGCGCAAATCCGTCATCCTGGCTGTCATTACCCCAGCCGCCTTGATTGCCGCTGTCATACGATTGTTTGCGCTCGCCGCGAGCGTCGCCGGGTGTGTTCAGAATCGTAACGTCATCGGCTTTGCATTGCAGATACGTCTTACCTTCATACTCTCGCGTCGAGAGTTCGCCAGTGACAGCAACAGCCGAACCTTTACGGAGGATGCGCGCCAGGCCTTCAGCACCCTTGCCGAACTTGGAAACGTCCAGCCAGATGGTTTGCTTGTTATCGCCATACCCTACATCGGTAGCCACTGAGAAACGGCAAATATCCGTGCCGCCCTGCGTAGTGGTGTGTTTTGCGTCTTGGCCCAAGCGGCCCGCTGCGAATGTTCTAAGCATTATTATTCTCCATCTTCTTGGCCTCGTCGCCAATCCATTTCATTGCCCCTTTAAAACTTGTCGCGGGCAAATCGCTAAGGTCTGCTATCTTTTTAGCTGTAAGAACCCGGTCAACTGGGAAATTGAGGCCCTCACATAGCAGCATGAGTTCTTCGCGCTGTGCGTCGGTTATGTTCTCGACTTTTGGCGCAAATTCCTTTTCCATCTGCTGGACGTATTTGCTGTCATCGAACTGGCCCATGTGAATATCAGCACCAACACCGACGAACTTGAAGGCATTGCCAACCGCATCGGTGAAAGCCTTTTTGAACGCCTCGTCATCCGAGAACAGGCCGTGCTTATTCTTGGAAATCACCTTGTCGCCTCCGACGCCGCAAAAGGTGTTTACCTTGTCTGTGTGCCAGCAAGTGACGGTGCAATAGACAAGCACTTCGCCATCAGCCCCATTCACTACGTTGAATTGAGGCTCATTCATACCCCAGCCTTCGCCTATAGGGCCGAATTGTTCCGTTAGGCGCTTGACCATCCACATGGGCTTAAGGGCGGTGCCAGAGAACCCGCCAGCGCGCTTAAAGCCCTTTGTGTGAGCGGGATCTGTTTTGCTCAAAGCATCCCATATTTTCATGTTGCTCATTACCTAGTATCCTACGGATTGGAACTTGCGGAACACCGAACGCACGCGCTCGACATCTGCCCGACAATATTCTGAAATCTTGTCATGCTCACCGTTCGCCCATGCTTCAGCCACCATCGAGCCGTCAAAGCCATCCTTGCCTGGAATGCCGAGGGCCTTGCACAGATCGTCGAGGCTGATACGGTCTTTCGGCCCTGCCCATGCCACCATCGTATCAAACACGTTATCCGACCATGGCTTAATGTCGCGGGGGAACATGACGCTAGGCGGCAACTGGACGCCAAGCACGATAGCGCGGTTAAGGATAAAGCGCAGATCAAAGCCGCTGATATAGTGGCCGATGAAGCGGTTTAGTCCTTGATCTGGCAGGTCTGCAAAGAAGTCGCGAATAATCGCCGCCTCGCTTTCAATATCTTGCGCGTGATATGCCAGAGCCTCACCATCGCCGATAGCAAACCCTATCGTGCAGATATGGCCGTGCGCCGGGTTAAAGCTGGTCTTGGCAACAATCTCGTCAGCAGCCGCATCGCCGTTGTCTGCGATCCATTGTGCAATGCTTTCCGGCTTCTTGTATTGCGCCGGGGCAGTGATGGTGTTGCGTACCTCTGCGCGGTATTCAGCCGATTGGCTTGGAACTGTTTCTATGTCGAGAAAGATGTCATTCATGGCTTGCGTCTCCTTTGGACGTAACTCTCCTAACCGTGGGGGTCACTCCTTTGAAAAGTGAACGGCATCCCCATCAACACTGTCTCAACCATATTTACCGTGCCGACCGTAAAGTGGTCCCTCCTTGGCCCCCACCGAGTATTTGCGCGTGGTCCGCATTGGTACTGTGACACTGAGGCACGTATATCGCTTCGCCAGTTGACTAGGCTAGGCGGGAGCGGTTCAACTCCTATGGTTTCCATCCCTTGAGAGAGGATGATGCTCTTTGTGGATCGGGATTTTGCCGCAACTGTCGGCGTACATCCTAAAACCAAGGCAGTCTTTTCGGGATGTTCGCGGTCAAACGCCAATTCAAACCGGGCTTGCGTTATCCCGGCAGAACGCCTATACAGGCGCTGGAAACTGACGGGGCCTCGTGGAAACATCCTCTGCGAGGCCCTTTCCTTATGCCTCTGCTTTTTCTGCATTGCAAGCCTTATCTTTGCGCTTTGCGATAATTGCAGTTTCTAACCCGATGCTGGAAAGGATGGTTTCGTTCGCCGCTTTCCTGCCGTTCATCACCTCGCTAAGGTATGATTGGCTGACGCCGATCCGTTCGGCCAGCTTATAGGCTCCCTTCCATCCAGCAGCCTTGTGCAGCCTGTCGCGCACCTCGTCTTGAGTGTATCGCTTCATGGGTTCAGATCCTCATTCATAGCGTAATCCTTCAGTCTCTGTTGCGGCTGTTCTAAGGTGGCTGACATCGTGGCCCTCGCTCTCCAAAGCTTTGCAGGCAAGAAGTAGAGCGTGGGTTACGTTTCCAAGAGCGGCGCGGGTGTCGGCTAGCTGCATCCTGGATTGCAAGTAGCGGTCGCGGTAGTCGGTCATGTGCCCTGCTCTCGATAGGTGCAATCACAAGGACGCGCCAGCTTATCTGCCGCGTTGGACGTTTTGCAGTCAGATGCGTGGCGACGTTTGCCGGACAAATAGATAAAGAGATCGGCAAGCGGCTCATGCAAAGCCTCAAGCCTCTCTTCCTGTTCTTCGCTATATGAAGGGCCAAAAGTCGGATGCCCCCAATTAGTATCGCTCTCTGCGCTTTCGATCAGAGAAACCGCCCCCGCACAAAGCTGCGCCAAATCATCCAAGGTTTTCTCAAATTCAGGTTTGCGAGCGACAACTCGGGAGTGAGCTTTCGCAACTGCTGCCAGTACGAACAGTTCGCCAGCATGGTTACTGTTCTCGGCTGCCTCAATGGCTTGGCGCAGCGTATTGCATGCCGCTTCAACCTCGGCATCAGTATGCCCACTCATGCCGCTATCACCTGTGCAAGCATTACCAGAAACATCCCAAGAGCCGCCCCGATCAGGTATGCGTCGTGTGTATCAGTCCACATGGTTAGGCTCCTTGTTCATTAGGGCGATGATGCCGTGATCCTCTAGGGTGGCTTTAGGCGGCGTAACCTTGCGAAAGCGCGCTTCGTGACCAACACTGCCGTCAGAAAGAATAAGCGCGGCGCATCCACACTCAATTCCTGCAATGTTGTGTACCGGCTTTATTCCAATAACTGTCTGAAACCTTCTGGCGCTATTAAGATTACCGTTATGCTTCATGCCGTGGCGACATGTGAAAGAGCCTGAAAATACCTTTTCGGACAAGTCGCCCTTTTGCCAATCACTCATCACACGTTCCTTTCAAAAATGATGCAGCCGGGGCAAGGGAGGTAACCCCGGCTGCGCCCGCTCGGTGGGGCGGGCTAAGGTTTGCCATTGCCGCGATAAGGTTTGCCCCTAGGCAAAATATTCACAAGGGGGTGCCCAATCTTACGGTAAAATCGGATCAAGGTTTTTTCGCATTCCACGACACGAGACGCCGCACATGACATAACCCTGATAACTGAATGAGGATTGTTTTTCATCCAGACGTAAATCGCTGATTTGCTGCCTCTGTGGTGCTCAAATCTTAAGGATATGGCCTGCCGTGTTCTGCCAATATATCGGACAAGACCGTCTTTGCCGCGAACGGCGTAAATGTATTCGTGGCCCCAGTGCGGGCATTCAGGGCTTAGCAAACCCCTCATTGTCCTGCCTCCGCTTGCTCTAGCGCCTCGCGCACCTTGTGCAGCGTGATGGGATGGGGATCGCTGCCACCCTCCCACCGCCACATAAAGGTTGTCGAAACGCCAGCATTCTTTAGAAGCTGGTTGATCGAGATGCGGGCTTCATAGGCCCGATCCTTCACGCTCTGCGGTGTCATTTCGTTGTCCATGCACAACCATTAGGCGCGAACAAACCCGAACGCAAGCGAAAAAAGATGTTGCAATGTGAAATAACCCGGTTTAGAAGGGTTCTCACCAACACAGACCAATCCGACGATTGGTGAAAGGGAGTAGTTATGACCGTTCATTTTCATTCATCGGATAGTCGCTTCTGCGGTTCGATGCGGCAGGGACGGGCGTTCACTTTTGAACCTAACGATGTCACTTGCCGGTCCTGTCAGGAACAGGATGCTTTTGAACTTTCCAAAGAGGCTGAATCTCTGCTCGCTTCTCTCGGAGAGCCAGCATGACCATCATGTCCGCCATCCCTGCCTACGAGGCAGAGCGCAACCGGCAGGCGGCAAACCATACCGGTGACGTCAGCGAATTGGTTGCCACCCCCACCAAAGCCGAACGCCTTATCGCCCGCGCCAATGCTGCGATTACCTCCCTGCGCCACGGTGCAGAGACAGGGCATTGCGATGCGGCGAAGGCACTCCGCCTGGCCGACACGATCCAGCGCCAGATGAATGCCGCCCACGATACGCACCTGTGGCCGGACAATGTCGAAGGCACCGACCTTTGGGACACGCTGGCGAGATACGATGCTTGGGTCGCCTACTTTCGGCGACAGACGCAGGATAGGGAGTGCGTGGCGTGAGCGACATCGAAACCATGCGCCACCTGTTGGATCGCGACCGCTACATCGTTGCAATCGCACTTGGCCACATCAAGAGCGCCCTCAACGGCCATCGGTGGTTGCTGGAAGGGCGCGGGCCCTACGATTGGGATGATGAACGCTACCGCGAGGAATTCACTGATTGGGTGCAGAACGTAGAAGCGGCGACCGGGTTATTGGCTAAGCTCGCATGGGATAAGGGCGATTGCGAAACTGAGGCCGACAAGGTTGCTGCAGCAAGAGAAGCTGCGCGAATCTATGCGGTGAACCCACCAGTTGGGCACCGTACCATGCTCCCCTCTGATTTGGGTTTGCCGTGCCCCTCCTGCGCTGCCTTTCGCACCCCAAGCGACACCCCCGATCCTGAATACACTCCGCGTGTGTTCGCCGGGATGGGGAGGGCGAGGTGATGCGAGGTTATGCGCTCGGCACCGCGGCAGGACTTGCCGCTTGGCTGCTCTTCGATGGCGATCCCGTCTTGGGATTGTTCGGCGCGTACATCTGCTTGCTTGGCCGCGTCGTCCTCACCCGCACCCCCACAGGAGAAACCCATGGATAGGACCAAGGACGTGCCGGAGGTGACTATCACGGGGGCTGACGACCAATGCGTTGCTGAAATCCTGTCCTACTTCGACAGCTATCGGCTCGCGACGGTTACACCGGTTTGCCACGAAGTCGCCCGCCACCGCATCGAAGCCACCCGCCCCCTCACGGCAGAGATAGCAGACCTACGTGCTCAACTGGATGAGGCGATGGAGGCGTTGGGAAAAGCGCAGCAGTGGTTCGCTGAATATGCCGAAAGCCACAGCGAGAAAGCGAAAATAGCCGGCGATAATGAGCGCGAATACGAGGCTCGCCGCCAGAAGGCCCGGACCAATGAGCAGCGGAGCGAATACCTCCGCGCCATCCTCACCAAAAGGAAGCAGCCATGAGCGGAATGAACCGAGACAGGCTCGCCATAGCGGTAGCTGAGGCAGAGCGATTCATCGAACGCGCTAAGGCGCTTCCCAAGCCCGTTCCATACGAACGCGGCGGCCACACGTTCACGGACAACTACTTCCCCAAGGAGCAAGGGGCAATCCGCCGTGCGAGCATGGATCTTACGAGAGCCCTTGCCGATCTACGGAGGCCCGCATGAGCAGCACCGGACAACTAAGCCGCCAGCAAGACCATGCCGCGCGTGATGTTCTCACCCGCGAATGGGAAGCAACCTACACGCTCAACCGGCACATAACGCCCGAGGTGAAGGCCCGCGCTGACGCTGAATGGCAGGCAATGGATGAGCGCGGAAACCTGCCCGAGGGATGGGCTGCGCAATCAGGGAGTGTTTGAGATGGAAGAATGGAAGCCAATGGATAGCGCTCCATGGGATGGGCCTTGCGTCCTACTCTGGAGGCATCGGGACAAGCAGCACTATGTAGCTAAGCGCGTTCGCGGCGAGCATGGGCCGGGTTGGTGCACGCCAGACGGCTATCAGATATTCTCCCCTGACACTTGGATGCCGCTTCCGAAGCCTCCCGTTATTCAGGAGGAGCCGCAGCAGCATGATGATCGCCCCGAATGGGAGATGCGCACCGGTTTCCGCGAGGAAGATTTCGCATGACCCGCTCGCACACATACGAACGCAGCCACAGGTGCGCACCCCGCCAGAATTTTGGCGGCGGCTACCACTACAACGCGCCCATCCTGCCTATGGAGAGGCCCGGACTGTTTGCGCGGATATTCAAAGGATCGAGAGCATGAGTAAGACCAACACCGAGGCCGTGGAGGCGGCGCAACGGAAAATCTCAAGCAAGATAGCGGGCCGAACGGTTTTAGAAAAAGCCGCCCACCGCATTGCCCGCCAACTCGGCCTGGGCACAAGTCAACACGTAATCAACGCGCTCATACAGGCGTATAAGCAGGGTAGGGAGATTGTATAATGTTCGATTTCATTATGATTTCGTTTTTATGTCTGGTCACAGCAGCACTGACATCCATATTCTTCGATCTCATCGTCGGATGGTCCCCGAGATTCTTATGGCAAAGCGATTTCCATAGGCAGGCGTGCTTGATGGTTGGGGACCTCGCCAAAGAAGACCTTTGGGAACCGCATGCCTATTCGACCAACACACTGGTTCATAAGGACAGCGGTGTATCGGTGAGCGAAGATCAGACGTTTGATATGCTGCCGACATACAAGGTGAGTGGGAAAGGTGCATCGACGTTCAAGATCAGGCCCGGAGACGTTGGCTACTGGTCAACGCACAAAATGGTGAAGCATTCCAAGAAGCGGAAAAGCGATGCAAAGGATGCAGATGCGCTTGCCTCTATAAACGCCGCATACAAATCAATGAAGCAGGAAGCACCTAACCCCCACCACTCGCACAAGCCATAAGCGCGCTTGACCTTTTCCGAATCCTCGCTATCATCACCTCATCTCTAGTAGATACCCTGACGAGGGAGGCTTATATGAGCACTGGTGGCTAAAACCATCAACCGGAGGGAGGCCTAAGCGCCTCCCTCTTTCGTTATGGCACCACAGTCTCTTGAGTACACGCAAGCAAGGCTGCGCGCATGGTTATGACTGCAGCCCGCAATTCCAGAGCAGATGCCGCCACGATAAGCAGATCCGATGCCGCGTTGCCGGTTAGCTGGTCGCCTACTTGGGCGGGTTCATCTGGAATGCTATCGGCAGGAAGGCAACTCACGGGTACAGGAACATTTACGATTTCCGTCCTGATCCCTGGTTGCGGATGCTGGCAAGCGCCTAGGGCTAATAGAGCCGCTATCGGCCACGCATTCTTCGTAGTTCCCATACATCCCTCGTGAGGTTAATCGCCGTTTCGACCGACATATTGTCCTTTAGAATCCTTTTGCGCAACACATTCTGATGGATTCCAGTTTCTTCGGATAGCTGAGAAAATGTCCAATTGCGACCGCGCCATTCCACTTGAGCAACTGATTTTGCCCGATTGCCAAGCTGGCTGACGGGCCAGCCCTTATTTATCCTATTTTTCAATGTCGAATAGGTTAGACCATGTTTCCTCGCAAAGTCTGCGTGCGTTAAACGCTCGCCATTCAATTCAATAAATTGATTCCGGCTAGTGTTATTGCAGTTTTGCAACCTCGTCACCCAACGGCAATTGCTAGGGGCATATGGCCCATCATTATCTATGCGGTCGCACTCAAGGCTTTCCTCATACCCGTTGGCTTCAGACCAATCGCGGAAAGCTGAAAAATCATCTTGCCATTCTGGCGCAACAGATATTCCGCGCCCACCATATCTTGAGTAGTTTGTGTCTTTGGGGTTGTTGCAGCGCTGTCTAATGCCACTCCATATGTTGAACAGTCGCGTTCCTACACCGCCATGCTTGTACGTCCGCGCGGCCTTTCTCTTACTCACACAAGAGGGGCAAACACCGCTATGGTAGGATGCTTTGACTTCTTGCGCCAATGTCTCGAAGCGCTCGCCACAGGAGCATTCGAATTCCCAAACCGCCATTCTGGTGTTTTGCTTGCCGCCTCGGACTTTGAAGCCAGTGTGCCTGATGGCCACTAGATTTCCGAAACGCTGTCCTGTAATGTCTTTTAACGCTGCCATTGCTATTCTCCCTAGCTTTGCAGTTAGGCTCGGGGTTGGTGCAGCAACACCACCTCGGGCCGGTAAACTCTACTATAATCCGCCCCAAGTATCAATCCCAGGCTGCGGGTGATTGCAGGAAGCGAGGACAGCCGAAGCTGCCCCCACCATCACTATAAGGCGCGCGTTCATGCGACTTGAGCCTGCGCTTGTTCCGCCCGCTGCTCATCCGTCACAAACCCATGGCTTGCCAGATAGCGTGCTACAGTGGATCCGTTCTTGTTCATGACGAACACTGCGCCGAATGGATTTTCGAGGCGAATTTCAAATTCATTCATGTCGTCATCGTCAGTGTAGACTTTGAACCTGTTGCCGATGGCGGGAATACACTCTTCACCCTTGGGCTGTAGTCGTTCGATCCGACGTGCTGAAAAGATAGCTTCCGCGCCGTTTGCTTGGCGGTGTAAGATAGTCAACATTCTTCTTCTCCTTCTATCCCGCAGTAAGCGCGCGGGCCGCAATCCGGCTTATACCGGAATCCTACAGGTCGCGCGAGCGCAAAACCCCAGCGGGCGTTACACACTGATCGGTAACACCTTCCTTGCGCAGCGCGTCAGCTTCATCCTGTAGGCTACCCGCTTCTTTCTCGGCTTGCTTCATGGCTTCGGCCAGCAGGCTTTCGCGTAGCTGCCCCGCTTCCACAAGTTCTTTCATGCGCCGGGTTAAGGCTTCCAGCGATGCAGCGGTTACGCTATGCTGAGCCTCAGAGACTGCCACTGTGTTGCGCAGGGTTTCGATTGTGGCTTCCTTGCGGGAGTTAGACCACATGGCTATCCCAAGGGCCACCAGAAGCGCGAGAACGACGCCTGCGAACACCTTGTTGATGGTCGAGGCGAAGAATGTGCTAATCATGCCGTCACTCCTATAAATAGCCCCAGCGCCAAGCATGTAAGCGCCAGCGCGATAGTGGGCAGGGCGGCTTTAATGCGCTCGTTCATCACTTGGCACCTTTCTCGATAGCCACCGCTTCGGCGCTGGATTTATCCTTTACGCGCGCTGCACCGGCAGTCGCACCCATGATCGCAGCAAGCCCTACTGGCATCTGAAGGCAGTATTCCGTAAGGTTTGCCCCAGCGTAGATCGCAAGGCCCGTAGAGGTCGCGATATACACCAGGCCGCCCAAAGCGCCTAGCCCGCGTGTAATTTCGTATTCGCCACCAGGGCCGCGTAGGAAGTCGGAGATGCCCATTACCAGCCACCCTTTTGCAGGGCGTCCTGAAAACCGCCGGCATAGGCCGCGATCATTTCTGCCCGGTCAGTGCCGTTGATGATGCGTCTAGCCTGCTTGAATTGCTCTCTGGTACCTGTTTCGCCGGGAAGGTAGTCAGATAGACCCTTGCCCGTGAATTTGCCGCCCTGCATGCCTTTAACGAGAATGTCGGCAGCAATGGGCAATTCAAGAGCGCGGTCGAAGTCGGCCAAAAGCGTGCCGTTAAGGCCAAGCGCATTATCCGCCCACTCATAGTTATCGTTCCAAGTAAGCTGGACAAGGCCGCGCCCATAAGGAATCTGTCCGCCATAGATAGGGGGACTGGGTATTGATCTCATGCGCGCACCAGCAACGCCGTACTTCTTACCGCGACCCCTGCCGATTTCAGGAATCGGCCTGAACCGAGCCTCATGCCATGCGGTGGCTAGGGCATACGCAACCCAAGACGTGGGCCAGTGAGCGGCTTTCTCAAGCATGAAATTGACGACATCGACTTGTTCCTGATCCAGAGAGCCGGTCACGCCGCGCACCTTGCCGAAGAACGCAGCCGGATCGGATAGCTTGCGACTAGCCTGCCCCATGCCGAGCGCTTTGGCGATTGCAGCGGCAGTGTTAGGCCCCCATACGCCGTCAGGATTGACGCCTACGTGGCGCTGAATATCGGCCAGGGTTGTCATTTCCCGTTCCTCTTTTCCTGCGCCACTATCAAGGCCGCTTTCTCGCGTGCCTCGCCATAGCCCTGCATGGTGGCCTTCATACGCATTATCTCAGCCTCACCTTCAGCATGGCGGCGCTCGCAATGGCGAAGTTGTTCCTCGAGGTTATTAAACCGCTCGCTGAACTCCTTGCGCATCTCGCCCATCTCTTGGCGGGTCTGCTTTTCGGACTGCGCCAATCGTTCGTTTTCCTCCCGTAGTTGCGTAATGATCTGTTGCGTTGCCGCGTCGATCTGCTCTTCTTTCTTGTCCCACCGCCCGGATATGAACACGGCAAGCCAGCGGACGAAGAAAAACCCCGCCCCTGCGCCTGCACCTGTTCCAACCCATGTAGCAGCATTAGAAAGCGCCCCTTCAACTCCATTCACATTGCGACCCTCAAATCAAATTCGCTCCAATTATCCTGCTTCAACATTCCTCTTTTCGAGAACCTGTGGAATCGCACCCACGGAAGGGTGAGCACAAATTGCAGGATGACGACTGCAAGCGTCCCGACGAAACGGATTTCGGGAGGCGCAAAGTAAAAAGCCCAAGCGGGCAGGAATAAAGCGATGATAGCGACGTGGCGCAATGTGATGCCCAGCCATATAAGTACGCCTATCACCGCCATATCCACGAATAACCAAGCGGCCATATCGAAGTTGTAGCCAAACTGCGGCAGGCCATTGCATAGGGCCAGGCTGGCGAGCAAAGGCCATGCAGCCTTATTACCCGCCGAAGCGCCGATTATGCCCAGCACTGCCGCAAGAATGACGAAACCTTCAGGCATCCTTCTTGGTTTTCTTTGTGGAACGCCCGCCCTCAATAGGATCTTTCGGCTTTGGGCTAGGCGAAGGTGAAGGCGAGGGGGAGGGCGAAGGCGATGGTGTGGGCGCTACAGCCATGGTATTTCCTTTCTTACCACTTACTTAGTCTGCGCAGATCGCGCTCTATTTCCCATGCCACAAATCCGCAGCCGATAATAGCCACGAGGGTTGCGAGGCGGATCATTTCCATTCGCCATGCTTGTCGGGAAAGTCGCTTGGCCAGTTCATCAGTTCACCAGATATGTGAAGGAGAACGCCATGGCCTGTCCTGAGCTGGTCGTAGGCGATGCCCAAGAGAATCTTGCCCGATCGTTTGTGGTATCAGCATAGATCGCTACCGCAGCGCCTAGGGCAGCGGAAGTGTAGAAACATCCTGCTCCTCCGGCGTTAGCCGTGGATTGCAGGTCAGAAGTGACCGGCAGGGATATTCCAACACCGGTGGAAGTACCACCAGCAGCAGAGTGCGTGATCCCGTTCAACTGGCCACTTACAGTGACTGTATTACCAACCCTGCTCCATTGGCATTGTCCAGCCGACGCAGCACTCACGTTCGTCACTAGGGTCACCGTGGGAGTGTATGTCCCGTGAGTGGTAACCAGCCCTGAGCGAATAACCGTGCCGCCAACTTCCACAACAGTAGGCGTTCCAGAGATGGTTCCGTTGACGGTGTTGATGACACCACCCGTGCCTGCATAGGCCGCAGTCCCTGCGTTACCCGTCGAAGATGCGCTTTCGGCGTTGACAGCCGAGCCTGCCCCCAAAGCGGCAAAACCAGCACCCGTTCCACTTGTGGCCAAGCATCCATTGGCTGTGCCGCTGACAAAGTTGATGATGCCCGCGTTGAAGGCTCGGACATTACCGCCGCTACCGTCTGCACCGCACCCGTTTGCCGTTGCGCCGTCTGCGTCGATAATGGCGGCATCGGTCGCACGGATACCATGGCGATAGGCGTTGCTTGCATCACCGCCTTTGAAGGACAGGAAGCCGCCATGCGCTGCCTGCGCGCCGTAATATCCCGAACCCGTGCAGTCTGCGCCCTCTGCCGATACGATACTGGCCCAAGATGTGATACCGGAACCAGTCGTGCCGACCCGTGCCGCACCGCTGAAGTTGGAGCCGTTTGCAGTGACGACGCAGCCGTAAAGGGCCCGCAGGCCACCAGCGTGAGTGTTGATAACCCCGCATCCACTTTCAACAACCATGTATGAACCATCAAGGTCGATACCAATACCGCTGGTCTGGTCGATTGCGTCGATCAGGCAAGCAAGGGTAGGCATTGTCGCGCCATTAAACCCTTGGAAAATATCGCCATTGAACCCGACAGGGACCGTTGCGTCTTCAGACACGATGCGGAACTGACTGCAATCGCGGCCTGTCAGGACCACACCCTCGGTAAGCGTATGCCCGCTCTCGATATTCAGATCGATCGTGGCCTGCTTGTTCAGTGGGGTCAGCCGATCCAGCGCGATCTGAAGTGTTGCCGCATCGGTCGGGATGTTGACGGTCAAATCATCCAGAACCGCAACCACGAAATCATCCGCAATCGCCGCCGTTATCGCAGCCGCAGTCGTGGAATAGTCAGCGCGGGTTACGATGTCGTTGAAATTGTCCTCTGCCGTGCGCAGTATCGAACCCACGCCCGGAGCCTTGTAGCCGACGCTAGATGCACCGGAAGGCCCGGAGATAAGCTCCGCTCGCACGAAAGTTTCATAATAAGGATCAAGGTCCTGCGTTTCCCCATCCGAATACGTCACCACCCTGCGGTAAGTGATGTCTTCGTCCAGATAAATCGCCGGGACCTCGCCGCCCGAAGGCACGACAACCGGATTGGTGCGCGGCGTGGTCAAGGCTGCATCGCTGTAGATGGACGCCAGCGCGTTGGTTCCAGTCAGGTAGAACGCAAACGTGGCCCCATCGGCAATGCCGTTATCGTCGATTACCCGGTTAGGAATATAGGTGTGTAGAATCGACATTCGTCTTAACCCTCATGGCTCTTGTTGTGGTAGCATGTTACCATGATCATGGCACGAATTGCTGCGTTTGTCGCTCTGTTCCTGTGGGGCGAATGGTGGGTTTCGTTCTTCGCCATCCTACTGCGCCTGATTGTCTTCGGCGGCTAACCGGCCTGACATATTGCTGTTAGCCGCCTGCGGAACCATTTCCGCAGTCCGGCCCGATATGATGGCCGACAACTTGCTGATTATCACTCGCTCCTGCTGAGAACCCTCTTTGGAACGGCCCAGGCGCAGCAACAGATTGCGGACAGGTGCGCTTTCGTAGGCGCGAGCAAGAAGCCCAATTGATCCTGCCATCGCCGTAGCTGCACCACCCGAACCCGCAATTTCACCTATCGCAATAGCACCGATAACAGGTGTGTTCTGCACGCCAGTGGGCGGAGCCGCTGCCGACACCGAAGCCTGCTGCGTCGCATCCAGAAGCTTTTTCATGCCCATAACCCGAACGCGCTCTGCTTCCGGGAATGCCACTCCGATAGACTTGCTCAATTGCCCGATAGCATTGGCGAACCGCTTGGGGCTGACATCATCGCCAGCCTTTTCCATCGCCTGATAAATGATCGCACTGCGAGCCTTCGACTGCCCCTGTTCGGAAAGGTTGTTGTAAAGCCGTTTTACGTCGCTCGGCTTCTTGCTGAACAGAAGGCGCGCGACATCCTCTGGTGTGCTTTCGGCATTGTTCAACATGCGCTTGAAGGTACTGTTGCCAAGATCGCCCGCCAGTTCGGAAAGCTGACGGTTCGACGATTGCCAACGAGAGAAAGCCTCCTGCCCCGCCTTGTCCTTGATGAACTGGCCCATGTCGGTGCGCAGGGGGTCATAGACCGCGTTGATTGCCTTTTGACCTTCTGTGCGAATACCAGCCAATTGCGGGTCAGCGAACATTTCTCCCAGAAGCTTGCGCTGCCCTTCCACCTGTTCAAGCGTCTTGCCGGAATTAAGCTGCTGCTTGAAGCGTGCGAGCCTGTCGATAACGGGCGCGTACTCCTGCGCATCGATGCCGGACAGTCGCGCAATCTGCTTGTCGATTTCGCGCGTTGCAGAAGGCGCGCCAGTGAACGGTTCCCCCACCGACTGAATAACAGCCTCCTTGCGCTTTGTGAGCGCTGAGACTTTGCCGCCTCGTGTCGCGGCTAGATCCTTAGCTACATCATCGACAAAGGTGTTACCCATCGGCCCGACTTCGACGCCGTAATCATCGGCCAGCCGCATAACCGCCGCTTCGCGCTCTGCGTTCTGAGCCGCACGCGGGCCGCCTGTGCCAGCAAAGGGAATGCGCTCACCGGCTGCGCGGGCCGTCTTGCCGATAAACGACTGTGGCGGGCGAACATCGGAAGTCATCACGCGAACACCTTCACGCGCACCGATATTCACAAGATCCTGCCCTTCGGCATTGGCCTGCCCGCGATTGGCGATCCGCTGGCCGATACCGCCCAAAGCGCCGCCGAATGCAGCGCCTCCCGCTGCCCCAAGCGCCGATCCTTGCGCGCCTTCGCCGTAACCGAAACCGCCCGTCGCGCCCAATGCAGCGCCTTCCGTTGCCGCCTGCCGCGTCATGCGTGATTGAATCGCCGCGCGCGATAGAGGAACACCTTGGGGAAGCGAACGCGCGGCCTGCAAGCCCCTGCCAAGCCCGCTCATGGCATTGCGAACACCGCCGCCTGCCCCTGCGAACTCAAGTGCCGTTCCACCCCATCCAAGCGCGTTGCGTGCCGCTTCGACCTTGGCGCGCTCTGCGTCGCGAGCAGACGTATAGCCTTCGCCGAAGTTCTCCCCCTGAAGGACATTGGCAATACCACCGCCAAGGCCCGCCGCCTCATCGGACAGACCGAATGTGATGCCCTGCTTGCCGAGAGTAGCCATTGCGTCCAGCCCAGCGCCGACCTCGCCTGCAAAGCGGCGCTGACCTTCGAATGGCGTGTTATCGCCGGGGCCGTAAGTATTCGGGCCTTCATAGCTGACTGTGCCGGTCAAGCCTTCGTCCTGATTGACCTTATCGGCTACGGGTTCGGGTAGGTCACCCTGAGGCTGCATAGCCTCCCATTTGGCCAGCGTGTTTTCGAGTAAGCGCCCCGAGGATTGCTTGAGGCCTTCAATAGCGCGGACGCGGGCCTGCCGCTTTTGCTCAAGAACCTCTGGACCGTCGCCCGGCATTGGGAAATAGATACGGCGCTGGCGTTCCATTTCCTCTGGCGGAATTGCGGCACCTGAATCCTGGCGGAGAGAAGCCGCAATAAACTCATCCTGAGCGCTCTCGGCCACCTGCCGATCGGCGTCGGTGAAATAGTTGGTGGCGTCCGGGAACGTGTCTCGGGCCGCCTGACCAATAAGCGAACGCGGGCCAACACCGGAGTTTTCATACGATGTGTTCGAACCCAGCGCGCGAATAAGAAAGGCCGCCGCCTTGCGCTCGCCCTCGGTGGCGTCAAAACCCTTTTCCTTAAGTTGCGTCTCGCGCTGTTCCTTGGCGGCGGAGCGTTCCGCACTTTCTTGTGACAGCTGCAATTGTGCCTGAGAGCGCGCTGCTGCCTCCCTCTGCAACTGCTGATCTTCAGCCGCCCGCGCTTCCGCCGACTGCTTGTAGGGATCGGCAGGCGCAATGATAGGATCGGCATTCACCTGACCTACAATCGGATCATTTTCCCAAGGCGATGCCATTATCTTCCTCCAAGCGCGCGCAAGTTCTTTGCGACATAATTTCTCGTTTCAGCCGGGGCGTAGTTCAACCAGTCCGCCCCGTATCTCTCAATCGCCCTGTCAACATTCCCAGGCCCCCAATTATATGCCCCCCACATTGCGGCCAGATCCCCGCCGTAACGCTGCTGCATCTTGGCGAGGTATTCCCGTCCTACCCGCACATCGTCCTGCTGAGAACCATTCGACGGGCGGATACCGAAGCCCGGATCGCGTGAGGTTCCGGGCATAACCTGCATTAACCCGCGAGCGCCCTTGGGGCTGACCGCGTTGGGATTGCCGCCGCTTTCCGATTGAGCAGTGATTGCCGCGATGCGGTCAAAACCCGCCACCGCTATTGCTAGCGGTGCCTCCCTTTGTACGAATGTTGCCCTGTGGATCTCGGAACTGCGCGCCAGCCGGTAACGCCTCGTAACTCGCGTCGTCGGTCACTTGCGGGAGTTCGCCAGCCTGCGGGCCCTGCAAGTCAAGCATCGACCTTCGCCGTGTGTTGCCCTGTTGATCGACATATTCGCTGGCGTATTTGTTGCTGATAATTTGCCGCGCGGCCTGTTCGTATTCCGGCGTACCCGGTTCATAGCCCGCCTGCTGCAACTCGTAAGCGATACCCTTCAGGCCTTCTTGGTCCTGCTCCATCGCGTCCATGATGAAAAGCTGCTGGCTTGCCCATTCAGGATCGTACTGTTGCGGGATCGAACTGACATCTAGCCCAAGGTTCTGCGCCGCGCCCAAGGCTTGTTGCCAACCTTCAGGTGATGCCGCCGCACGCTTCAGCAGACGCCGGAACGTCCCCATATCGGCCTGCTGCTGCTGGCGCTGCTGTGCCTGCCCTTGAATAGCCTGACTGCGCATAGAAATAGCCGTAGGCGCATCGTATTGCGCCACGACTGCAAAGTTCTGGTCGTTCGGGTCAATGGCATATTGAGCCAAGGCGTTGTTGCGCTGCGTTGCCTGCTCCTGCGCGGCTTGCTCGCGCTGATTGCGTTTGATCTGCTGGCCGAACTGCACACCCAAGGCGAGCGCGTTCTGAAATCCGCCTTGATTGGATAACCCCCACTCGATAGCCATTACAGACCTCCCAGGAAGCCGCCGCCGAGAACACCCAAGGCATTGGCGAATGGATTGTTCTGACCCTTGATAAGCGCGGCATTACCAACCGCCGATGCGGCCTGATTGTTATTCGCCGCCATGGTGTTGGCGTAGTTCTGGCCCACCCCGGCCAGTGCCGACGCTCCCGAAAGGCCAACCCCCTGTTGGTTGCCAAGCGCGCCGAGATAGTTCCCGAACTCATTAGATGCGAAGTTCTGCCCATAGCGAACAGCTTCTTTCTGTGCCGCGCCGCTTTGCAATACCTGAGCCGATGCCAGACCGCTATTCAGCGCATCATAACCTTCCGCCAAACGCGACTGATAGCCGGTCGAGTTCTTGAAAATATCGAACGCGTTCTGAGCGGCCTTTGTAGCGTTCTCATTTGCAGCAGCGGGTGTCGCGGCCTGTTGAGAAGGTAGTTGACGCCCCTCATTGCGCCCATAGGTGCTATAGTGGAACTGCGCGTATTCCTGCGGTGTCTTGAATGCTTGCCCCGTTTCGCGCCAGCCGCGCAAGACATCGGGGTTCTGCTGTAAGTACTGATCCCAGACGTTAGCACCCGCCGCACCGCCCATAGAGGGTTGTGCTACTGCCTGTGTCCCGCCAAGCCCTAAGAGCGCATTGATCTGGTTGCCCGCCGCGTTACCGCGCGTCATGAACGGCGATAGTGCCTGCTCATTCTTACCATAGATGTCTCTGGCAAGTGCCGCGTTTTCACGACTAGCCTGAACCGAAGCATCGGCGGCGCGCCCTGCGGCCTTACTCTGCGAACTGGAGGAAAGTGCCGAGCCGAGACCGGCTACCCCTAGACCGATTGCTGCTGCTGTCCCGATAGCTATGTCAGCCTCCTACTTTCACATAAGCTCGCTCTAGGGCAACATACCCGCGACACTCGTAAAAACGCTTCATTCTGTCAGGCTCAACCGCTTCAAGTGCTGTCATGCGTGTCACGGCGTCACCTGCCCATTCTTCGTAAGCTTCCAGCAGTTTCAGGCCTTCCCTGCCTTCGCTCCACCAGAAAATCTCGTCTGCTATCCGGCGACTATAGTTGAAAGGGTGCGGTGCTACAATACCGCCAATTGCTCCATTCTCACCTATGAAGAGACAGAAGTTTTCGCCCTCGATCATCGCCGCGAAGGTCTTGGCCATGCTATCGGGATCGTACCCTACATGGTCATTGAGTTTCGCGCGCTCGGCGAACTTTGCCCCCATTTCCAGCAAGCGCGGAATGTCCTCAAGCGTCGCTTCTCTGATGTTGCCCATATTACTCAATGTAAACCGGCCCTTCTATTCCGCCCGGAGGTGTGTACCCTGGCGCTGAAGGGCTGGTTCCCGAAACTGGTGGATCGCCCGCAGCCGGAATATACCCTTGCGCCACGATATGCCTGCCGTCCTTCTGAGACACTGCGCTTGTGGTTCCGATGTAAGTCACGGCCCCGCCCTCGCGTCCTACATCGTTGTAATAGACCGTCACGTAAGCGCCTTCAGCGAACCCGGATACGCTACCGCTATTCACCGCTACGGATGTTCCGCTTATCGGGTAAACTCTGCTATGCGCAGCAATTGTTATTGCGCCGGTGTTGGCGAAGCTTCCTACACCCGGAGGGTTCGTATAGCTGTCGGCAAGATCCTGCTTGCTTGTCGTGGACGCGGATTCATCCTTGGCCGCCTGCGCCAATGCTTCCGCTGCAGCCAGCCTGTTGACGATAGAAGTCAGGTCGGTGACTTGCCCGGTCAGGCCTTGGAATGCCTCTTCGATCTTCTCCATCGCCTCTTGCCAGATGCCCATGAAACGGATCGTCGGGTTGCCGTTGTCAATCAGGTCATCGAAGCGCGTTAGCCTGTCGAGTTCCGGCGTCGTTACAAATGTAGTGACATTAGACTGATCACCATCAGCCAGCGTCCCGCCATTCCAGTAGGTTTTCGCAGGGTTCACGAAATCCACAGCCGGGGATTCGATCAGCCCAACCCCGGACCATTGCAACTGAACGGGCGTGACAATATCAGGCACTATTCTGTAACCATGTGCCTGCGGCTATCGTAAAACTCTGCCCGTTCGGCAAGGCATACGAAATCCCGCGATCATACCAGCATATCAATTCGTCATTCGTCGCGGTATCATTATACAGCACCACATAACGGAAGCTGTCAAAGTCTGCGCCGCTGGCCGTGAATGTCACCGCCCCCAAGGCAAGGGAATACACCCCGCCGCTTTGCGAAGATCCCGACTGCACCGCAGTTACAGGAGCATAGCCGCCCGTCCCTGCAATCTGGGTAATGTTCGCAAGAACCGTATTGCTGGCGCTTGGCGCGGTGTTGGTCAGAGCAACCTTGAGCGTATCGCTGCCAAGATTGTGAACCTTCTCGGCTACCGCTTCGGTGAAGCTGTTAAATACTGTCGGTGTCGGCATATCAACGGCCTCCCCATTTCTCGTTCAATCTTACATCACTGACGCGCAAAGGAACAGGCGCGGTCATACGAAACTCGGCAAGAAAGCCCGGTTGTGAGAACTTGCCCAAACCCCTCCAGCGAACCCGCTTGGCATATTCGCCTTGCTTACCAACGGAGCCAGCGAACCAATCGCTCCACGTCTGCCCGCCATCCCGGCTATAACGCATTTCCAGAAACGGCTCGGCATATTGCCCGTTTAGATATGGCGTTTGGCCGGGGTTGCAGCGCACTTCCAGATTGTTCACCCGCACACCGCTGTCATGCAGGGAAAACCCCGCGCGAAAAGTGCGGTCAAGAACCGTCTGATCGTAGTCTTCGTGGCCCTCACCCCACTCCAGCAATTCACCGGACGAGGCACCGAATATCCCATCGGCCCAGCATGTCGGGAGCCAGTTTGCATAGCCGTAGCTTGTAAACTCGAACCACTTGCCGCGCACCCATACTTCTGTTCCCGTGTCGTAGCGCAGGGCAAGAAACTCGGTGCCGCCAATCAGGAACGTAAACAGCGTCACATTAGTCGACTGCTCGATACGCTTTTCCAAGCCGGGATCGGATATAACCTGCCGTTCGCTTTGAATGCAGACCTGATTTTCATTCGTCACGAACGCGAAGGTATGCCCGTAGGCACAAGCGCAACCGGTCTGCTTGATGCCCTTTTCGATCACCATGTTGATAAGCGGCTTGATCGGCAGTTCGGCATTTCCGGTCTGCTGATAGAACTCGATGCTTTCCTTGCCGAAAGCAATAAGCCCGCCGTCGATCCACAAGGTTTGCAGCAATCTATCCGGCAGGCTTTCTGCTGTCAGGAAGTCCAGCGCCTCGACATCGCTTTCCAGCGGGTCGGTCCAGTAGAGCTTGCCCGTATTCTTGCGTACCGCCCAGAACCGGCTTCCGCCTGTCGTGATATGCGCCACATCGGCATCATCCGGAAAAACAACCGGAAGCAGGACCGTGCCGTCATAGAAATACAGCGTCTCACCGCTTGTCACCATGAGGCCGATTTCATTGCCCGCCATGGACGTAAATTCACTGCCGTCTATCGCGCCAACCTGCGTAGAGCCGTTATAGAGATAACCCCCAGCCACGCCGTAGAGCGTAGAGCCTAGAACAAGATCACGGCGGAATAACTGCTGGATTGGTGCAGCCATGGCTCCACTTGCGACCAACGGCGGGCGCGACTGCAATGCGACCCCTGTGTCCTCTGTGGGGGCTTCCTCGCCATAGAAGTTCTTGACGCGCAGTTCCGGCAAGTCGCCTTCGATGCGGCGATAGTTACCTGTGGCGAAAGGGATCTGCATTAGAAATACTCTTGGCAGCGGTCGGGACGGGTCGAACCCATCTTGAGCGCCAGATATTGCTTGAACATCGCTGCCGTCCGGCTGTCGGTCGCGTTAAGGCCCTCGCCATAAGGGCCTGCCACCATTTCAGCCAGGCACATGGCAAGCCCATGCTCACCGCGATAGGATAGTGGGGCGGTATCGTTCAGCGTCAGCGCCAAAACATCAACCCATGAGCCGCGATCATACAGCCAGACCGCGCGGCCATTATCGTCGTTCACCTCGATGACGCTCAGGTCATAAGGCTGGCGCGTATTGGCATCGCCATCATAATCGGGAAATTCTGTCGGGATCGTCACCGTCCCGGTTGTCTGAATGCGCGTCGTCTCTGCAATCTCTCTGGGGTCGGTAACGTCCTTGAGCCTGCCGAACATGCCGCCTGTGGCCCAAGTGTCGATCATGGATTGAAAAGCGCCTAGCGCATAATCCGCCGCCGCTGCATCTGGGTCTTCAGTGACGCCGAACACACCTAGCGCGCGGTAAGCGCGGGTCATTATATCGCGAACAGTGACCATAACCCGCGCTCTCCTTTAGGCCTTGTCGGCCTCGCCTTTGGTTTCGAAGTGCGTGTTGCCTTCGAACTTTTCTTCTTTGTCAGCCGGAACATCGACGAACTTGTCCTTGGGGAACTCTACCCCGTAGACCGTGATGCTTTCCGGAACCTTGTTATCGGGATCGTTCAGATCGCCTACAAACTTGGCCTTCATCGTCTTTCTCCTGTGGTTAGGAGCGGGACCGAAGCCCCGCCCCATTCAATCAGACTGCCGCAACGTAGGAATGTGCGACACCCGGTTCCTCAACGATGTAACGGATAATCAGGTTCAGCGTACCCGCCGTTCCTGCACCATTGCACAGGCCGGTTACTGCAACCGGACCCATACCAAGGTTCTTGCCCATGACAGTCGAGAGGACCGTGCGCTGAGGCACATTAGCCGCCAGCGTGATGCCGTCAAAGATACCATCCCCGTCACCCGTCACACCTACGTCGAGAACCGCAGTCGCGGTCGTGACGATTTCAGCGCCAGTGATGACAGCATAGTCCGGCAGAAAGCCGAACTCGATGGTGTCTGCGTTTGCGGTAATAGGCATTGCAACCTGGAACCGTGCCACCTTTTCGTTACCGCCATGGCCATGCGAGGCAATGGGATAATCGTAAAGAACGGCGTCGCCTTGAACGTTAGCCATTAGACTAATCCTTTCTTTCTATCAGCTGTCAGCCGGGGCGGATACGTAAGCGGTCACAATCGAACGCTGCACGCCGTTTTCGTGAATCTTCTTCACGCCCAGCAGTTCTTCAACTGCGACACCCTTGCGGAAGTCGTAGTCAGTGAGACGGGTCGGGAACTTCGGCATCTGACCCCATGCAACGGCAACTGCGCCGCCACCAGCCAGATACATCGGTTCAACGTCCGAACCAGAGTTGCCAACACCCGCATAGACCGGAATTTCCGGCTCTTCACGAACGATGACACCACGGACCAGAAGGTCGCCGCCCTGGAAGAGCGGGTTGCCGCTACCGACACCGCGTGCGCGGGCTTCACGGTCGATCTGCTGGATGGTCGGATCGTTTTCAAGGTCACGGAATGCACGTGTGCCGACGAACAGCACGAACCATTCCTCGCCCGCAGCCTGATCGCTCTGGTACGGAGTAATATCCGCTTCCTTCGCCATCCGCTTAAGCTTGGTAACCAGAGCATAGTTCGCCCGGTCGTTGGTCGTGTCGATGTTGGCCAGCGATGCCGAGTGATCGGTGCCGCTGGTGTTAGCCAGATCCTTACCGAAGATAATGCGGTCGGTGTTGAGGCCGAGCCACGTATCCTTCTGACCTTCCGTTGCAGACGCATAAGCAATCGTCGAAAGCGATGCGTCGTTGACGGTGATTGCACCCAGTTCGCGGATGATATCGGCGCGGAGGGAAACTGCCTCCCAACGCTTCAGTTCCGGCTTGGCTGCATTCAGCAGATCGATGTCGGTCTTGTGCTGTTCGGACTTCGGCACGATGACAGCATTACGCCGCCAGTCGACAGTCACCGGCATGGAGCCAGTGCCCAGATCCTCTTCGTTGCCTTCGAGAACCTGCGAACCCGATACACCGCTTCCCGTCAGCTTGCCGACGAAGGGAACGATGATAGTCTTACCCGCTTCGGTCTGAAGCTCGTACATCTTGACGATGATCGAATCCAGCCCTTCGCCCATATACGGAGCGAAACGGGAATCGCGGACATAATCGCGGAAATACTTTTTCCGCCAACGAGTGATCGAAAGACCACTATTCAGAATGGTTTCCATTTTTCCGTCCTAACCTAAACGGCCCGGAAAATATCCTCTTCACTCGGTTCTGGCTCGGTTGTTACACCGCCTGCACTCGGTGCAGTAGCCAGCGACTTGGGAGGAACAGTCTTCGCGGGTTGTGTGGTTTGCGCCTGAACGCTCGCTTGCGCGTCTTTCCAGGCCTTGAACTGTGCGAACTCATCCGGCGTCAATGCAGACGCCATCTGGTCGCGTTGAAATTGCTCGACGGCAAACCCGACAGGATCGGGGTTGTTCATTACCGCCGTGTTGAAGGACGGATCTTCCGCGCAACGCTGCTGGCCCCATGCTAACGCCTGTTCGACGGTTTCCTGACCGTGATCCTTGACCGCTAGCCTGTGACTAAAATCTGCACGCTGCCGATAGAGTTCCTGCTGCATGTTCTGGCGCTGATAGCTCTGCCACCCTTCTGGGTCTTCGAACATATCCGGCACTTCCTGCGTTTCGGGCTGCCGTTCGGCGGCCTGATACTTGGCAAGCTGTGCCTCCAGTGCCTTGCGCTTTTCCCGTTCGTCAAGCACCGCGTTAAGCGGCACATAGCCCGGTTCCGGCTGCTTCGGCTCGACAACGGGTTCTTCTACAGGCTCAGGCGGGGCCTCATTGCCCTGCGATACCTCTTCCGTCTGGACTTCCTCTTGCGGTTCCGTTTGCTCTACGGCCTCGGTTTCCTCAATCGGATCGTCCTTGTCGATGTCAGTCAGAAAGTCTTCGTCTTCCATTACCGTCCTCTTGCCCTATCGCGGTGCCACGTAACGCCCGAATGTCGGCGGCCCATCAACAGAAACGGCTGCTGAACCCGTATCGCCCTTTGAGGGAGGCGGCCCCTATCCCTGCACGACTTTCGCGCCCGTCTCGAAGGACTTGCGCGCTTCCTCCGCCAGCTTGGCTTCGGCGTCTGCATCGTATTTCTTGGCGCGGGCCTGTTTCTCGACCACACCCGCTTCCTTGTCCGCAAGTTCAAGCATGGCGGCTTGCTGCTGTATCTGCTGTTGCGGCCCCTGACCTTGCGCGGCTTCCTGCATACGAGCCTGCCGCTTTTCCAGTATCTCGCGCTTCTTGGGAAGGCTCGACGCCTCAAGCAGATCGTCGAACGGCACTTCCTGCGGCCCGTAGAACTGAGCCAGCTTCACAAGCTCGGCAAACTGTTCCTGCGCAATCGTCGCGGTATCCGGTACGCTTTCGAGAATGATGTCCATGTCCATTTCAGCAGCGCGATTGTTCACCGCTACAATCTGCTCGGTCATGCCCACCATCGGCTGCCCATCCGGCCCCATCACGATACCTGGAACCTGCTCGATGACAGGTTCGTTCATCACCAGGAACTTGGGTGCGCCCAGATCATCGGTTACGCGGATGAGCTTCGGCTCATCCCAGAACTGCCGAATGCGGTTCCACATTGCGCGATAGACGCGAAGCTCAAGATCCTCGATGCCCCCAAGTGCGGGAGTGAGTTCGGTGAGGCCTGCCTGCTGGCGCACCATCTGCGCACGGCCCGAAGCGTCCGAACTGCCTTGCCCCAAAACAGCCGGGTTCGGCCCCATGCGCTCGATTTCGTTCTTGCTTTCCTGAAGAAGCTGGATCTGGCCGTTCTGCAAGTCGCCGGTCGGTGAGGGCTGCACACCGAACGGAAGAACGCCGTCAGGTCGAGCGGCTTCATCACGAATGACATTCGCATCTTCAGCAATCGCGCTTGGGTCAACAATACTGACCTGACGACTGTTAGCCAGATGCAGCAACCGCGAACGGCGCATGTTGATTTCATCCTGGATCGGAATCATCGCCTGCACAATGCCGTAACGCGCATTGTCACGATCGACAAAACACGACTGCGCGACTATCGGGCAATCAGGCCTGCCATTCTCGTCCAGATACGGGCTTCCGCCTTGCTCAAGAACGCCGCCGCCCCAGAACACGATGCGCTGCCACCCGTTCTCGTTGACGTACATTTCGCACACCAGAACGCGATTGCGGCGATTGTCGGTCCACGTATCGAGAGGCTTGTCCTCATCGTCCGCGTTCATGCTTTCAGGGCCAAGTGCGGAAGGATCAATATCCGCGCCGGGATACATCGCCTTCACTGCATCGACATACATCCACTTCGCTACACCGAGATAGCGCGCGTCCTCGAAGTCAGGGTCACGGCTGTGCGGATCGTAAACGAACTCACCCTCGCGAATGATACGCGCAACAGGGTCAAGCTTTTCATCAACCTCCACCACGACCGCACCGACACCGCCGATCAGGAATGTGCGCGATGCCGCAAGCTTTACGCGATCCCAACGGCAGTTGTCGGCAGCATAGCGAAGCGCATCCGTCGCCACCTCACTGGCCGCCTGATCGTCCATTGTGCGGGGATAAGCGCGCGGGTCAGATGCGCCACGCTCCAAGACGCCGAGAATACCATTCACTGCCGGGGCAATGCGGTTGATCCAGATTTCAGGCTGTTTGCGCTTCCGAAGGGCCTTGATGGCCTCTGAAGACCATTGCTTATTATCGTAATAATCCTGCGCAAGTTCCGCATTGCGGCGCGCATCCATTGTTGCGTCGCGGGCTTCGCTATAAAGCTGTTTCAGTCGATGCAACGTGGCCATGCGGTACTATTATACCCAACCCCTGTAACTTGCAATACCGCTATCGATCACAAACCGCGCCATTGCCCGCTTCAGCGCCAGCCTCTCCCCATCAGATGGTGTTGGCGTATCATCGGTGTCCGCCTGCCCCTCAAAGAACGCCGCTGCATTGATGATGATCGTTCGGCCTTCCTGTGACAGGGCCTCGAACTCATCGTTGCGCGGGAACGGCTCGTGGTCGCGTCTGTAGTCGCTTGTCATTTTACGCTGCCTTCCAATCCGTTTCCATTGTGCGTCTCGGTGCCCATAGATCGCGGGGCTTGTCGGTTGATGCGGGTTTTACAATGGCAGGATGCGCCATGTCTATAGCCCTGCCTATATTCGCCGCAGCATCAACCTCGTCATCCCACCTGCCGGAAGGGAACTTCTTGTATTGGTCCAGCACCTCATCACCCATTGAACCAACAGGTAAATGAACCTCACCCATTGCGGCTTTAGCCTGGAACGGTTGCGCCTTAGTCGGCTTATCGCCGCCTTGAGTGCTAATCTCTTCTATCCGACACAGAACCCGATGCTTGCGCATGGCGGCTACAACGAACGGCTTGGCGCTTTTCCAGTTGTTATCATTCTCAGGAAACCAGCACAGAGGCTTCCACTTTTTGATAAGAGGGAGCGCCCCTTCATCCGCTACTGTTTGCTCACCTGTTTTAAGATCCAACTTAACGCCCATCGCGACATCTATCGTTGCCTGAACCCTATAGCCATCAAGAAGCCATATGTTCTGATTGTGGTCTATTCCCCACACGCGAAACACGTTGAAGTCGTTGTGATCGTCGCCCCCCGGCGCATGGTCGCTTGTCATGTAGATGTTGAGGTTCTTTGGCCTCTCTTCGTACCGCTTGAACCAATCGGTCTTGAAATATGTACCTTCGTCGGCGGTAGGTTTCTGCTGGTATAGGCTTGTCCATGTCCGCGTATTTTTCTTGAACGGTGCCCAGTGCTCATGACTGAACCATTCAGGCCATAGCGTCTCACCTATCTGGCGTCCTAGAGGATCGTCGCGGCGATCTGCGATAGCAGGGAGGCAGATAACATCCCACAAGCGACCATCGCGACCTTCGAATATACCGCTTTCGCCGTCCCAATCTTCAGGCAGAATGCGCCCAGCCGGATCGTCCTGGTGCCAGCGTGTAAGGATCATGATTTGCGGCGAGCCGGGAATTAGGCGCGAACAGAAGTCATCTATGTATGCGTCCCAAGTCGTGTCGCGGATCGTCTGGCTTTCTGCTTGCTGGCGTCCCTTGATAGGATCATCCAGAACCCCAAGCGCGCCGCGATTACCAGTCAGGCCCGACAGGATACCACCCGCCATGTATTCCGAGCCATTCTCAAGCGCCCATTCGTCCGCAGCAGCCTGATCGCCTTTCAGTGAGCATCCGGGGAATATCTGACTGAACTGCGGCGTCTTGATAAGCTGGCGCGCCCTTCGTCCCTGTTTCTTCGCAATGTCGCTTGCATAGCTTGCGAGGATGACATTACGGCGCGGCTTCTGCGCCATGAACCACGGAACGAATACAACATCAGCGTAAGTTGATTTTGCTGATCCAGGCGGCATCAACACCATAAGGTTCGGGCATGCAGCAGTCCCCAATAATTGTAGTTTATGCAGCAGCAAAGCATGATGAGAGGCAAGCTTCGGCTGCCGTAAAGGCGTGAAGCGCGTCTCTTCCGCGTCATCCGTCAAGGGGACAGTCGGTATATCAACCGAGCACGCGAAGTCTGCCACATGACTACGGGCAAGCTGTAACCGGGCCTGCCTTACGTGTTCAGCCGTTATCGTCATCTAGCTTAATCGATGCCAGTGCCCGCAACTGTTCTTCGCTAAGTCCAGCAACGTCAATCTTGGCGTCGTGCCTTATCGCCCCACCATCCGGCCCGCTGTGTTCGTGCTTGGTCTTGTCGCTGAATGCGTTAGACAGTTTGCCGAGATACCAGCGGCGCGCATCGAACAGAAGCCTGCCCTTAGAGGCATCTTCACAATCTGCCGCGTCACGCAATGCCTGATCTGCAAGTAGCTGGAAGCCATCATCTCTCGCGCGCGTAACTGCGGCATCCCATTCAGGCTCCGCTTCCTGCCAGCGCTGTACCGTCCTGCGATCAGGCATACCCTTCGAACGACAAATCGAGGCGAGGCTTTCACCATCGGCCAGTCGCTCTAGGATTTCCTCGCGCTTATCACTCACGTTGACCACCTGAATTGTCCATAGCGGCAAAGTTCGCTGTAATAACTTACTGATGGAGAAACGGTAACGTTCTGACGTTTGGTCTTTAGGTCATAGCCTATGGGATGTTTTGTTGCCGATTGATTGCGTGGGAAGAAATGTTCAGTGACCACCCTGCATCCGTTTGATGCGTATCCCTCTTGGTCTGGGTAATAAGACCCTGGCCCTTCCCATGTGGATATGCTGACAAGCACACCTTTGCCGAGTGCATCGTCGTCTTTTCGCCCAATGCGTTCCATACCGCCCTATCTAGCCTGTATTGCCTTTGTGGGCAAGTGGGGAGTGGTTAGGGGTGGTGCGGCGGTTATTCCTCATCACGCTGCGCACATGACCATGCAACAGTATGGCAAACATCTACGTCAAATGTCTTGCCGCATTCGTCGCACGTTTCTTCGGTATATCCGCTTTCATCGTAATAGAACGAATCATCTGCCGTATATTGCCTATCGCAATAAGGGCACTGCGGACCTTGGTTTGAATAAGTCTCCATCACCCCTTCTCCGCTCTAACGCACTTAGGCTCCCATGTGCCATCGTCAAGCAATTCCATCAGGATCGACGTTGGCCCTGAAACAGCCCTTGTCCCTGCTTCGTAGTGCCTAATCACTCGGCTATCGGATAAGCGCAGGAGCGAAGCAAGGCCAGCCTGTGTTAGGCCAGCCCGCTCACGGATTGATTTGAATTTTGTGGGGGTCATGCTGCGCCTCGATTGCGTTTAGGGCGGGTCTTTTCACGTTCTGACCAATATTCAGTTCGGCATTGGCGACACCTTCTACTAGGCCCGTCGTAATAGATATTGCCTTCGTCCAGCCTGTGTCCGTTCTGGCAGACGCCGCCTACAAATGGTCGATTTGTCCTTCCCCGTTCTTCCCTATCCTTCATGTTGTCCTTATGAGTTCCGGGGCGAATATGGTCAGGATTGACGCAATCTGGCTTATCGCAGGAATGCAAGGCCAACATCCCTTCAGGGAAAGGGCCATTCTTAATTTCCCAAGCAACCCTATGAGCTGGCGCGGGTCTTTTTTTGCTGTCGTATGTCCTGCCATAACCTTTGCGGTTTTTTGCGCCAATCCACTTTACGCAATCGCCATCAGGAATGGTCTTTTCAAAAAAGCGCCTAAGAGATTTTTCCGAATACACGTAATGCATCCTTTCTTCGTGGTGGGCCAGTGGCCCGTTCGATAGATACTTGATAGGCCCAATGTTCCTGCACGTCAACACAAAAACGACATTAGGCGTGAATTATTTTTCAGCCCGAACGCGCTTGATTGCGGCGAGGGCAACACCCGCAATTTCATCCCGATCATAGAATGCTTCGAGATAGCTTTCTGCCACCTCCCGCGCCAGTTCCAAGTCAGCATCGGGCTTAGGCTCTAGTTCTGCGAGGATGGCGTCAAAATTCCTTACATGCTCGTCGGCTTCATTCGCCCAGTAGGATGCCTCATAGGATCGAGGTTCATCCAAGCCAGTGAAATTGATTGCCGTGGCTCTAATCCTGTTGCGGGCCAAGTCCAAGTGATCGCGCATCGAGCGTAGCTTATCCACCAACTCCGGCGAAGGCGCATTGGCGGGCTTTGTGGTGCGGTTGCGGATGCGCCACGAAGGATCGTCACCGCGTCCGGTACTGCTGAAATACGGAGCATGCATGCTTTCAGGGATTCCGTCTAAACGATACTCACCATCGGCATCGGCACGATCCCAACCGCGACTTTTAGTTACACTAACAACCCTGCCGTCATCATGCACGGCCTCAAGCGGTGCGTTCCAGTCTATCTCGGTCATTGTTATGCCTCTACGATCTTGAGGTTTAGTTCCTGAAATATCTCAGTCAGGTGCCTCGCGTGGAATTTATGGCCGTTCGGATATAACCGCTCAGCTATTCTTTCAAAATGATCAACCGGCCTCCGCTCTGCCACGATTGCCTCACACTCCCTGACATCGGTCATGGATGCTACACCGTTAGAGGCTATGCGTTCGATGATTGAGAGCATGCGCGCATCGCTGGTGTCGTCGGGCTTTGCTTCGGTGGTGGCCTTGGGTTTGTAGCCGATGACATATCCAATACCAGAATCCCTAGCGCGATCCCAATACATTGGGGAAAGCGTCTCCCGCTCTTTGCTTAACTTCCCGAAGGACCACAGCGTCTCACCGCCAGCATAATCGGCAGGCTTTTCGAGGCACGGCTTGAAGCCTTGCTTGAGTGCGGGAACGGCCCAGTGGTCGGCGGGGATGCGGATGGATCTAACTCCAAACTCAATGTCAGTCGCCAACCAACTAAAGTGGCCAGCGTCATCCCAGCCCAGGTCGCGATCATCGAAGTCTATAGCATCATCATCTGCTAACCAGTCAGGGCGTACCCCTACAGGGTCCAGCTTGTGTTCGTAGTATTCCATTATGGGTTCCGATCATCTGCGTAATAGTCGCCATTATCGATTTTGATAATCTGCATGCGGCCATCAACATGAACCACGCGAACAATGTCATTGGGCATAAGCGGGGTGCTTACCACATCCAGGCCAAAGAACTTGGGCAGATTGGCGGTCTTTGGTGTAGAGACTTCGGCCATCAATTTAGTGAAATTCAGTTCACTCATGTATGACACGCCTTTACGCTCATCCATCACTTGCACTCCCTCACAATCAACCCGCCGCCCTGATAGAACAGGGCTTCGTATTCCTGCCCGCCATCGGTGATGACCTCGCCAGCGCGGATAGGGTGCTGCGTTTCCCACTCGCCTAGATCCTGGCCGTTCTCGGTTGATACGCGGGTTATCATGGTTTCACGTCCCTCAGATAAATCAAGGAGTACCCGACTCCACTGACCACAAGGAATCCCACAGCAGGGCTGCCAGAAACCACTCCCGCTGCAATGCCCAAGGTTATAGCGGCACCCAAAAGATTGAACGCACTATTCATCTCTAGCCCTTTCTGTCGGGAATGTGTTTGCGCGCTCCATGCGTTTGCGGGCGCGGTCGTATATCTTGCGGCGTTCGGCGCGGACGGCGAACTTGCGTTCGTCAAGCTCCTCCAAAAGCATCCGCTCGCTTGCGGTCATGTATTCCTCCCACCCGCTCATGCCATGAGTTCCGCTAGCAATTCGTCATCGCTCAGAAGCGGATCGTTCCAGTCGATCGAAACGGGAGCGCTTAGACCCATCGTCATTTCGCGTTCAGCCATTTCAGCAGCCGCGACAGCTTCAGCCTGAGTTGCAAAGCCGCCAGCCGAACGAAACAGATCGCCCGAATAATCGAAGCACTCGAAAGAAAACCCGCCTTCGCGTTCTGCGCGCTTGCTGCTGGAAACTGTGTGGCTCATTGCTTTATCCCTTTGCTATATCCATTCTATAGCCGTGACATTCCGCGTGCACAAGTGGAAATCACACTCAACTCGTCGCATTTATTCCACCAACCGCACGCCGATCAAATCTCCCGCGCTGCCGTCGTGATCCCAGCGTATGCGCTCCAGCTTCCATGGCACAGGGTCAACCCATCCTTCGCAGCCTTTACCTCCACGGATCTGGGCATATACCTTTGTCTCAGGGCTTAGGCGCGCAAATCCTGGAGGCCTGCGTCCATGGCATTCTGTGAATCCCTTGGCTGGTATGGGTTGCTTAGGCAATGAACATATCTCCTTGCCTCTGGGCGTCTTCAATCCTGCGGCAAGCAATCTCAAAGTAACGCTCTTCACGCTCGATGCCGATGAAGTCGCGGCCCATTTGAACGGCTGCAACTCCTGTGGTTCCGCTGCCCATAAAGGGGTCTAGGATGGTGCATTCGGGTGTTGTGCTGGCGGCTATCAGTCGCGCCATCAGGCGAATGGGCTTTTGCGTTGGGTGCTGTTGATCGGTTTCCGTGGGGCAACGCCAGACGGCGGAAGCGCACATTTCAAAAAAGGGTGCCTTCGGTGCGCGTCCAAAAACACAATGTTCCAGGCTGGAAAGCCAGAACCTCTGCCCGTTCATTGGGCTGGGGTTGGTTTTCTCCCATACACAAGAGCGAGTAGTCAGGCCAAGCTTGACCATTTCAGCGCGGATCGCGGAAACTTGCTCGATCCCGCAGAACACATAGTTTGAATGTCCGCGAGCGAGCAGCCGCGTAAGTTCGGCAAGATCTAAGTCTGCAATATCCGCAGCGCCCTTGTCGAGATTACGCAAACCGCCGCTCTCGCGATTTACTTCGCCATAGGGAATGTCAGTCACCAACGCATCCACCTTGGGCAGCATCGGCAGAATGTCAACGCAGTCACCACAATACAACGTGGCCCGTCCTATCGTTACAGCTTCCATTCCTATCTCCTTGGGTAATGTGTGTTAGCGGGCAGGCCAGCAGTCTTCCATCGACATAAGCCCGTCTTTCTCGATAATGCGATACCGCTTGCGGGTGACGTTCTTCCTGTCGCGCTCGGCATTAAGGCTTGCCACCCATGCCCTAAAATCGGCTTGGCGATGTTCTTGTTCATTCATTGCCTGTCTCCGCTAAAACTACCTTCCCGTCGCGCTCGATAAGATACCCGCAGCCAAGCCCTATGCCGCGCAGTTGATCGGACATTGCGTCAACATGCTCTTGCGTCAGTTGCTTGGCAGGTGGAGGCAATTGTTCTTGCGGCGCATACCCATTCCAGCAGTCGTCCAGCTTGAAGGCCTTAGGCTGGTTCTCGATGAACTCCACAATTGTGGGCACGATCTGCGAAAAGTGCTTACAGGTCCGGCGCGCATGGCGGGCACCGCGCTCTAGCAATCCGAACGGGCTTCCCTGCAATTCGTAGGAAGCTACTGCCAGCCAGTCCGCTGTCTCTTCGGCGCTAAGTCCCACGGGCCGCACCAATGAGAGGCAGGCCGTTAGGAAGGCAGTCGTTTCCGCCTTCGTAGCTGGCCGCGAGGCGTTCGCCGATCTGGCGTGTGGTTGGTTTGTCATTCTTAGGTCTCCATGCTTCCGCATTATCAATCCACTTCCGGAACGCGGCCTGCCAATCCTTAGATGTCCGTCCCTTGTCGGATGCGTGATCGCGGAACTTTTCAATCTCAACCTCAAGCATTCCTCTAGGCCAGCCAGAAACTATCCCTTGTGAACGCTCTGTCAGCTTAGGCTCCCAATCAGATGGGAGCGCGCTTGCGCGCCTAGAACCTTTAGGTTCTGGTTTATTGGTTACTTGGTTACTTGGTTCTTTTATGTCCCGCTGCTGTCCCGCTGCTGTCTCGGTTGCTGTCCCGCTGCTGTCCCGCTTACCGCTTTGGACGTCCTGATATTTACCGTAATTACATATAGTTATAATGCTACGGCCCTGTCCCGCTTTGCGCTCGATCATTGTCTCGGTTTCGAGACGGGTCAAAAACCGCTCAACAGCCGATTTAGACCACTTCAGATCGTCGGCAATCTGTCGAATTGAGGCGCATAATTGGCCGCGCTCCAGCGTGATAGTGCTGCCGTGAACATCGAATTTTGTGGGCTTCCAGCATGCCTTGCAGATCAGCCAAATCCAGGCGCGCATTCGGTCACCATCCTGCAATAGGTGGTGGTCAATCATGTCCCTCTGGATGGCTACAAAACCGTTATTCACCGCTTGCAACCTTTCGGCTGTTCGGGTATTTCACCCCTTGAGGGCGCGGTTGTGGCATTTAAACCTCCATTTGCTTCTGCCGCGTTAGGCTTTCGTACCCGCAAAGATCGAAAGTCGCCGCGTCCCAACTACATGCCACACCGCTAAGGGCATGGCAATATCCTTAAAAATCTTCCACGGTTCTGTTTTTACGCATTGACGTAGGCAATCGCATGAACCTGTCATGCGCCTCCTGCCTCATCACTTGCGCCATTGTGCGATGGTTCTGATATGGGAACCATGGCGGCGCTGCTTTAGGCTTTTCCAATTTCAATCCCCATCTGGCTAAGGCGCTCGCCTGATATACGAACAATTGGCGAAGCGAACGCACGATCATTGATCCCCATCGCTTCAGCTATCCCATCGAGATACGCCTTGGCGCTGGCGACCACATTGTCTTTGTCCGGTGCTGGCCCTTTGGGTTTTGGGTAAAGCGTGATTCGCACCGGAATAGGCTCCCCGTCAGCAGAGGGCTTTGCCGCCAGTGCGGCCCCATGCGCCCATGCACGATGCTTCTCTGTCTCGCGGGCTTTCTTGGCCCAATGGGCGCGCTTGTTCGGCCACAGGGGCGGCGCTGGATAAGGCAGGAGTATCATTAGCGGTCCTTATACTTTTCATATGTGCTGGCGACACGCGGGTCTTTCCGGCAATATGTCGGGAACATGTGATATGCGTTGATCGTGGTGCTATGATCGCGACCGCCTAGTAGCCTTCCAATGACGGGATATGACGCGCCTCGCTCTTGCAGGATTTTCACAAGCACGCATCGGGCATATAGGAAATTCTTCCCCCTCGCCTTGCTGCGCACACCTTCAGGGTCAATGCCGAACGCAGTGGCAACAGCCTGGATTAAATCATGCAAGGGAATGCGGCCATTCGCAGGGTGTATGATCGTGCGCTCTACAATAGCAGCACGTATTTCATTGGCTCTACGGTTGGCCTGATCGCGCAACCTGCGCTTTTCCTCTCGCTCGCGCCTGTAGCGTTCGGCCTCGCGTTGCTTTTCGCCTTTACGCCTCTCAATGCGCCGATCTTCCATCTCGGCAGCATGAACAGCAAGGGCGCGCTCTACAGCTTGACGCTGCGCAATCACCTTCAGCGCACTGTTGATTTTATCGCGGCGGCACTTTTTGCATTGTGTCTTTCCGGCTATGGTGTGTGTGTTATCTGGCCCACGATGGTGGCCGCAAAGCCAATGTGTCCCCTTGGCGGTCTGGATCGCGGTTAGAAACGATTGGCTGCTACGGCGCATGGAATCGCGATAGTCCGCAAAGTCTTCCGATGGTTCGGGCTCTGCAAAGTCGATGGCTAGCATCAGTCTTCCTCGTTAAACTTGTTCTGGATCTCGTCTGCCGCAACATTAAGCTGCGTAGCCGCGTAGATCATGCAATCGCGCGTTTCCTCGCCATATCCCTTGCGGGGATTGTCAGCGGCTTTGCGCAATACGGTGGCTTTGTGGCGTAGGTATTCAGCAGCGCTCATTTTGCGTAACGTGGGCTGAGAGTGCGACGGTGAGATGATACCTGTGTTTCGCCGTTCAGTCGGGCTTGCC
>Ga0114911_1000295_pt1 | contig 36127 bp, 32 predicted proteins | sample MalvireepMed_904_FD_89688 | JGI IMG/M metagenome (GOLD analysis project Ga0114911, IMG submission 89688) | Marine viral communities from the Global Malaspina Expedition - Malaspina viral metaG DeepMed_904 | ecosystem: Environmental > Aquatic > Marine > Oceanic | place: Mediterranean Sea...
CAAGGCCCGTCAACGCGATCGACTGACCCACGAGGAGACCGCCCAGGTGCTGGCCGCCTACGGCATCCCGGTGGCGCCAAGCCGTTATGCGCTCACCCCGCAACAGGCCGCCGAGGCGGCCGGCGCCTTGTCGGGGCGCATGGCGCTCAAGATCGTCCATGAACGCAACTGCCTGCCGTTTCGCTATCGCCAGCACCCGCACAAGCTCTCGGCCGGCCTGCTGCAGGATCTGCAGACCCCCGAGGAGGTGGCCGACGGCGTCCGGCGTCTCGGCGCCAAGGTCGAGGAGAAGTTCCCCGACAGCCGCATCTATAGTTACTGCCTGCAGGAAATGCAGCGCGGCAAGCATTCGCTGCAGCTGTGCGCGGGCATCACCCGGGATCCGATCTTCGGCCCGGTGATCGTCTTCGGCATCGGCGGCTACAAGGTCAACGTGCTGGCCGATCGGCAGGTCGCCTTGCCGCCATTGAACATGACCCTGGCCAACGAGCTGATCGCGCGTACCCACGCGGCGAAGCTGATCGGCGAGCATTCGCGCGATCCCGATCTCGATTACAAGCGGCTGGGCCAACTGCTGGTCAAGCTATCGCAGATGGCCTCGGACCTGCCCGAGCTCAAGGGGCTGGAGCTCAATCCGTTGCTGCTCAACAGCGAGGGCCTGATGGCCATCGACTTCGCGATGGATCTCGGCGAACCCGCGCGCCACGCGATCATGCCCTATCCGGAAGAGTTGCGTGAGTGGGTCGCGCTCAGCAACGGCATGCACGTCGAGATTCGCCCGATTCGGGGCGAGGACGCGCCGCTGATCACGGCCTTCCACGCTCAGCTTTCCGAAGAGAGCATCCGCTTTCGCTATTTCCATAACAAGGCCGATCTCAGCAAGCGCGATCTGTCGCGGCTGGCCCAGATCAACTACGACCGTCAGATGGCCTTCATTGCCGAACATCAGCGCACCGACGGCAGCAAGGAAATGCTCGGCGTGGTACGGGTCTGGAACGATCCCGACAACATCCGCACCGAATTCTCGGTGATCATCCGCGACGACATGCATGGTCATGGCCTGGGGCGACTGCTGATGGAAAAAATGATCCGTTACAGCCGCGGCCTGGGTACCCTGGAAATGGTCGGCAAGATCATGGTCGATAACGGTCCGATGCGAGCGCTGGTGAAGCGGCTCGGCTTCACCAGTCATTACAACATGGAGGAGCAAGTCGTCGATGCTGCCCTGCGACTCAATGCCCCCGCCAGCGACTGGCAGCGTCATCGCCTCGAAAATCAGCCCTATTGAGCGTTCGGAATTCCTCCGTAACTGGCCATGGGGAAATTGAACCGTTGATCAATCATCAGTACTTCTGATTTGAAGCACTATTAATAAGATTGTATGATGCAATAAGAGCTATAACCACTCGTTATGAAAATACGGCGCTGCGATGGCGTTGAGAAATCTTCGCCGCGTCGTTTCGCATCAAATAAAACGATCACGACATACAGGCAAAGCCGATGAGCGAAACGCAACAGACCAAGATTCAGGTACGCGGCCTGAGCAAGGTCTTCGGCAATCAGCCGAAGAAGGCACTGGAACTGCGCGACAAGGGCAAGAGCCGCGGGGAGATTCTCGAGCAGACCGGCCAGACGCTGGGTCTTTCCAATGTCAGCTTCGATGTCCAAGAGGGTGAATTGCTGGTCATCATGGGTCTCTCGGGCTCGGGAAAATCGACCCTGATCCGTTGTCTCAACCGGCTCATCGAGCCGACCGAGGGCGAGATCGTCATCGACGGCGAGAATATCCCCACGCTGTCCGAGAAGGAGCTGCTGCATTGCCGGCGCCGTCACTTCTCGATGGTGTTCCAGAACTTCGCGCTGTTCCCGCATCGCACCGTACAGCAGAATGCCGAATATGGCCTTGAGGTCCGCGGCGTGGACAAGCAGGAGCGCACCCGGCGCGCCAGCGATGCGCTGAAGCAGGTCGGTCTCGGCGGCTGGGAAGACGCCTTGCCCAACCAGCTTTCCGGGGGCATGCAGCAGCGCGTCGGCCTGGCACGGGCGCTGGCCAACGATTCGACCGTGATGCTGATGGACGAGGCCTTTTCGGCACTCGACCCGCTGATCCGCAAGGACATGCAACAGGAACTGCTCGAGCTGCAGCACCGCATGAAGAAGACCACCATCTTCATCACCCATGATCTCGACGAGGCCCTGAGCATCGGCGATCGGATCATCCTGTTGAAGGATGGCGAGATCGTCCAGATCGGCAAGCCCGAGGATATTCTTACCAATCCCGCCGACGATTATGTCGCCCGCTTCATCGAAGGGGTCGACATGTCGCGCATCCTCACCGCACGCAGCGCCATGCGCCCGGTGCGTGCCACCGCACGCGAGGACGACGGCCCGCGCACGGTACTGCACAAGCTCAGCGAGAACAGCCTGGATTCGATCTACGTCACCAGTCGCGATCGCAAGCTGCTCGGGTTGATCGAGGCCGACGCCGCTGACCGGGCGGCCAGGGAAGGCGTTCAGTCCATCAAGGAGCTGATTCATGACGATTTCCCCAAGGTCGGCCCCGACGAACCGCTGCATAACCTGTTTGCAATGTTCAACGACAAGAGCTACCCGATCGCCGTGATCGACGCGGACCAGCGTCTGCTCGGCGTGGTGGTCAAGGGCGCCGTGCTGGCGGAACTGGCTGAAGCTGGAGAACACTAAATGGCTATCGATATTCCCCGTATACCGCTCGGCGACTGGATCGAAACCGGGCTGGACTTTCTGACCACCGAATACGCATCCGTGACCCGCGGCATTTCACGGTTCACCCAGGGTGGAATCAATACCATCAACGACGCCCTGGCCTGGATGCCTGAATGGGCGCTGATGGCGCTCATCGCACTGCTCTGCTGGCGGGTAGCGGGCATCCGCCTGGCGATCGGCTCGGTACTCGGTCTGGCGCTGATCTGGAACATGGGGCTCTGGTATCCGATGATTGAATCGCTGACGCTAGTGGTGTTCGCCACCCTCGTGGCAGTGGTGATCGCGCTGCCGGTGGGCATACTCGGCGCGCTCTCCGACCGGCTGTATAGCGTGATCATGCCGGTTCTTGACTTCATGCAGACCATGCCGGCCTTCGTCTACCTGATTCCAGCGATTCCGTTCTTCGGCATCGGTTCGGTCTCGGCGATCTTCGCCACGGTGATCTTCTCGATGCCGCCGGCCATCCGCTTCACCACCCTGGGCATTCGCCAGGTGCCCAAGGAACTCATCGAAGCCGCCGATGCTTTCGGCTCGACACGTGGCCAGAAACTGTTCAAGGTACAGTTGCCGCTGTCGTTGCCGACTATCATGGCGGGCATCAACCAGACCATCATGCTGGCCTTGTCGATGGTCGTGATCGCCGCCATGATCGGTGCCGATGGCCTGGGCAGCGAGGTCTGGAAAGCGATCCAGCGGCTGCGCCCGGGCGATGGCTTCGAGGCGGGCATCGCCGTGGTCATTCTAGCCATGCTGCTGGATCGCCTGACTCAGGCCTTCCGCAAGCCCGTGAAGGCGCGTTAAGACGCTGCAGCCGACGCTTCGAGGGGCGTCGGCGGGTGACGTTCCGAGGCAGCTAATCGGACGGCACCCGGACACTCAACCAAAGAAGGGGAAAGTGATGAAAACGTTCAATGCTATGTCACGTGCCGTACGCTTCGGTTCAATGATGATGATCGCCGGACTGGGCGTCGCTGGCGTTGCCCAGGCTCAGCAGGAAGGCAAGGGCACGGTGACGCTGGCCTACGTCGAGTGGTCATCCGAAGTTGCGTCAACCAACGTGGTTCGTGCGGTGCTCGAGGATATGGGCTATGACGTCGAGATGTCGTCGCTGTCGGCGGCGGCGATGTGGCAGGCGGTCGCTTACGGCGATGCCGATGGCATGGTCGCGGCCTGGCTGCCGACGACCCACGAGAATTACTTCGAACAGACCAAGGACAAGGTCGTCGATCTGGGAACCAATCTCGACGGCACCAAGCTCGGACTCGCGGTGCCGGCTTATACCGACATCGACTCCATCGCGGAACTCGGCGAGAAGGCCGACCTTGTCGATGGCGAAATCATCGGTATCGATCCCGGCGCCGGCCTGATGGGCCTGACCGAAGACGTCATCGATGAATATGGCCTTCAGGGCGACATCAAGCTACGCAGCGGTAGCGGCGCCACGATGACCGCTGCGCTGCAGTCGGCTATCCAGAATAAAGAAGACATTGTCGTCACGGCCTGGACGCCGCACTGGATGTTCTCGCGCTGGGACCTCAAGTATCTCGACGACCCCAAGAACGTCTACGGCGATACCGAGCAGATCCGCACCATCGTCCGCCAGGGCCTCGAGAAGGACATGCCGGAAGTCTACGAAGTCCTCGACAACTTCGAGTGGACACCGGAGCAGATGGGCGAAGTCATGCTGATGAACCAGGAAGAGGGCAGCGACCCCTACGCCAACGCCCAGAAATGGGTCGACGAAAATCCCGAGATCGTCAACGAGTGGAAAGGCGAGAGCTAAGCCTGCGATCCGGCTAGATCCATCGATGCGTAAGCGCCCGGCCTAGGCCGGGCGCTTCTTTTTTCAGGCTTGCCGAGGATCGGGTTTCAGGGCGCCAGACGTACCTTGTTCCAGCTGTCGTCGTGGCGACGATAGCGCAGCCGATCGTGAAGGCGATCGGCCTGGCCCTGCCAGAATTCGACGATTTCCGGAACGACGCGGTAGCCTCCCCAGTGCGGTGGGCGGACCACGTCCTGCCCGTTGTAAAGCCGTTCAAAGCGGTCCTTGCGCTCCTCGATCCACGTCCGGTCGGGGATCTCGACGCCTTGCTGCGATATCCAGGCGCCCAGCTGACTGGCCCGCGGACGATGCTGGAAGTACTGGTCCGATTCGCTTTCGTCGACCTGGACCACCCGCCCTTCGACACGCACCTGGCGCTGGGTAGCCGGCCACCAGAAGACCAGGGCGGCATGCGGGACATTGGCGAGTTCCGCGCCCTTGTGGCTCTGATAGCTGGTGTAGAAGGCAAAACCACGTTCGTCGATGCCCTTGAGCAGCACGATACGCGCATGCGGCAATCCCAGGCTGTCGACGGTCGCCAGGGTCATGGCATTGGCATCGTCGGCCTCGCGCTCGAGCGCCAGCGCCAGCCATTGCTGGAATAGCGCCAATGGCTCGCCAGGGGTATTGCTGGCGTCGAGGTACTCTCCGCTGTAGTTGCGTCTGACGTCGGCGATATCGGTGTTCATGGCGTTCTCCTGGTATTTCCCTTCATGATCGCTGCTGATCCGGGCGCACTCAAGGCGATCGAGGCAAAACCCGCTTGATGGTGTCTCGTCGGCTCGCGACGCATGGCACTTTGCTCTCATCATGCTCTCATGATCGGTATAAAGACCCGGCGTGGCCAGCGCAGATACGCGCCCAAGTGACAGGCTCGAGCACGATCATCCCCATTGGGCATGGGCCGCAAAGATCAGTCCGCAGCCCAGCCAGCCGAGCACCGCATAAGGCAGGTTCCAGCCCAGCATGTCGCGGGCATTGACGCCATAGCGGGTGCACAGCACGAGATTGCTGCCGGACAGCGGGCTACTTCCGGTGCCCAGCGCCCAGCCCATCAGGAATACCATGCCCAGCAGCGTCGGATCCGGATCGAGGGTCGTCAGCAGGGGCGCCAGCGTGGTCACGCTGACCAGCGGGTGGATGCCGATGAAGGCCGCCGTCACGATGCCCCCCAAACTCAGCCAGGCCTGCCAATGGCCGTAGTTGACGAACGGCAGTGAAAGCCCGGCGGGAAAACTGGCGAGCAGCGCGCTCAGCCCGCTGGACAGCACCCCAGCGGCCAGGAACAGCGCGAACTGGGGCACCAGGCGTGCCAGGCCGTGGTCGATCTGCTGTCTCAGGCGTGCATCACGCTCATGCCGGGGAGCCAGCAGCAAGGCCGCAATGGGCGAAACGATACTGATGATCAACGGGATCGACATCGTCGGACGCCACTCGTGCATCGCCATTACCGTGACCGCCAGCACACCGGGGAGGACCAGCGCACTGGCGTTCAGCGGATAGCCGACGAACGGGCCCGGGACGCGCAGAGTATCGAGCGCCACCAGACCCAGCAGCAGCACGGCACTGGCCGCGCCCCACGGCAGCAGTTCCGTGAAGTCGAGCCCCGGGGCATAGGTGAGTGCGACCCCCATGGCGACGAAGAAGGGCGACCAGGCGGCGGCGGCCGGAAACGCCCGGCCCAGCACCATTGCCTGGCGACGGCTCAGCGTGCCGTCACGCTGCATGCGATCGGCGAACAGGAATAGCGCCGAGAGATTGATCACCGCGCCGAACAGGTGAACGCCGAACAGGGTTCCCCACAGGCTGCCGTTTCGCGGGCGTTCGCCCGCAGGCTGGGCGGGTGTCGCCATCGACAGGAAGCTGACTCCGGCGAACATCATCAGCAGGGCCTGATTGATGGTCAGCGCCTGAATCGGCGCGTAGGGCGTGTCGCGCATCAGCGCCACCAGCCAGATCAGCCCCCCGGCGCCCCCCAGCCACAGCACTTGATGACGCGAAGCCCGCGGCAACTGCCGGGCCAGCCGCAGGGTGGCCAGCCAACTGAGCAGCGCCGCCGGCCACATCGGCCAGCCTGCCAGGGTGCTCGCGATACTCGTCGCGAGCATCGCCAGGATCAGCGCGCTGGAGGGCTTCACCGGCGCAGCAGGCGACTTTGCCAGCGGGCGTACAGTGCGCTGGCGAAGAACAGCGCCATTGCCGCCAGAACCTCGAGCCAGCCCCACCAGGCCTGGCTGGGTAGCGTGGTAAGCAGTGCCCCCTGGGCGATATACAGCAGACTGACGAAAGCCAGCCAGGCGTGGCCGCGCGGGCGGCGGGTAAGGATCGAAGGCAGGAAGAGGACCAGCGGCAGGGCGCGCACCAACACCGGCAGCCACTCGATTCCGTTGTTGCTGCGCAGTTGCCAGCCACTGATCAAGAGCAGCGCGATGAGCAGCACGAAGCTTGCCAGCACGGCCTGGCGCGCTTTGCGGGTCAGCGATTCGAGCCCGTGGCGCGCTTCGAGCCGTTCGAGTCCGTTCATCCGGCACTTCCCTGAGTGGATTGCAGGGCCAGCGCCAAGCGTGCGATGCGCTTGCCCTGGGCGTAGGCCAGTTCCCGTTCGGCATCGTCGACGCTGCGCTCGCCGCGGGCACCGGCGACATGGCTGGTCCCGTACGGCGTACCCCCCGAGGTCGTCGCCACCAGCCCCGGCTCGCTGTACGGAACGCCGGCATACACCATGCCGTGATGCAGCAGGGGAACCAGCATCGTCAGCAGCGTCGCTTCCTGGCCGCCATGCAGGCTGGCGGTGGAGGTGAAAGCGGTCGCGGGCTTGTCGACCAGCGCGCCGTTCAGCCACAGCTCACTGGTGCCGTCGAGGAAGTACTTGAGCGGCGCGGCCATGTTGCCGAAGCGTGTAGGGCTGCCGATCGCCAGGCCGGCGCAGCCGCGCAGGTCATCGAGTGTCGCGTAGATCGCGCCTTCGGCGGGGATCTCCGGCTCGACCGCTTCGCTGCGCGCGGAAACCGCCGGTACCGTGCGCAGCCGAGCGTCGATGCCAGCCTGGCTTTCGATGCCGGCCACCAGCTGTTCGGCCAGGCTGCGGGTAGCCCCGAAGCGGGAATAATAGAGGACCAGCACGTAGGGACGTGAATCGCTCATGACAGCTCCTTGTTGCCTACAGTCGAGCGCTCAGCACGCATCGATCAGGGCGAGAATGGTTTCGGGAGAGCGGCCGATCACGCAGCGAGCTCTTCGCGGGACAGGAGCTCGTCGAAATAGCGGCGAACATGAAAGTCACAGCCGCGCTCTTCCAGCAACTTGAGCGCCTGGTGCGACTTCGAGCAGCGCGGGTTGTGACAGGGTCAGGGGCGTCATACGCAGCCTTACCGTAAAGGGAGTGGGTCATGCATTGTAAAGCGCGCCAAGTGCCCGCCACAACTCGCCTTCCCGGCGTCACCCCAATGCCGGGTCAGGATTGAATGCGTGCGTAGACCCAGGCCTGCTGACCATTGGCCAGCCTCAGGCGATACCGGCTGTAACGCACACCGAGCCGCTCGTAGCGATCGAGCGCCGCCAGCTCCTCGCTGGAGACGCTGAGCACCAAGCCCGAGACCTCGGCGCCGGGCTGTTTCTCGATATCCAGGCCTTCGCGATCGTAACCCGGCAGGACGCTCGGCTGCGGGTCGCCCCAGCGGCCATAGACCAGCCAGCGCACGACGCCAGAACGCAGCGTGCCATAGACGAAGACCCGGTGGGGTTCCTGACGGCTGATGGCCGGCAAGTTTTCGGGTGGCGTATAGCCGTAGGGACTGGCGAACACGAACCATAGATAGCCGGTCGCCAGGGCAATCATCGTCAACAGCGCCAAGGCCAGGCGCTTGATCAATTTCATTTGTCCGTCCTGTGAACCGTGGCAAACGCCGCCGATCATGCCATAGCATTTTTTCGGCTGCGACAGCGTGGCGCTTAAGGCAGCGGCTGCGGCTTTGGTATGATTAAGCGCCACGATGAACGGCCGGAGGGCGTAGCCATGAATCGTCAGCGCGACGAAGACAGCGATTTCACGCAGTTGATGGCCGGCAAGGTGCGTCCGGTTTCCAAGGGCCGCGACAAGGCCAACCTGGACAGTCAGCCCGCGATGCCCAGCGAGGCACAACTGGCGAGGCGGGCCAGCGCCGAGGCCGACGCGCAGGCGACCAACTTCCTGAGCGATGAGTTCGTCGATCTGCTGCCACCGATCGATCCGATCGAATACCGCCGCGACGGCATCCAGACCGGAGTGCTCGATCGTCTTCGCCAGGGCGGTTATGCCCCGCAAGCGCGGCTGCATCTGATCAAGCGGCCGCTGCGCGATTGTCGCCAGGAGTTGTTTCGCTTCATCGAAGACGCTAGCGCCGGCGATCTGCGCTGTCTGCTGGTCGTGCACGGCCGCGGCAGGGCGTTGGACAGTCACGCCAATGTGGTGCGCTCGTATGTCGCCAAGTGGCTGCAGCAATTCGATCAGGTCCAGGCCTATGCCTCGGCGGTACCGTCACACGGCGGGATCGGCGCCACCTACGTGATGCTGCGCAAGTCCGAGCGCGAGCGCGCACGCAATCGCGAGCGCCAGCAGAAACGTCGCGGCTGATCGCAAGGCAGGGGAAAGCATCTAACGACAGCGCCGCCTGGGGGGGGCGGCGCTTGTGTTGCGGTCGATCTCGGCTTCAGGTCGCTTCGCGCAGACGCCGCTCGAAGAGCGCTTCCTTGACGTCCACCGCGGGCTGATAGCTGACGCTGAAGGCACCCAGTGCATGCAGCGCATCGTCGAGGTGCTGATCGTTACGCAGCGCCAGGGCATCGAATCCGCAGCGGGTCATGTAGAACAGCTGGTCGATCAGCACGTCGCCGATGGCGCGAACCTCGCCCGCATAACCGTAGCGTTCGCGCAGCAATCGCGCCAGCGAATAGCCACGGCCGTCGGTAAAGCTCGGGAAGTCGATGGCGATCAGCGGCGCCTGGCGCAACGCGTCGTAGAGCGGCGCGTCGAGCTGGGTGTCGCTGGGCAACCAGGGCGCCAGCGAGGCGTCGCCGCGGTGCTCGCGCCATACGCCGAGCGGCACGATGGCCGGGCGCGTTTCGGGCAGGCTTGCCTCGTCCCGCGACAGTGCCCAGGTATCCTGCTCCGGCTGGCCGAGCTTGATCAGGCTGGTATCAGGCATAGACGCGCTCCTTGAACGGCTTGATGCCGATGCGGCGGTAGGTGTCGAGGAACCGCTCGTCCTCATGGCGTTGCTCGACATAGACCTTCAGCACCTTGTCGATCACCTCGGGCACGTCCTCGCGATAGAAGGAGGGACCGAGGATCTTGCCCAGCGAGGCGTCGTCGCGGGAGTTGCCGCCCAGCGAGACCTGGTAGTATTCCTCGCCCTTCTTGTCGACGCCGAGGATGCCGATGTTGCCGACGTGATGATGACCGCAGGCGTTCATGCAGCCCGAGATGTTGAGATCCAGCGGCCCCAGGTCGTAGAGGAAATCGAGATCCTCGAAGCGTTCCTGGATCGCCTGGGCGATGGGGATCGACACGGCGTTGGCCAACGAGCAATAGTCGCCGCCCGGACAGCAGATGATGTCGTTGAGCGTGCCCACCGTGGGATTGGCCATGCCCAGATCGCGAAGCTTGTGCCAGAGCGCCTCGATCTCGTCGACCGGCACGTCGGAAAGCACCACGTTCTGCTCGTGGGTGACGCGCATCTCGCCGAAGCTGAAGGCATCGGCGAGCGCGGCGATGGCCTCCATCTGGTCGGCGGTGACATCGCCCGGGGCGTGTTCGCGACGCTTGAGCGACAGTGTTACCGCCTTGTAGCCGGGGTCGACGTGATCGATGACGTTATTGGTGACGAAGCGCGCGAAGTCGCGATTGTCACGACGCAGCGCCTCATAGGTGGCGATCGCCGCTTCGCTTACCACGCGGCGCGGCGGCTCGGGGAAGTGCGCCCGGGCCGAGGCGACCGCGGCCTCGCTCAGCGTCTGGGGGCCATCCTTGATGTGCGCCCACTCCTCTTCGACGCGGCGGCGATACTCCTCGATTCCCAGGGCCTTGACCAGGATCTTGATGCGCGCCTTGAACTTGTTGTCGCGGCGCCCGAACTGGTTGTAGACGCGCACGCAGGCTTCCAGGTAGGTCAGCAGGTGCTGCCAGGGCAGGTCCTCGCGCACCACGTCGCCGATCATCGGCGTGCGCCCCAGGCCACCGCCGGCCAGCACCCGTACCCGCAGCTCGCCCACCTCGTTGCGCCACAGCCGCAGACCGATGTCATGGACCTGGATGGCCGCCCGGTCATGGTCGGCGCCGGTGACGGCGATCTTGAACTTGCGCGGTAGGTAGGCGAATTCCGGGTGCAGCGTCGACCACTGGCGGATCAGTTCGCACCAAGGCCGCGGATCCTCGATCTCGTCGCTGGCGATGCCCGCGAACTGATCGCTGGTGGTGTTGCGAATGCAGTTGCCGCTGGTCTGGATGGCGTGCATCTGCACCTCGGCCAGCTCGGCGAGGATCTGCGGCACGTCCTCGAGCTTCGGCCAATGCAACTGCAGGTTCTGGCGGGTGGTGAAGTGACCGTAGCCTCGATCATAGCGTCGGGTGATGCCGGCCAGCGTTCTCAGCTGATGGCTCGAAAGCATGCCGTAGGGAATCGCGATGCGCAGCATCGGCGCATGACGCTGGATGTACAGGCCATTCTGGAGCCGCAGCGGGAGAAATTCGCTTTCGCTCAGGCGACCGGCCAGATAGCGGTCCATCTGATCGCGAAACTGAGCAACGCGCTCGTCGACGAGCGTCTGATCGTAGGTGTCGTACCGATACATACCGGGGTGTCCTGCTGGTCAGGGCGAAATGGGATCTGTGCCTTATGGCAGAGACCATACTCCGTTTCTTTTATTCGATGAAAGAATAAATAGTCATATTTTGTTGGACTATATGTTATTAAAACGCACTACTTGTGGGTACATCCAGCCACATCTCAGTCGCGATCGTAGCTGAGCACCGGCGACAGCCAGCGTTCCAGTTCGCTCGATGACATGCCCTTGCGGTCGGCCAGCGCCTCGACCTGGTCGCGGGTGATCTTGCCGGTGGCGAAGTACTTCGACTCGGGATGCGCGAAATACCAGCCGGCCACCGCCGCCGCCGGCCACATCGCAAAGTTCTCGGTCAGCTCGAGCCCCGTTCTGGCTTCTGCCTCGAGCAACCGGAACAGCGTGGCCTTCTCGGTATGGTCGGGGCAGGCCGGATAGCCCGGCGCGGGCCGGATGCCCTGATAGTTCTCGGCGATCAGCGCGTCGTTGTCGAGCGCCTCGTCGGGCACGTAGCCCCAGTATTCCTTGCGCACCCGCTCGTGCATGCGCTCGGCGAAGGCCTCGGCGAGCCGGTCGGTCAGGGCCTGGACCATGATCGCGTTGTAGTCGTCGCCGGCCCGCTCGTAACGCTTGGCCAGTTCGTCGACGCCATGTCCGGTGGTCACGGCAAAACCGCCGATCCAGTCGGGCTTGCCGCTCGGCTCGCCGTTCACGTCATAACGCGGGGCGATGAAGTCGGCGAGGCTGTAGCAGATGCCGTCGCGATTGCGGGTGGTCTGCTGGCGAATGTGGTGCAGGCGCTCGACGACCGTCTCGCGGGATTCGTCGGCGTAGACTTCGATGACGTCGTCGTCGACGCTGTTGGCGGGCCACAGGCCGATCACCCCGCGGGCGGTGATGTGTTTCTCGTCGACCAGCTTGGCGAGCATCGCCTGGGCGTCGTCGAACAGGTTGCGCGCGGCTTCGCCGACCACCTCGTCGTCGAGGATCCTGGGGTACTTGCCGGCCAGCTGCCAGCTCATGAAGAACGGCGTCCAGTCGATGCGCTCGATCAGTTCGTCGAGCGGATAGTCCTCGAAAGTCTTTAGACCGATGAAGCTCGGCTCCGGCGGGGTATAGGCCGGCCAGTCCGGCACGAAGCGGCGCTCGCGGGCCTGGGCATAGGAGAGATCGGCGGCCTTGGGACGCCGCTTGGCATTGCGTTCGCGAACCTGGACGTACTCGTCGCGGATGGCCTGGACGTAGTCCGGCTTGCTGTCGCGCGAGAGCAACCGGCTGGCCACGCCCACCGCCCGCGAGGCATCGGTAACGTAGATCACCGGATGCTCGTACTGCGGGTCGATCTTGACCGCGGTGTGCGCCTTGGAGGTAGTCGCACCGCCGATCAGTAGCGGAAGATCGAAGCCCTGGCGCTGCATCTCCCTGGCGACATGCACCATCTCGTCCAGCGACGGGGTAATCAGCCCCGACAGGCCGATGATGTCGGCGTTTTCCTCGCGGGCGGTCTGCAGGATCTTCTCGGCCGGCACCATCACGCCGAGATCGATCACTTCGTAGTTGTTGCACTGCAGGACCACGCCGACGATGTTCTTGCCGATGTCGTGGACGTCGCCCTTGACCGTGGCCATGACGATCCTGCCCTTGGCCTGGGTATCGGTGGTCTTCTCCGCCTCGATGAACGGCAGCAGGTAGGCGACCGCCTGCTTCATCACGCGTGCCGACTTGACCACCTGGGGCAGGAACATCTTGCCCTCGCCGAACAGGTCGCCGACCACGTTCATGCCGTCCATCAGCGGCCCTTCGATCACCTCGATGGGGCGCTCGACACGCTGCCGGGCAAGTTCGGTGTCTTCCTCGATATGCGCGGTGATGCCCTTGACCAGGGCATGCTCGATGCGTTTCTCGACCGCCCAGCCGCGCCACTCGAGGTCTTCCTTCCTGGCACCGCCGGCGGCCTCGTCCTTGTAGCGTTCGGCCAGTTCGAGCAGCCGCTCGGTGGCGTCGTCGCGGCGATTTTGAACCACATCCTCGACCGCCTCGCGCAACTCGGCGGGCAGGTCGTCGTAGACCGCCAGTTGGCCGGCGTTGACGATGCCCATGGTCAGCCCGGCCTTGATGGCATGGTAGAGGAACACCGAGTGGATCGCCTCGCGCACCGCGTTGTTGCCGCGAAACGAGAACGACACGTTGGAAACGCCACCCGAGACCATCGCATGGGGCAGGTGGTCAGTGATCCACTGGGCCGCCTCGATGAAATCGACGGCGTAGTTGTTGTGCTCCTCGATGCCGGTGGCGATGGCGAAGATGTTGGGGTCGAAGATGATGTCCTCGGCGGGAAAGCCGATCTCGTCGACCAGCAGTCGATAGGCGCGCTGACAGATCTCGGTCTTGCGGGCGAAGGTATCCGCCTGGCCCTGTTCGTCGAAGGCCATCACCACGATGGCGGCGCCGAAGCGCCGGCAGGCCAGCGCCTGCTCGCGGAAGGCGGCTTCGCCCTCCTTGAGCGAGATCGAGTTGACCACCGCCTTGCCCTGGATGCACTTGAGCCCGGCCTCGATGATCGCCCACTTGGAGGAGTCGACCATGATCGGCACCCGCGAGATATCCGGCTCGGAGGCGACCAGCTTGAGGAAATGCACCATCGCCTCCTGGGAGTCGAGCATGCCCTCGTCCATGTTGATATCGATCAACTGGGCGCCGTTCTCGACCTGCTCGAGGGCCACTTCCAGCGCGGTATTGAAATCCTCCTCCTTGATCAGTCGCTTGAAACGCGCCGAGCCGGTGACGTTGGTGCGCTCGCCGACGTTGACGAACAGCGAGTCGGCTTCGATGTTGAACGGCTCGAGACCGGACAGCCGGCACGCCCGGGGTCGCTCGGGGACCTGACGCGGCGCGATTCCGGCGACGGCGGCGTGAATCGCGGCGATGTGCTCGGGGGTGGTGCCGCAGCAACCGCCGATGACGTTGACCAGGCCGCTTTCGGCGAATTCGCGGACGATCGCCGCCATCTCCTCGGGGCTCTGATCGTACTCGCCGAACGCGTTGGGCAGCCCGGCGTTGGGGTGGGCCGAGACCAGCGCATCGGCCTTGCTCGACAGCTCTTCCAGGTAGGGACGCAGTTCCGCGGCACCCAGCGCGCAGTTCAGGCCCACCGAGAGCGGCGAGGCGTGGCGAATCGAGTTCCAGAACGCCTCGGTGGTCTGCCCCGAGAGGGTGCGCCCCGAAGCGTCGGTAATGGTCCCCGAGATCATCACCGGCAGGCGCTGGCCGCGAGCGTCGAACAGCTCCTCGAGAGCGTAGATCGCCGCCTTGGCGTTCAGCGTGTCGAAGATCGTCTCGATCATGATCAGATCGGCGCCGCCCTCGATCAGCGCCTGCGCGGCTTCATGATAGTTCTCGCGCAGCTCGTCGAAGGTGACGTTGCGCTTGGCCGGGTCGTTGACGTCCGGCGACAGCGACGCCGTGCGGCTGGTCGGCCCGAGTACCCCGGCGACATAGCGTGGCACGCCGGTCTCCTCGCCGACCGCGTCGCAGACCCGTCGTGCCAGTCGCGCGGCCTCGCGATTGAGCTCGACCACCAGTTCCTGCATGCCGTAGTCGGCCTGCGAGAGCCGGGTACTGTTGAAGGTGTTGGTCTCGACGATGTCGGCGCCGGCTTCGAGATAGTCGCGGTGGATGCGCTCGACCAGCTCGGGCTGGGTCAGCGCCAGCAGATCGTTGTTGCCCTGCAGTTGCGTCGCCCAGTCGCTGAAACGCTTGCCGCGGAACTCCGCCTCGCTTAGCTGAGCGTTCTGCAGCATGGTGCCCATGCCGCCGTCGAGCAGCATGATGCGCTGCCCGAGGGTCCTGGCGAATGCCTCGGGGGGGCTGGCGGGCAGCGCGGTAGAAAGCGATGGGGAAGGGGGCGCGGTAGCCATGGTCGGCATCTGTCTCCAGCGATCGTTCTCGGTTGTCGTTGCCCGGCGGCCTGCCGATGGCGGCTCGAAATGCCTGGGCGCGGGCCTTTCGATGGCCGACCATGCTACCAGAAACGCGCCCGATCGGGGCACTCCCGCCCGTTGCTAGCCTAGAGCGACCTCGCGGGGCTCATAAGTCCGAGTATTTCAGTCAGGATTGTGCCGCCCGGCGTTTTTGCATACCATTAGGGCAAATCACCGTATTGTCTTGATGGGGCGAGATTCATGAGCGAGAACATCCAGATCACCGATAGCGCCCAGGATTACCTTGCCGAGCTGCTCGCCAAGCAGAACGTCGAGGGGATCGCGGTGCGCATCTTCATCACCCAGCCGGGCACGCCGTATGCCGAGACCTGCCTGGCCTACTGCCGTCCCGGCGAGGAAGAGCCCAGCGACGAGCGCCTGGTGCTGGACAAGATCACGGTCTTCCTCGACACGCACAGCGTGCCGTTTCTCGAGGAGGCGGTGGTCGACTTCAATGCCGACCGTATGGGCGGGCAACTGACCATCAAGGCGCCCAACGCCAAGATGCCCAAGGTCAACGCCGACAGCCCGATGGAGGACCGCATCAACTATATCCTCTATAGCGAGATCAACCCCGGACTGGCTTCCCATGGCGGTGAAGTCAAGCTGATCCAGCTGACCGAGGAAAACATGGCCATCCTGCAGTTCGGCGGCGGTTGCCAGGGCTGCGCGGCGGTCGACCTGACCCTCAAGGAGGGCGTCGAGAAGACCCTGGTCGAGCGCATCCCCGAACTCGCCGGGATCCGCGACGTCACCGATCATACCGATACCACCAACGCGTACTATTGATCGTGATCGCCGCGTCCCACGGGGATCAGTCGCCAGGTAGCGTAGCCAACAGAAGTAATCAGTAAAAAGAGGTTCATCGCATTTTACCGGGAAATGCGGCACAGATCATCGCGAACAAGCTCCCTCCCACAGCCCCCTGCCAGTTAGTTTGTCCTTGTGGGAGCGAATTTATTCGCGATGGCGGCGGGCACTGTATCTCCCCGGCCATGCCGGGCGCCTGCGGCGCCAATCGGGAACAAGTTCCCTCCCTCAGGAGTCCCCATGCTCCAGTGGGCCATCCAGGCTGGTTTGCCTGGCAGGGAGTTTATTCCCAATAGCGGGGTCTTGACGTTTCACGCTGATCCGCGAAGAACCTGAAAAGAGCCGCCCGGGCAACGGGGCGGCTCTTTTGCGTCCGGTCATGGCTGTGCGAGCAACCCATCAATAGACGAAGGGCGGCAGGTTGACCCGGGCGAGGCGCGCTTCGGCATCCTGCAGGCGTTCGCGGAGCTGCGCCACGACCTTGTCGTTTTCGGCCCGATCGTCGGCGTATTGTCGCACCCGGCGCTCGCTTTCACTGAGCGCATCCTTGGCCTTGTTCAGCGACCACTGTGTCTCGCGATGGCTGGCCTGCTCTTCGCTCAGCGCGCGCCGGGTGGCTTGTCTGTCCTGGTCGGCTTCGGCGAGGCGTTTTTCGAGTGCGTCGATACGCTGCTGCTGATTCTTTTCGCTGCGCTGCCTTTCCTGACGCGCCTCGTCGAGCAGGGCCATCAGTCGCGCTTCGGCCGCCTCGTGACGCTGTTCTTCCTGCTTGAGCTGCTCGCTCCAATGCTCGTCGCGCGCCTTCAAGGCCGTCTGGTGCTGGGCCTGCTCGTCGCGTAACGATTGCCGCGCCTCGCCCGCCTGACGCTCGGCCGCCGCCAGCCGCTGGTTCAGCTCGTTCTCGCGCTGCTCGGCGGCCTGTTGCACCGCCTCGAGGCGCGCGATCAGTGCGCTGTGCTCCTGCAGCCGCGCCTGCGCTTGAAGCCAATGTTCGTTGATCGCCGCTTCGCGCTGAAGGGCATCCTCGGCTTCGCGCCGCGAATGCTGCGCCTGCTCCCGCGCCGCCTCGACCAGTCGATCGGCTTCTTCGCGGTAATGACTCAAGCCCTCGCCGGCGTGCTTCTGCGCCTGTTCCCACAGTGAGTGAACGAGCGCCTCGACGGGCTCGGGGATGTCCTGCCAGCTGGGCTGGTCGCGGTTGGCGTCGCGTTGCTCCCGCCATTCGCGAAAGTGCTCGCTGATGGTGGTGAAGCTCCCGGTGCCCAGCACATCGCGAATCTTCTGGATCCCCGGCGCCTCGCCGCGCTTGAGCAGCACATCGATCGCTCGCTGGACATCCTCGAACTGCACTCCGCTGCGCGCCATGGCGGTCTCCTCGCTGTGTTATATGCGCCTGGTTCATGCGGCCCACTTGCTTGGCCGATCGATTTTAACCCAATGCCGCGTGTTTGCAGCATCATCCATTTGATACATATTACGTAATATGGATAATACACTATCTTGTGTGCTGATAACTTCATGGATCGCCGGGGCAGGGCGATAGCGGGATCGCCACCCGCAGCCGCCCGAGCGCTGGATAGGACCGCCTCGCCCACGCAGCCATCTCCAGTGGCGCCCGTTTCGCCGGCCGTTGTCGGCGGCCAGTCGCCGGCAGAGCCTGGTCATTCTGCAGGGGATGTTCGCCTCGCAGGGGGGGAGGCATACCGCGCTGACCCATCAGGCGCAGGCCGGCGTGGAACTGCGCTATCTGGCCAAGACCGCGCGTCACTCGCGACGCGATACCACCGCCCGCTACCTGCATGCCGAGGCCGACGAATGGCGGCAGCAGATAGCCGCCCATCGCCTGGGCGAGCAGTGAGCATGGCGGACGCCGCCCGGGCTGAGACGTTATAATCAGCGCTACGACCGATCGAGGAGAGATCATGAGCGCTCAACAAGCCCAGGCCGAGCTGATCGAGGAATTCGGTCTGTTCGACAACTGGATGGACCGTTACCAGTACATCATCGACATGGGCAAGCAACTGCCGGCGTTTCTGGAAGAACTCAAGACCCCGGAGACCAAGATCCAGGGCTGCCAGTCGAACGTCTGGATTCACCATGAAAGCCGCGCCGATAGCGTGCATTTCGAGGCCACCTCGGACGCTGCCATCGTGTCGGGGCTGATCGCGGTATTGATGCGGATCTACAACGATCGTCCGGCCCGCGAGATCGTCGCCACTCAGCCGACGTTCCTCGAGGAGCTGGGGCTCGACAAGCACCTGTCGCCGACCCGTTCGAACGGCCTGCACGCGATGCTCAAGCACATCTACGCGGTCGCCGAGCAGCAGGCGGTATCGGGCTGATTGCGTGATCGAAAGGCGCAAAGGCCGTCTAGCGAGTGTCGTTCGCTTCTGAGGCGGTCTCGTCGGGCACCGGCTGGCGGCAGTCCGGGCACTCCGGCACCGGATCGATGCCCCCGGCATGCCAGGGGTGGCATTTGGCGATGCGCTTGAGTGCCAGCCAGCCGCCCCGGGCCGGACCATGCAGGCGCAGCGCCTCGATCGCATAGTTCGAGCAGCTCGGCCAGAAACGACAGCGCGGGCCGAGCAGGGGGCTGATCAGATATTGATAGCCGCGCAGCACTACCAGCAGCAGCGCGGTCGAGATGTTTCGCAGCAGGCGAGCCATGCGCTTAGCGCTTGTCGCCATTGCGGTAAAGCGTGGCCGGATCCACCAACGGCGCGGCGTCGATCTCGCCGTCTTGCGCATCCAGGGCGATATAGAAGCAGCTGCGTCGACCGGTATGGCAGGCGGGTCCGCGCTGGTCGACGCCGAGCAGCAAGGCGTCGCCATCGCAATCCAGCCGTGCGTTGACGAGGCTCTGCACCTGGCCCGAGGTCTCCCCCTTGCGCCATAACTTCGCGCGCGAGCGCGAAAAGTAGCAGACTCGCCCGCTGGCCAGCGTCTCCTCGAGCGCCTGGCGGTTCATCCAGGCCATCATCAACACTTCGCCGCTGTCGTGCTGCTGGGCGATCGCCGGGATCAGGCCGGCGTCGTTCCAGCGCACGGCATCGAGGAGTGCGCCGGTGTCCAGGCGCTCGCCCGGCGGGGCGGATTCCAGGGACTTGAACAATTTACTCATGAGGTTCCGTTACGTATCTGGCGTCGCTTGCGTGCAGAGAATTGCGTGCAGCGAACCGAGGTCTTGCCGGCGGCTATCGGGACTCGGCCGGCGCCAGCTGACAGGCATCGCAGATGCCCAGCAGCTCGATGGTCTGGCGATCGACGCGAAAGCCGAGCCGCGCGGAACGCTGGCTGAGCTGCGCGCTGACCTCGTCGAGATGCAGCTCCTCGACCCGGCCGCAGTCACGACAGATCAACAACTGAAAACCGTGACGGTACTCGGGGCAGGGGCAGGCGACATAGGCGTTGAGCGATTCGATACGATGCACCAGACCCTGTTCGATCAGGAAGTCGAGCGCGCGGTAGACCGTCGGCGGCCGTGCCGCGGCGTGTACTGCGGCCAGCTTGTCGAGCAGGTCATAGGCCTTGAGACCGCCAGGCGAGGCGCAGATCATTTCCAGCACGCGCCGGCGAATCGGCGTGAAGCGTACGCCTCGCTGGTGGCACTGGCGCTCGGCCTGCTGGGTCAGGGTCTGAGTGTCGGGCATCTACAGCGCATCGTTAATCGTGGAAGATCGAGTCTACGCCTCTGGGCGATGAGCGGCCAGGCGCGACAGCGTTGTCGCTCGGGGCTGATTCGTCGACAAGCCTGTGTGGAGGCGCTGTGAATACCTCCCTGTACGCTACCGACGCCATCCATGGTGTCGGACCTCCTCTTCGGCTTATTTCCGGCGCCCCTCGTCAGTTCAACTGCGATTGCCCTGGGTGAAACTGCCAGGATCGAGCGAGCCCCGCGCCGTTCGCGCGGGGCTCGTGCTCAATGGCCGGGCTGTGCTTCGCGACCGGCATCGCGGAGCGCGTTGTGATCGCGGGCCAGCAGGATGTAGAACGCCGGCAGCACGAACAGTGTGAACAGCGTGCCGATACCCAGGCCGGAGGCGATGGTCAGGCCGATGTCGAAACGGCTGACGGCGCCGGCGCCGGTGGCGATCAGCAGCGGCACCATGGCGACGATCAGCGCCACTGAGGTCATGATGATCGGCCGCAGGCGAATCGTCGCCGCCTCGATGACCGCCTGGCGCTTGTCGAGGCTGCGCTCGTGCTGCAGCGTGTTGGCGAACTCGACGATCAGGATGCCGTTCTTGGCGACCACCCCGATCAAGGTGATCAGCCCGACCTGGGTATAGATGTTGACCGTCGATACGCCGAGCGTGATGAAGGCCATCGCGCCGGCCACCGACATCGGCACCGAGACCAGGATGATCAGCGGGTCGCGCCAGCTTTCGAACTGCGCGGCGAGGACCAGATAGATCACCAACAGCGACAGGAAGAAGGTCAGAACCAGGCCGCTGCCCTGACTCATCAGCTGCCGCGAGGCCCCGGCGTAGTCCACCGAATAGTTCGCGGTGAGGGTTTCTGCCGCGCTCTGGTTGAGCCAGGCCAGGGCATCGCCCAGGGCCACGCCGGGGCGCGGCACGCCTTCCAGGGTCAGCGCGTTGAGCTGCTGAAACTGGGTGCGCTTGGACGGCTCGACGCCGCGTTCGAAGCTGACCAGGCTGGCCAGCGGCACTTGGCGGCCCGAGTCGGCGGCGATGTAGTAATTCTCGATCATCGAGGCGTCGAGCCGGTAGGCTTGGTCGACCTGCGGAATCACCTTGTAGCTGCGGCCTTCCATGCTGAAGCGGTTGACGAAGCCTTCGCCAAGCAGCGTGGCCAGCGCCTGACCGACGTCGGCCATGGTCAACCCCAGGTCAGCGACGCGATCACGGTCGACCTGGATGCTGGTCACCGGCCGGTCGAGGTTGATCGACTTGCGCAGGAAGGCGAAGTTGCCGCTGGCCATGGCCTTGCCGAGCAGTTCATCGGCGGCGGCGTTGAGCTCCTCGAAGCTATTGGCGGTGGTCAGCACGAACTGGATCGGCAAGCCGCCGCTCGAACCGGGCAGGGAAGGGCGCGCGAACGCCGCGGTCTGCAGCCCGGTCACCCGACCCAGAGCCGCTTGCAGATTCGGCATGACCTGCATCTGCGAGATGTCACGCTCGCTCCAGGGCTTCATCTTGAAACCGCCGAATACCGTATCGGCGCTGGTGCCCCCAAGGATCATGAAGGTCTCGTCGTAGCCGTCGATCTGTTCGGCCTCGGCCTGTATGTCGTTGGCGAAGCGCTTGAGGTAGTCCAGCGTGGCGGTCTGCGGCGCCGTGCCCTGGAAGAAGATGATGCCCTGGTCTTCGGTCGGCGCCAGCTCGTTCTGACTGGTGATGAACATGAAATAGATCGACGCCAGTACCACCGCGGCGAACACCACCAGTACCGAGACCGTTTCCAGTGCCCGTGAGAGCATGGAGCGGTAGCCGTTGGCCAGGCCATTGAAGGTGGCTTCGACGCCACGTTCGAAGCGCGACGGGTTGCCGTGGGGCTTGAGCACCTTGCCGGCCAGCATCGGCGAGAGGGTGAGGGCGATGATCCCCGAGATCACTACCGCACCGGCCAGGGTGAAGGCGAATTCGGTGAACAGCGAACCGACCAGCCCGCCCATGAAGCCGATCGGCGCATAGACGGCGACCAGCGTGGTGGTCATGGCGATGATCGGCGTGGCCATCTCGCGGGCGCCGTTCAGGGCGGCCTCGAATTTGCTCTCGCCGGCCTCGATGTGGCGATGGACGTTCTCGACGATGATGATCGCGTCATCGACCACCAGGCCGATCGCCAGCACCATCGACAGCAGCGTCAGCAGGTTGAGCGAGAAGCCCATCAGCAGCATCACGAACGCGGCGCCGATCAACGACAGCGGCACCGCCACCGCGGGTATCAGCGCGGCGCGGAACGAACCCAGCGAGAGGAAGATCACCACCAGCACGATGACCAGCGCCTCGAGCAACGTCTTGACTACTTCGTTGATCGAGTCCTCGATAAATTCCGAGGCATCGTAGGGCAGCACCACGTCGAGCCCGGTGGGCAGCTGGCGGCGGACCTCCGGCATCGTCTCGCGCACGGCCCGGGCCACATCCAGCGGATTGGCGCCCGGCGCCTGCTCGATGGCCATGAAACTCGCCGGCGTGCCGTTGTACCAGGCGGTGCTGTCATAACTTTCCGCCCCCAACTCGGTGCGAGCGATATCGCGCAGCCGCACCAGGTCGCCGTCGTCGTTGCGCACTACCAGATCCTCGAACTGCTCGGGATCGCTGATATCGGTGTTGGCGGTCAGGTTGACGGCCACGAACTCGCTGCGCGTCTTGCCGACGCCGGCCTGATAATTGTTGCTCTCGAGTACCGCGACGACCTCCTGCGGCGTAACGTCGAGCGCGGCCATGCGCCGGGGATCGAGCCAGATGCGCATGGCAAAGCCCTGACCATAGATGCGTGCCTTGGCGACCCCGGGCAGCGCCTGCAGCTTGGGCTGGACCACGCGGGTCAGATAGTCGGTGATCTGCGGCACCGGCATTTCGCCGGAATAGAACGCCAGATACATCAATGCCGTCGAATCGCCGGTCGAGGACTCGATGACCGGACTCTCGGCGGCTTCCGGCAATACGCTGCGCTGACTCGCCACCTTGGCCTGAATCTCGGCCAGCGCGGCATTGGCGTCGTAGTTGAGCGTCATGTTCACCTCGATGGTCGAGGCGCCCTGAATACTCTGCGAATTGATGTAGTCGATGCCGTCGGCCTCGGCGATGGCCTGTTGCAGCGGGGTGGTCACGAAGCCCTGCACCAGTTCGGAACTGGCTCCGGGGTAGGCCGTGGAGACCGTGATCACGGTACTTTCCAGTTGCGGGTACTGGCGCACTTCCATGTCCATCGCGGCGCGCAGGCCCATCAGCAGAATCAGCAGGCTCACCACGGTGGCCAGTACCGGCCGATGGACGAAGATGTCGGTGAACTTCATCAGCCCTGCGCCTCCGCGTTCGACGCCTCGCTATCGGCAGCCGGTGCGCCGTCGCCCGAGTTCCGCGCCGCGTCTGCATTGCTCTCGCTGCCGCCATCCTTGACCTGAATCGGCTGACCGTCGCGCAGGCGCAGCTGGCCGGTGGCGACGACGCGATCACCGGGCTCGAGCCCCTGGGTAATCTCCACCTGGTCGCCACGCAGGCGGCCAATGCTGACCTGGGTGCGCTGGGCGATCGTCTGGCCCTGGTCGTTCTCGACGATCTTGAAGACGTAATCGCCATAAGTATTGAAGGCGAGGGCGGTACGCGGCAGCGTCGGCACGCTGACGCTGTCCGGCGCCAGGGTGCGGACGTCGGCGAACATCCCCGGGCGCAGCAGCCGCTCCGAGTTGGTGAGCTTGGCCCGTACATCCAGCGTCCGGCTGCTTTCATCCACGGTCGGTGCCACGGCCTCGATCACGCCGTCGAAAGCCCGCTCGGGGAAGGCCGCCACGCGAACCTCGACCTGGCGACCGGCCTGGACCCGGTCGAGTTGCTTCTCGGCCACACTGTAGTCGACGTAGATCGGATCGAGCATGTTCAGCTCGACGATCGGCGTGCCGACGGCAATGTATTCACCGAGATCGACCTGACGCAGCCCGACCACGCCATCGAACGGGGCGCGGATGGTCTTCTTGTCAAGCTGCGCCTGCTGCTGTGCAACATCGGCCCGTGCGGCCTGATAGTTGGCCTGGGCTTCGTCATATTGCGATTGCGAGATGGCGTTGCGCGGCAACAGATCGGAATAACGCCGGAACGTATCGTTGGTGAGTCGAGCCTGGGCTTTCAGGGCGGCCAACGCAGCCTGGTCGACGCTGTCCTCGAGCTTGATGAGGATATCGCCACGCGCGACGCGCTGGCCGGATTCGAAGGCGATTTCGCTGACCACACCGGCGACTTCGTTGGAAACCGCCACGCCATTGATTGCCCGCAGCGAGCCGACCGACTTGATCTGTGGTCGCCAGGCTTCGGTGTCCAGGGCGGCGCTGTCGACCAGCGTCGGTGGCTGGGCCTGCGACATCTGTTCGCCCCTTTTCTGCATTTGCAGAAACTTCCAGCCGAAGATCCCTCCGAGAATCACGGCCAGCAATACCAGGACGACGATCATGCGTGTGGCGGTTTTCATGCGCGGTTTTCCCGAATTCTCTTAATCTGCCAGCGGAGCCAAGATGAACGCTAACCGCGTATCATGCGAGCAACGCACAACAAAAGCCAGTAGTTGAAAATCGCAATGAATCGACGCGGCCTGGCAGGCAAGGGGGAAATTGCCGCACGGCGAGGAGCATGGGAACGGGCGGATCAGATGCGATTCCCATGATTTTTAACATAATATATATTATGCGAAATCAAGTGCCTGGTTGCTGGGGCCGCGGATCACGCTCTTCATACATCATGACTCGCGCAACCGACTCGACCCGATCCCGGCACCGCTTTCCTTGATGCCAGGACAAGACGGCCCCGCCGGATGCGGAGCCGTCCTGTCCTGGTCAAGGCTTCTTGCCGAGCTGGCGATTGGCTCAGAGCTCTCCGGAGGGTGCGTAGGAGCCATCGTCACGGTGATCTTCGTTGCCGGTCAGCCCGGGGGTGAAGACACAGGCCAGCACCAACGTCTCTGAGGCGCGCAGCATGTGATCGTCGTGCTGGTCGAGGATGTAGATATCGCCCGGACCGATCGGCCAGAGCTTGCCGTCGGCCAGCGTCTCGACTTCCCCCTTGCCTTCGATGCAATAGACCGCTTCGAAGTGATGCTTGTAATGGATATGGGTCTCGGTACCGCCGAAGATCCGCGTGATGTGGAACGAGCATTTGCCGCCATCGTCGGCAAGAGACAGCCGCGTACTGTCCCAGTTGCCATTCGCTGCGGTAACCAGCCGGTCGGTCTGGCGCGCTTCCTCGAGATTGCGAACGATCATGGTGATCTCCTTGGTATGACAAGCCGACGGGGTGTCGACGGGTGACTGAGTCACCATTCGCCGACTCGCTGCGAGCGGCGCGATGGTGACGCCAGAGTATCAGCTGAAGGCCTGGCGGGTACTGGATTCCAGGATATCGAGACCTTCGAGCAGGTCCTCGTCGGTAATCGTCAGCGGGCACAGGCACTTGACCACTTCGCCATCCTGGCCGCTGGTTTCGATGATCAGGCCATTCTCGAACGCCTTGTGGGTGATCTTGTCGGCGATCTCGCCGCTGCCCACATCGATACCGCGCATCAGCCCGCGGCCACGCTCGCTGGCTTCGATGCCCTGCTCGCCCAGCCAGGCGGCGATCTTCTGGAAGCGTTCCTCGACGATCCGGCTCTTGCGCTGCACGTCACGTTCGAAGACATCGTCGCTCCAGTACTTGCGCATCGCGGCGGCGGCGGTCGTGAAGGCCAGATTGAAGCCGCGGAACGTGCCGTTGTACTGACCGGGCTTCCACTTGTCGAGCTCGGGACGCATCAGCACATGCGCGAACGGCAAGCCATAGCCGGACAGCGATTTGGAGTTGGTGACGATGTCGGGCGTGACGCCGGCGTGTTCGAAGCTGAAGAACTTGCCGGTACGCCCGCAGCCTGCCTGGATGTCGTCGACGATCAACAGGATGTCATTGGCCCGGCAGATGCCTTCCAGACGCTTGAGCCATTCGAGGCCGGCCACGTTGATGCCGCCCTCGCCCTGCACCGTCTCGACGATTACCCCGGCCGGCGTATCGAGACCGCCGGACTTGTCGCCCAGCAGCTTCTCGAAGTAGTCCAGCGTATCGATCGCCTCGCCCATGTAGCCGTCATAGGGCAGGAAGGCAGCGCCCTGGGTGGGAATGCCGCCGGTCGCCTCGCGGAACTTGCGATTGCCGGTAGTGGCCAGCGCGCCCATGGTCACGCCATGAAAGCCATTGGTGAAGGTGACGATGTTGTGACGCCCCTTGGCCACCCGCGCCAGGCGGATTGCCGCCTCGACGGCATTGGTGCCGGTCGGCCCGGGCAGATGCACCTTGTAGTCGAGCCCGCGGGGCTTGAGAATCACTTCCTCGAGAGCCTCGAGATAGTCGCGCTTGGCGGCGGTCCAGAAGTCCAGGCCGTGAACGATGCCGTCCGACGCCAGGTAATCGACCAACGCCTGCTTGATATGCGGATTGTTATGCCCGTAGTTGAGCGTGCCCGCGCCGGCCAGAAAGTCGATGTACTCTCGGCCGCTCTCGTCGGTCAGGCGGGCATTCTGCGCCTTGGTGAAGACGACAGGAAAGGAGCGCGAATAGGTTCTGACTTCGGATTCCATGCGTTCGAGAATCTGTGTGTGCATTACGACCTCCGGGTCGATAGAGAATAGAAAAAAGTGACGTGTGATGACGTGACGTCCAGACGCTGGACGTCATAAAGAGACAGAGCCGATCTCAGCACAATCGATCAGATGCGCTCGGGATCGAATGGCCCGATGCGCACCAGATTTTCCGGGTCGTGCTCGCCACCGAGCTGGTCGGTGGAAAAGTACTCGCGGCTGTTGAGCGGTGCTTGCCAGCGATCGGCGAGACGTTTGAACAACCCCCACGACGCCTGGTTGTCCGGCGTGATGGTGGTTTCCATATGCCGCACCTGAGCCATTTGCGGGCGCCGCATCACGGCCTCGACCAACCGCCGGGCAAGCCCCGTGCCACGCGCCTACTCGCCGACGGCGACCTGCCACAGGAAATACGTGTCCGGCGCGTTGCGCTTGGGATAACCCGAGACGAAGCCGACCACCTCGCCCTCTTCGTCGGTGGCAACGGCACAGCTGTCACGAAACTGGGTCGCCAACAGCAGGTAGGCATAGGCGGAGTTGACGTCGAGCGGCGGGCAGGACTTGACAAGTTCGTAGATGGCCCAGCCATCGTCGGTGGTGGGCTTGCGAAGGAACAACGGGTTGTGATCATGACCCACTATGGCATCGGCGACGCTGGGCTTCGCCAAATCGGCCGAGGGGATGAAAGGCTGGGATGTCATGTTCATGAGTTCGGTTCGCCGTTGCGAATTTTAGGAAGAATTTTAACAGGCACTTAGCGATTAATCAAAGAACGGGTTATCAGTCTCGATACACTCCATAACGCATGATTATCAATCGGTCAAATAATTATCTACAGCAAGTCTAGCCCAATCAGGCATGCTTATCGGGCATGATCCCGGAAGGGTTCGAACGCCTCTCGGTCAGTTGACGTATCGCAAAAAGCACGGGCCACCCTTGGATGGCCCGTCTTAGAACACGGCAGCCTTGTTGGCTCTTGTAGCCAAAGGCCGCAGTCAAGTGTCGCTTCAGCGTCGGCTGGGCGTGCGCATGGTGACGAACTCTTCGGCGCCGGTCGGGTGTATACCGATCGTGGCGTCGAAGTCGGTCTTGCTCAGCCCCGCGCGTACGGCGATGGCGATAGCCTGGATGACCTCGCCCGCTTCTTCGCCGACCATGTGCGCGCCCACGACACGGTCGCTGGTATCGTCGACGACCAGCTTCATCAGGCAGCGCTCGTCGCTGCCCGAGAGGGTATGCTTCATCGGCCGGAAATCGGCGGTATAGATGCGCACCTCGCCGCAGTCGGCACGCGCCTTCTCCTCGCTGAGCCCCACCGTGCCGATGTTGGGGTGACAGAACACCGCGGTGGCGATGTTCTGATAATCCAGCGGCCCCGGTGGATTCGAGGTGAAATGATGCTGCACCATGTGCATGGCCTCGGCCAGCGCCACGGGGGTCAGCTCGGGGCCGCCGGTGACGTCGCCGAGCGCGAGTATCGAGGGAATCGACGTCTCGTAGCGCTCGTTGACCTTGAGCGTGCCGTCGGAGTTGAGCGCGACATCGAGTCGATCCAGCCCCAGCCCGGCCAGCTGCGGGCGTCGGCCGGTCGCCGCGAGCACGGCGTCGACTTCGAGGGTCTCGCCGTTGGTCAGCGTCACCTGAAGGACATCGCCCTGTTTTTCGATGGCCTCGATGGTCGTTTCGAAGTGCAGGTTGACGCCTTTCTTGCACATTTCGTCGCGGGTGAACTCACGGACTTCATGATCGAAGCCGCGCAGGAACAGTGCGCCGCGGTAGACCAGATGCGATTCGCTGCCCAGGCCGTTGAAGATGCTGGCGAACTCGACGGCGATATAACCACCGCCCAGCACCAGGAAACGCCTGGGAAATTCGGCGAGATCGAATACCCGATTGGAATCGATCACATGCTCGTTGCCGGGAAAATCCGGAATCCACGGCCAGCCGCCGACCGCCACCAGGATCTTCTCGGCACTCAGCATCTCGCCATTGACCTCGACGCGATGGTCATCGACGACCTTGGCGCGGGCGTTGATCAGGGTCACCCCCGCGTTATCGAGCAGCCGGTTGTAGATACCGTTGAGACGCTTGATCTCGGCGATCTTGTTGTCGCGCAGGGTGGCCCAGTCGAAGCGCGGCGCTTCGGGCAATTGCCAACCGAAGCCGGCGCTGTCATCGAAGGCTTCATGGAAGTGCGCAGCGTAGGAATAGAGTTTCTTGGGTACGCAACCCACGTTGACGCAGGTGCCCCCGAGATAGCGGTCCTCGGCGATGGCAACTCGGGCCCCGGTCGCGGCGGCGGTACGTGCGGCACGCACGCCCCCCGAGCCGGCGCCGATGACGAACAGATCGTAATCGTACTCAGCCACTTGCTTCCTCTCCTGTCTACTTATTGGCGGCGATGATAACAGCCGTGTCGGCTTGCCGGGAGGCCTCCTTGCCATTGACCCTCTCTATGGCGTTGATAAAGAATGCTAGCCGTCGAGCGGCCTGACCATAAGGAGTCCCCTATATGAAAACCGAAATGAAGCGTCTGCTGGAGCGCAACCGCGACTGGGCAGAAAACGTGCGTCGCCAGGACCCGGACTTCTTCGCGCGTCTGTCGCAACAGCAGAATCCGGACTATCTATGGATTGGCTGCTCGGATAGCCGGGTTCCCGCCAACCAGATCATCGATCTTCCCCCCGGCGAGGTCTTCGTCCATCGCAACGTCGCCAACCTTCTCCAGCACAACGACATGAACGCCCTGTCGGTGGTCCAGTTCGCCGTCGACGTGCTCGAGGTCAGGCATATCATGGTGGTCGGCCACTATGGTTGCGGCGGTGTCAAGGCAGCGATTACCGGCGGCGAATTCGGCATGGTCGACTATTGGCTGCACTCGATACGCGAGCTCTACAGCCGTCATCGAGACAGCCTCAAGGACTTGCCGCTCGACACCCAGGTCGACCGCATGTGCGAGCACAACGTTCGCGCTCAGGTCGCGAACCTGTGCCAGACCAAGATCATCCAGCGCGCCTGGCTGCGCGGCCAATCGCTCGCCGTGCATGGCTGGGTCTATGGGCTCAGCGACGGACGCGTCAGCGATCTCGATTGCACCATCGAAGGCCTCAATCAGGTCTCGCAACTCTACCGCGTCGACCGCATCGAACCGACGACACCGACGGACTGAGCATGCCGTGCTCGGGCTGACGGCAAGGCATCATCGAACGGGGTGGCGAGTGGCGTGAAATGTAAGTGCCATACGCGACACGCATGACGCCTGTCGGTTTTTCGATTGTCCCGCTCCGCCCCGCTCTCTATGGTGATACAGGGACCCAAGGGTCATACAACGAACAATCAACCATTTCGGGCTTTGACATGATTCATAAGAAAACACTGCTTGCCACCCTGGTGGGTGCCTCGCTATGCCTGCCCATGGCCGCAGCCGCCAAGGACGTCACGGGTGATGGCAAAGACCTTACCTTGCGCGTCGCCTACGACGCCGACCCTGTCTCGCTGGACATTCAGGAACAGCTGTCCGGTGGAATACTCCAGCTATCTCACCTGACCTTCGACCCCCTGGTGCGCTGGAATCAGGACCTGCAGTTCGAGCCGCGCCTGGCCACCGGCTGGAAACAGCTCGACGACACCACGCTGCAGATGAACCTGCGCAAAGGCGTCAAGTTTCACAGCGGCAACCCTTTCACCGCCAAGGACGTCGCCTGGACCGTCGAGCGCCTCAAGCGCAGCGCCGATTTCAAGGCGATCTTCGAGCCGGTCGAGAGCGTCGAAGTGGTCGACGATTACACCATCAATCTCAATACCAAGAAGCCCTATCCGCTGCTGTTGAACCTGGCCACCTATATCTTCCCGATGGACAGCGAGTTCTACAGCGGCAAGACCGAGAACGGCAAGGACAAGAGCGCGATCGTCAAGAACGGCAACTCCTTCGCGTCGCGCAACGTCTCGGGAACCGGACCCTATACCGTCACCCAGCGTCAGCAGGGCGTGAAGGTCGAGTTCGAGCGCTTCGAGGGTTACTGGGACAAGCAGTCACCGGGCAACGCCGATCATATCGTGCTGACTCCGATCAGCGAGAATGCCACCCGTGTAGCCGCCCTGCTCTCCGGCGACGTCGATTTCATCTCGCCGGTGCCGCCCAACGATCTGGAGCGCGTGCGCGCGGCCGAGGGCGTCAAGCTGGTGACCATGTCCGGCACCCGGATCATCATGCTGCAGATGAATCAGGAGCGCGTCGAGGCCTTCAAGGATCCCAAGGTCCGCAAGGCCTTCGTCTATGCCGTCAATCAGCAAGCCATCGCCGAGCGCCTGATGAAGGGCTTCGCCACGCCGGCGGCGCAACTTTCGCCGAAAGGCTACGTTGGGTATAACCCGGACCTTGAGCCGCGCTACGACCTGGAAAAAGCCAAGCAGCTGATGAAGGAAGCCGGTTACGAGGACGGTTTCAGCATCACCATGATGGCGCCCAACAACCGCTACGTGAACGACGCGCAGATCGCCCAGGCGGTCGCGGCCATGCTGGCGCGGATCAACGTCACGGTGGATCTGAAGACGCTGCCCAAGGCCCAGTACTGGTCGGAATTCGACGCTCGCGCTGCCGACATGATGATGATCGGCTGGCAATCCGACACCCAGGACTCGGCGAACTTCTTCGAGTACCTGACGTTCTGTCCCGATGCCGACACCGGCGCCGGTCAGTACAACGCTGGCATGTACTGCAATCCGGAAGTCGATCAGCTGGTGCGCGACGCCAATCTCGAGACCGATCGCGCCAAGCGTGCCGAGATGTTGCAGGCCGCGGAGAAGGCCATCTACGACGATGCCGCCTTCATTCCGCTGCACTGGCAGGACCTGGCCTGGGCCGCCGACACCAACGTCCAGATCGAGCCGGTACTCAATGTCATGAACTTCCCCTACCTGGGCGACGTCGTCATCAAACCGGAATAGGCGCTACCCATCCGCCACTCGCCGGCATCCAGCCGGTGGGTGGCCAGTCGTCGAAACTCACGTCAAGGAAGCGCCCTGGCGGCCGACAGTCGCCCAGGTGCCTTTCGTCTGCCAACAGGGCCCGCAATCCATGATTGCCTTTCTGATCAAGCGCCTGTTTCACGCCTTCCTGGTGATGTTCATCATCAGCGTGATCAGCTTCGCCATCCAGGACAACCTCGGCGACCCCATCCAGCAAATGGTCGGTCAGTCGGTTCCCGAGAGCGAGCGCGCCATATTGCGTGAAGAATTGGGCCTCAATGACCCGTTCATGGTGCAGTATCTGCGCTTCGCCAAGAATGCCATGCATTTCGATTTCGGCTATTCCTATTTTTATGGCGAGCCGACCATCGACGTCGTCCTGCGTTACCTGCCGGCGACGCTGGAGCTGGTGTTCGCAACGACGCTGCTGATCATCCTGCTGTCGGTGCCGATCGGCGTCTACAGCGCCATCAAGCCACGCTCGCCGCTGTCGCGGCTGTTCATGGGCGTGTCGATCGTGGGTATTTCGATACCGGTGTTCCTCACCGCGATCGTGCTGATCCAGATATATGCCATCGGCGTACAGATCACGCCCTTTCCCGCCGATACCGGGTGGGGCAGCTGGCTCAACGGACTGCTGTCCACCGACGGCGGCATGCCCGCCTACGGGCGCGGCGACGTGGTCCCGGTATTCGGAACCTGGAGTACCAACTTCGCCTCGCTGGAAGGCCTCACCTATCTGGTGCTGCCGGCGATATCGCTGGCCTCGATCATGCTGCCGCTGTTCATTCGGCTGATTCGCGCCGAAATGCTCGAGGTGCTGCAGTCCGAGTACGTCAAGTTTGCCAAGGCCAAGGGCATCAGCATGCGCCGCATCTATTTCCTGCATGCGTTGAAGAACACCATGCTGCCGGTGATTACCGTGGGCGGCGTGCAGATCGGCACCCTGGTCGCCTACACCATCCTCACCGAAACGGTCTTCCAGTGGCCCGGCGTGGGGCTGATGTTCCTCGATGCCATCGAGCGCTCCGACATTCCGCTCATCGTCACCTATCTGATGATCGTCGGCCTGATCTTCGTGATCACCAATACGTTGGTCGATCTGATCTACGGTCTGGTCAATCCCACCGTGAAACTCACAGGGAAGCCCGCATGACTACCGCCCCGACTTCATCCTCCACCTCCGCTCCTTCCTCGCGCTGGGCGCGCTTTCGCAGCTCCTACGTGCTGTATAGCTTCAAGCGCGACTGGATTGCCCAGCTCTGCTTCGCCGTCTTCGTCGCGCTGGTGGCCGCGGCGATCCTGGCGCCCTGGCTGTCGCCAATGAATCCCTACGATCTGGCCCAGATCGATATCCTCGCCTCGGAACTGCCACCGTTCTGGATCGATGGCAGCGATCCGCAATATCTGCTGGGTACCGATGCTCAGGGTCGCGACTTGCTGTCGACGATCCTCTACGGGGCCCGCGTTTCGCTGATCATCGGCTTCGGCGCGGTGATTCTGCAGGCCCTGCTGGGGGTGACCTTCGGCCTGCTCGCGGGCTACCTGGGTGGGCGCGTCGACGCCTTTCTGATGCGCATGGCCGATATCCAGCTGTCGTTTTCCACGCTGATGGTGGCGATCATCGTCGGCGCGGTGATCAAGGCCAGCTTCGGCGGCGCCACCTACAGCGAATACGCGGTGTTCATCCTGGTGCTGATCATCGGTCTCGCCGAATGGCCGCAATACGCGCGCACGGTACGCGCCTCGGTGCTCGCCGAGCGCAGCAAGGAGTACGTCGATGCCGCGCGGGTGATGGGTTTTCGCGCCAAGCGCATCATGTTCCGGCACATCCTGCCCAACACCCTGTCGCCGATCTTCGTCATCTCCACCGTGCAGATCGCCAACGCCATCATCTCGGAGGCGGCGCTGTCGTTCCTCGGCCTGGGCATGCCCGAGACCCAGCCGTCGCTGGGCTCACTGATCAAGTCCGGTTTCGACTATCTGCAGTCGGGTTCCTGGTGGATCACGCTGATTCCAGGTGCCGTGCTGGTGGTGCTGGTGCTGGTGATCAACCTGCTCGGCGACTGGCTGCGCGACGTCATGAATCCGCGACTCTACAAGGGCTGACCGCATGGCTTTACTCGAAGTTTCCAATCTCGATGTGCGCTTCGCCCTGCGCCGGGGCGAAGTCAAGGCGCTACGTGGCGTCAGTTTTACGCTGGACCGGGGTGAGCGCCTGGGGATCGTCGGCGAGTCCGGCGCCGGCAAGTCGGTGGCCGCATTCACCATTCTCAATCTGATCGCCAAACCGGGCTACATCGCCGGCGGCAGCATCCGTTTCGACGGCCGCGAACTGACCACCATGAAGCCCCGCGAATTGCAGCAGGTGCGCGGCAATCAGATATCGATGATCTTCCAGGATCCGATGATGACGCTCAATCCGGTGTTGACCATCGGCGAGCAGATGATCGAATGTCTCAAGGCGCACCGCCGTATCCGCAGTCGCGATGCCCGCGAGATCGCCCTCAACAAGCTGCGCCAGGTCTACATCCCCTCGCCCGAGCGGCGCCTGGACCAGTATCCGCACGAGCTGTCCGGCGGCATGCGTCAGCGCATCATCATCGCCATCGCGTTGCTGCTCGATCCCGACGTGATCGTCGCCGACGAGCCGACCACCGCGCTCGACGTGACCATCCAGGCGGAAATCATGGAGCTGTTGCTGGAGTTGTGCGAGAAGCACAACGTGGCGCTGATCCTGATCACCCACGACCTGGGGGTGGTCAGCCAGGTCACCCAGCGCACGCTGGTGATGTACGCCGGCCGGGTGATCGAGCAGGGGCCGACCCGCGAGATCATCAATGACGCGCAGCATCCTTATACCCAGGGGCTGATCAATGCGCTGCCGCAGATGGCCACCCCGGGCCAGCGCCTCAACCAGATCCCCGGCTCGATGCCCAGCCTGGCCAATACGCCACCCGGCTGCGCCTTTCACCCGCGTTGCAGCTTTTCGGTCGACGCCAACGGCGAACGCCGGCGCGATTGTCGCGAGGTGATCCCCGAGTTCGTGCGCTCGGGCAATTGCGACGTCGCCTGCCACATGGTGCGTGAACTGGTCGAACCACGGGAGGCCCCATGAGCGAGCTCATGAAACCATCACAGCGCCAGAGCGACGATTCGGCACAGGCCGGCGAAACGCTGCTGCAGATTCGCGGGCTCGAGAAGCACTTCCCGCTTTCCGGCGACTTCCTCGAACAGCTGCGCTTTGAAGGCGGCAAGCTGAAGCGTCGCCAGGAATTCGTGCATGCCATCAACGGCGTGGATATCGACGTCAAGCGCGGCGAGACATTGTGCGTGGTCGGCGAGTCCGGCTGCGGCAAGTCCACGGTGGCGCGCATGGTGATGGGACTCTTGCATCCCAGCGCCGGCGAGATCCGCTACGACGGCCAGCGCATCGACGATCTCAGCCCGCGCCAGTTGCTGCCCTATCGCCGGCGCATGCAGATGATCTTCCAGAATCCCTATGCGTCGCTGAACCCGCGCATGAGTATCCAGCAGACGCTCGAGGAGCCGCTGCGCTTTCACCATCCCGACTGGAACCCTCAGCAGATCCTCGACAAGATCGCCGAGGTGATGGCCTCGGTCGGCATCGACCCGGAATGGGGCAAGCGCTTCGGTCACGAGTTCTCGGGGGGCCAGCGTCAACGCATCGCCATCGCCCGGGCGCTGGCCGTGGAACCCGAGTTCATTGTCGCCGACGAACCGATCTCGGCGCTTGACGTGTCGATCCAGGCGCAGGTGCTCAACCTGCTGATGGACGCCCAGCAGACCCATCACCTCACCTATCTGTTCATCACCCATGACCTGGCAGTGGTCGAGCACTTCGGTACCCGCGTGGTGGTGATGTACCTGGGGCGCATCTGCGAGGTGGCCGAAACTCGTTCGCTGTTCGACAGCCCGCGCCACCCCTATACCCAGGCGCTGCTCTCGGCGATCCCGCGTCTCGAGGACGAAAAGCCCGAGCATATTAAGCTCTCGGGCGAAGTGCCCACTCCGGTCAAGCTGCCTTCGGGCTGCGTATTCCACGGCCGCTGTCCGCATGCCTTTGAGCGTTGCCGGCGCGAGATCCCGCAATTGATCGAGGCCCAGGGCAGCCAGGTGGCGTGCCATGGTGTCGAGGAGGGACGCATCTAAGGAAGTCCTAAGTCGTTCGCTATGGCAACGCGTGTCGACATGGCACAATCGGCGCCTGCCCCGGCTCGCCCGGGGCAGCGCCGTTAGCGCAGGCCCGCCGGCTCACCCTGGCGACCCATCACGCGTGTTAGCAAACGAGGTAATCGATGGAGATTCGCTGGTTGGAAGACTTCATCACGTTGGCCAGAACGCGTCATTTCTCGCGGGCCGCCGAAACACAGAACGTCACCCAGCCGACCTTTTCGCGACGCATCAAGCTGCTCGAGGAAGAGATGGGCGTCACCCTCGTCGATCGCCAGACCCTGCCGCTGACGCTGACCCCGGCCGGCGAGGAGTTTCTGCGCCTGTGCGAGCAGATCACCGAACGAGTACGGCTGACACGCGAGCGTATCGGCCAGATCGCCGAGAATCAGGCCCGGCGCATCGTGATCGCCGCGCCCCAGAGCGCACTGTCCTATATTCTGCCGGGCTGGCTTGACCAGCACCGCCTGCAGCAGCGTGTCGAGCCCTACCTGCGCGCCACCAGCTGGTTGC
>Ga0114911_1000303_pt1 | contig 35471 bp, 32 predicted proteins | sample MalvireepMed_904_FD_89688 | JGI IMG/M metagenome (GOLD analysis project Ga0114911, IMG submission 89688) | Marine viral communities from the Global Malaspina Expedition - Malaspina viral metaG DeepMed_904 | ecosystem: Environmental > Aquatic > Marine > Oceanic | place: Mediterranean Sea...
GCTGGTGGCGATCGCCGATGTCTCGCATTACGTGCGTCCCGGCAGCGCGCTGGACCAGGAGGCGATCTCGCGGGGCAACTCGGTGTATTTTCCCGGGCAGGTGGTGCCGATGCTGCCCGAACTGCTGTCCAACGGCCTGTGCTCGCTGAACCCCGACGTCGATCGGCTGGCGCTGATCTGCGAGATGAACATCTCGCAGAGCGGGGCGATCAGTCGCTATCGCTTCTACGAAGGGGTGTTTCGCTCTCATGCGCGGCTGACCTACAACAAGGTCGCGGCGATCCTCGATGGCGACGATGCCGAGGCCGATACGCTGCGCGAGCAGTACAGCGCGCTGGTGCCGTCGCTGAACAACCTGCATACGCTCTACACGCTGCTGCGCGAGGCGCGGGTCGAGCGCGGCGCGATCGATTTCGAGACCACCGAGACAGCGATCCTGTTCAACGACGAGCGCAAGATCGAGGCGATCGTGCCGCGTTCGCGCAACGACGCCCACAAGATCATCGAGGAGTGCATGCTGGCCGCCAACGTCGCCACGGCGCGCTTTCTCGACAAGCACGACCTGCCGGCGCTGTATCGCATCCACGAGAAGCCCTCGCCGGAGCGTCTCGACAAGCTGCGGTTGTTTCTCAACGAACTGGGGCTGTCGCTGGGCGGCGGCGACGACCCCAGCCCCCAGGACTATCGCGATCTGGCCGAGGCGATCAAGGGCCGTCCCGATGCCGACGTCATCCAGACGGTGATGCTGCGCTCGATGAGTCGCGCGGTGTATTCGCCGCAGAATGACGGTCACTTCGGTCTGGCCTACCCGGCCTACGCGCATTTCACCTCGCCGATCCGACGCTACCCGGACCTGTTGGTGCACCGCGCCATCCGCTCGGTGATCCGTGGTCCGCGCCAGACCAACACCGTGCTGCGCGCCGAAGGCGCGCCGGTCGAGCCGCCGAGCAAGTGGGCGCCGTACACCTTCGAGCAGATGCTCGAGCTCGGCGAGCACTGCTCGATGACCGAGCGGCGTGCCGACGACGCCACCCGCGACGTCACCGACTGGCTCAAGTGCGAGTTCATGTCCGACAAGATCGGCGAGGTATTCGACGGCACCATCGCCTCGGTGACCCAGTTCGGCATCTTCGTGCGCCTCGACGCGGTGTATGTCGAGGGGCTGGTGCATGTCACCTCGCTGCCCTCCGATTACTATCACTACGAGGCGGAAAAGCATCGCCTCAAGGGCGAGCGCAGCGGCATGGCCTACCGGCTCGGCGATGGCGTCACCGTGCAGGTGGCACGGGTCGATCTCGACGAGCGCAAGATCGATTTCGAGCTGGTCGACGACAAGCCGCGCCGCCAGCGCCCGCCGCGCAAGCCCGGGGCGGACTCCGCAGCCGGCCAGAGCGACAAGCCCGCCCGCAAGAAATCGCGGCGGCGCAAGCCGCGCCCCGGCAAGCAGGAGCGCGGCGGCGGCTCCGGCGGCAATGACGGCAAGCCCTCCGGGGAGCGTTCATGAGTCGCAGTGGTGGGCCACGCAACAAGCCCGCTCGCTCGCGTCACGCGCAGCAAAGTCACGCGCAGCAAAGTCACGCGCAGCAAAAAGGCGCTGGGCGTGGCGGCGGCGCCCTGCCCACGCCCCCCGCGGGGCTGGACAGCGTATTCGGCGTGCACGCCGTGGCCGCGTTGATCGAGCGCGGCGAGGCGCCCCGCGAACTGTGGTTCCAGGCCGGCGCCGCCGAACAGCGCTTGACCGATCTGCTCGCCGCCGCCCGGCAACTCGGGACGCGCCTGGTCGAGCAGCCGCGCGAAGTGCTCGACGGCCTCGCCCAGGGTGGCAGCCATCAGGGCGTGAACGCCTTCTGCCCGCTACCGGCGGCGCACATCGAAGAGGAGTTGTGGCACCGCCTGGGCGGCTGGCCCCACGCCGAACCGCCCCTGCTGTTGATTCTCGACGGCGTCACCGACGTGCACAACTTCGGCGCCTGCCTGCGCAGCGCCGACGCCGCCGGTGCGCATGGCATCGTCGTCGCCAAGGACAAGGCCGCGCCGCTCAACGCCACGGTACGCAAGGTCGCCTGCGGGGCCGCCGAGGCCGTGCCGGTGTATCGCGTCACCAACCTGGCGCGCGCCATGGCGAAGCTCAAGGAGTCGGGGGTGTGGATCACCGGCACCGCCGGCGAGGCCGAATCCAGCCTCTACGACATCGACCTGACCGGGCCCTGCGCGCTGGTCATGGGCGCCGAAGGCAAGGGTCTGCGGCGGCTGACCCGCGAAGCCTGCGACGGCCTGGTCACGCTGCCCATGGCGGGCAGTGTATCGAGCCTCAACGTCTCGGTGGCCACCGGCATCTGCCTTTACGAAGCGATCCGCCAGCGCCGGCGGGCATCGACCAGGGCCGTCGCCGATGAACTAATGAGGGCGCCGGGGACAAGCTGAAGTGGAGGTCCGGCGCCATGGATGGCGTCGGTAGCGTACAGGGAGGTATTTACAGCGCCTCCACGCAAGCTGTCGACGGGTCAGCCCCGCGTGTAAACGCGATTTGCGATAGCCTTGGGGCATCGGCCGGCTGCAGCCGGTGGCAGTTGCATGCGGCGTGTACCATCACTACAATAACGCGGTTCTTGAAACACCCTCACCCGTTTAATCACTGACTCCTTGCTTCCTCATGGCCAGCAGCAGCGTCTGCCGCCACTGGGAAGCTGTCAAACCGTAAGGAGATACCATGCGTCATTACGAAATCGTGTTCATGGTCCATCCGGACCAGAGCGAGCAGGTTCCGGCCATGGTCGAGCGCTACACCAGCCTCGTCACCGAGAATGGCGGTACCGTGCATCGTCTCGAGGATTGGGGCCGCCGTCACCTGGCCTACCCGATCAACAAGATCCACAAGGCTCACTACGTGCTGATGAATATCGAATGCCGCGGCGAGACGCTCGACGAGATCGAGAACGTCTTCCGCTTCAACGATGCCATCATCCGTAGCCTGGTTGTGCGCTGCAAGGAAGCCGTCACGGAAGCCTCGCCGATGATGAAGTCGGCCGAGGACAAGGGTCGACGTCGCGAAGAGAAATCCGACAGGCCCCGTGCCGAGCGTTCCGAAACCGCCGAAGAAGCCAACTGATTCGCCCATCCAGGAGGAGTTGATCCATGGCACGCTTTTTCCGTCGCCGCAAGTTTTGCCGCTTCACTGCCGAAGGCGTGAAGTACATCGATTACAAAGATATCGATACCCTCAAGGCTTACATCACCGAGACCGGCAAGATCGTCCCCAGCCGTATCACCGGCACGCGGGCACGCTATCAGCGCCAGCTGTCCACGGCGATCAAGCGCGCGCGCTACCTGGCGCTGCTGCCGTACACCGACAGCCACCAGTAAGCGATAGCAAGTGATGTTGCCCCTGGCCCGCTGGGTAATGCGTGGCACGCCGCACGCCGCCGGTGCCGCGGTGCTTGCCGCACTGGTGCCTTGGCTGTTCTGGTTCAGCGCCGCCGTTGCCGCGCTGGTGACGCTGCGCCGCGGCCTGGCGCCGGCTCTGCCGGTGATCGTCGCCGCCGCGCTGCCCACCGGTTGGTGGTGGGTGCAGGGCGACACCATTCCGTTGGCCAGCCTGTTGCTGGTGACGCTGATGGCCGTCGTGCTGCGTGCGCGGATGCGCTGGAGCGAGGCGCTGATCGCCGGCACGCTGGTGGCCGCCGCGCTGGTTCAGTTCGGGGTCTTCCTGCCGCCGGGCGGGGCCGGCCCGTTGCTCGAGCAGTTGCGTCAGAGCTCGACCGAGATTGGCGGTATGCTCGACCAGTTGAGCGCACAGGGCGTGGCCACCGAGCAGCTTGCGATCCTGCTGATCGGCGGCATTACCGGGTTGATCGTGACGCTGGCCGCGATAGCCTGTCTGGCGCTGGCGCGCAGCTGGCAGGCGGGGTTGTACAACCCCGGCGGCTTTCGCGCCGAGTTCCACGCCCTGCGGCTGCAAGGCCGCGAGCTGGCACTGCTGATCGCCTTGACGGTGATCGGTGCATTGCTCGCGGTGCCGGCGTTGCCGATGCTCGGCTGGGTACCGCTGCTGGTCAGCGGCGTGGCGCTGGTGCACGGCCTGGTGGGTCTCAAGGGGATGAACGGGTTATGGCTGGTGGCGTTCTACGTATTGCTGCTGACCACCTGGCCCATGATTCTGATTGTGCTGCTGTTGGGTTGTCTGGATACGTTCGCGGATTTCCGCGCGCGCCTGGCCCGCAGCCAATGACAAGAGGTTAACGAGATGGAAGTCATTCTGCTCGACAATATCGGTAAGCTGGGTGCTCTGGGTGACAAGGTCACCGTCAAGCCCGGCTACGGTCGCAACTACCTGGTGCCCTACGGCCTGGCCGTGCCGGCTACCAAGGACAACGTCGAAGCCTTCGAAGCGCAGCGTGCGGAACTGGAAGCCCAGGCCGTCGAGCGCAAGCAGGAAGCCGAAGCGCGTGCCGAACAGCTCAACGACATCGAACTGTCGCTGGTCGCCAAGGCCGGCGACGAAGGCAAGCTGTTCGGTTCGATCGGTCCGCGCGACCTGGCCGATGCCCTGGCCCAGGCCGGCATCGATGTCGCCAAGAGCGAAGTGCGCATGCCCGAAGGGCCGCTGCGTGCCACCGGCGAGTACGACATCCAGCTGCATCTGCATGCGGAAGTCGACGCCACCGTGCGTATCGTGATCGTCGCCGAGTAACACGCGGCCCAAGGTCGCTCGCCGGACCTTGTAATCGAGCGCGGCAGCTTCGGCTGCCGCGCTTTTATTTTATCGGCATCCTGCAAGCGATCCCGGGCATGTCAGGTCCTGCGATTGCTAGGTAGAATGGCCTCGCGGGCGTTGACCCGCCGCGCTCCCTTTACTGCTGGAAGCCTCGTCCATGAGTGACGCCCTGGAACTCGATCAGGAAACCGCCGCCCTCAAGGTGCCGCCGCATTCGCTGGAAGCCGAGCAGTCGGTGCTCGGCGGGCTGATGCTCGACAATTCGGCCTGGGACACCGTGTCCGAGCTGCTGGTCGCCGACGATTTCTACCGCTACGAACACCGCCTGGTGTTCAATGCCATGATCCCGCTTGCCGAGGGCGGTCACCCGCTCGACGTGGTGACGCTCTCCGAAGCGCTGGAGTCCCGCGATCAGCTCGATACCGTGGGCGGCCTGGGCTATCTCGCCGACCTGGCGCGCAACACCCCGTCGGCCAGCAACATCCGCGCCTATGCCAACATCGTTCGCGAGCGGGCCACCCTGCGTAAGCTGATCCAGGCCGCCAATCAGATCGCCGAAAGCTCGTTCGCGCCGCAGGGCCGGCCATCCGACGAGCTGGTCAACGAAGCCGAGCGACTGGTTTTCCAGATCAGCGAATCGCGGCCCAAGATGGGCGGCCCGATCGGCATGAGCGAACTGCTCTCCAAGGCGGTCGATCGCATCGACGAGCTGTTCAACATGCAGGGCCGGATGACCGGATTATCGTCGGGCTTTCGCGATCTTGACGACATGACCTCGGGCTTTCAGCCATCGGATCTGGTAATCGTGGCCGGGCGCCCGTCGATGGGCAAGACCACCTTCGCGATGAACATCGTCGAACATGCGGTGATCTCCAGCGACAAGCCGGTGATGGTGTTTTCGATGGAGATGCCCGCCGAATCGCTGATGTTGCGCATGTTGTCGTCGCTGGGGCGTATCGACCAGACCCGCGTGCGCACTGGCCAGCTCGAGGACGAGGACTGGCCGCGGCTGACCTCGGCGGTCAACCTGCTCAAGGACAAGAAGCTGTTCATCGACGATACCGCGGCGCTGTCGCCCAACGAGATGCGCTCGCGGATCCGGCGCGTGGTTCGCGAGCACGGCAACCTGGGCATGATCATGATCGACTATCTGCAGTTGATGCAGATCCCCGGGTTTTCCGAGAACCGGACCGGCGAGATCTCGGAGATCTCGCGCTCGCTCAAGGGGCTGGCCAAGGAGTTCGACTGTCCGGTGGTGGCGTTGTCGCAGCTCAACCGCTCGCTGGAGCAGCGCCCCAACAAGCGTCCGGTGATGTCGGACCTGCGTGAATCGGGGGCCATCGAGCAGGACGCCGACGTGATCACCTTCGTCTACCGCGATGAGGTCTACAATCAGGACAATCCCGACAACAAGGGGTTGGCCGAGGTGATCATCGGCAAGCAGCGTAACGGGCCGATCGGCACCGTGCATCTGGCCTTCATCGGCAAGTACACGCGCTTCGAGGATCTGGCGCCCGATAGCTACGGCCAGCACTTTGGCGAATGATGCCGGCCAGCACGGTTGAGCCGCGCGTCGCGAGTCGTATAATGCCGGCCCCGTGGCAGTGGGCGGTCAGGCAGTAACGGTTTCCATCCAATAGAGTCGACAAGGAGATACGCATGGCGGGCGGATTTCGTCGCGGCAACCGCAATCGGACCCCGAAACTTGAAGCGCGTGGAACGCTCGAGAGCGTATCGCGCGAAGGGCCGTTCAAGGAGTGGTTGGGCATGCCGGACCTCTACCGCTACGCGCTGGTGGTCGATGGCGTGACCTACAGCTACCAGACCGAGGACGCCGAATTGCCGGTCGGCGAGGGCGATTGCGTGGTATTCCGCTACAAGGAAACCAAGGCCGGCAACTGGGTGGACCGCAATTCGCTGGGGATCGCCATCGACCCCGCGACCTTTCAGCGCGACTGAGCGGTGGCCCGGTGGGGCGACGCTTCGGCACTGGTTCGCGTTGCCGGCCCCGGGCTGATCAGGCGACCCTCGTGACTGGCGTCCTCAGTGGCGCTGAATTGCCCTTTCGATCGACGGTCTGACCGATCGATCAACTCATCTTTCCTCTTTCCGGCCAGGCGCTCGATAGCTCTTCGCAACGCGACAGGACGCCTCAGGTGAAACGCCGCTGTCATCTGTGCCGGGTAGCGTGGCAGGACGCCAACGCCCGTGCGTGCATTACTATAAAAGGAGGGAGCCATGGACCTTCATGTGCTCAAGCAGTACGTCCACAATCATGCCAATTTCGAAGTGCGCGTCATCAGCCACGCCGGCAGCCGTTGTTATCAGGTTGAAATCGAGGACATCGAAGGTGATCGGCACCTGCTGACTCAACGCGGCAAGCCGATGATGTTCCGTGCCCTGGACGACATCTACCTGGAGCTCAAGCGGGCGGGGATTCACCGCGCCTATCTGGTGCATTACGTCGCCCACGACGAGATGATCGGGCGTCAAGCGCACTATCAGGAGCCGCTGGCGTCACGCATGCCGTTGGTCTTTTAGATGGAGCGCCAATTACCGGCCTGGTCTCAGCGCAGCGGGGGCAGCCAACGCCCCAGCGCAAAGCGATGCCGGGCCACTGCCAGGTAGAGCCGGTCGAGCAATGGCCTGATTCCCGGCAGGTGAGATAGCCAGACCAACCGTCGATAGCCGAGCAGCGCGAGCATCGCACGTACCGCGTCCATCCCCGCGAACCATTTCCCCGCGCCATCCTGGGCAAACATTCGGCCCAGCAATTCCTCGCAGTCACGTCCCCAGGCGCTCGCGGAAAAGTCCCTGGCGCGTATGTCCACGCAGCGCACACGCTGACGATGGGGATGCCGCTGGATCCAGGCGACCTGACGCTGACAGATCGGACAATCGCCGTCATAGAGCAGCATCAGTGGCGCGCGGACATGCGCTGGCGAATGGCGTAGCGTCATCGTTGGTCGGTCCCAATTCATGCAGTGGATACACTTTCCTTACTTGGCAGCATAGCCTCATCAGTGACAATGGCGGGCATAGCGCTGTCTCCAACTGATGTTTGTACAAGCCTTTACAAATACCGCCGATAGCTTGAGTTAATTCCCGTGGCGGCCGGCGGGATTGATACACTCACGGGATCGCAAAGCAAGGAGACCCATCATGCCCAATGCCCGTTTCGGTGTATTACTGGCCAATCTCGGCACTCCGGCTGCACCGACCTCCGAGGCGGTGCGGCGCTACCTGGGAGAGTTCCTGTGGGATGAACGGGTAATCGACGTCTCGCGGCCGCTATGGTGGCTGATCTTGCACGGGGTGATCCTGCGCATCCGGCCGCGCAAGGTCGCCAAGGGCTACGCGGCGATCTGGGGCGAGGACGGTTCGCCGTTGCTGGCGATCGGCCGGCGCCAGCAACGTGCCCTGGCCGAGCGTCTCGCCGAGCAGTTCGGCGAGACGCTTCCGGTCGAGCTGGCCATGACCTACGGCCAGCCGAGCATGGAGACGGCCGGCAAGGCGCTGCGCGATGCCGGGGCGGAGCGCATCCTGGTGCTGCCGCTGTACCCGCAGTTTTCGCGCTCGACGACCGCGGCCGTGTTCGACCGGCTGGCGCGCGCGCTCAAGCCCTGTCCGCATCTGCCCGAGTTGCGCTTCGTCCGCGATTATCACGACCATCCGGCGTACATCGGCGCATTGGCGGCGAGCGTGCGCGAGCACTGGCGCAGGCACGATGGCGAGCGCGGGCGGCTGATGATGTCCTATCACGGCATCCCCAAACGCTATGCCGAGGCCGGCGATCCCTACCCGCAGCACTGCCAGGCCACCAGCCGCTTGCTGGCCGCCGAGCTGGGGCTCGGCGAGGACGAGTGGCTGATGAGCTATCAATCGCGCTTCGGTCGCGAGGAGTGGCTCAAACCGTATACCGACATGACGCTCAAGGCCTGGGGCCAGGAGGGCGTCGAGCATGTCGATATCATCAGCCCGGCGTTTTCTGCGGACTGCCTGGAAACGCTCGAGGAGCTCGAGGTGGAAAACCGCGACAACTTCGCCGCGGCCGGCGGCAAGACCTATCGCTACATCGCGGCGCTCAACGATCGTCGCGATCACATCGACCTGCTGGCGCAACTCGTCGAGCAGCATAGCCGCGGCTGGTAATTCGCCGCGTTGCGCGGTCTTCAAGGCTGGCGACTTGCGCGCTCGCCCTCGTCGTCTTCGCCTTGTTCCTTGAGCTCGGGAATATCGTCCCGGGTGGGCTCGAAGCGGGCGAGCTTCTGATGCAGGGCGCTCTTGGCCAGCAGATGCGCCGACACCGGGGCGGTAATGAACAGAAAAACGGTGATCAGCAATTCCTGATAGCTCAGGCCTTCCTTGACCAGACTGAAATAGCCCATCGAAGCGATCAGCACGCAGCCCACGCCCAGCGTGGTGGTCTTGGTCGGGCCGTGCAGGCGCATGTAGAAATCGCGCAGGTGGGTCAGGCCCAGCGCGCCGATAAACGCAAAGACCCCGCCGGCCACCATGAAGAAGGCGATCACGCCTTCCATCGCGGTATGGAAACCGATCATCTCGCTGCCCTCCTTATTCGATGATGTCGCCGCGTAGCAGGTACTTGCAAACCGCCACGGTGCTGATGAAGCCGAGCATGGCGATCAGCAAGGCCGCCTCGAAATAGATCTTGTCGTTGAGCCAGATGCCGAACAGCACGATCAGCGCGATGGAGTTCACGTACAGGGTGTCCAGCGCCAGGATACGGTCGGGCAGGTCAGGGCCGATCGCCGCGCGATACAGCGTCAGCAGCGTCGCTGCGGTGAACAGCGCCAGGCTGATCCAGAGTGCGATGTCTAGCATTCGAAGATCTCCTTGAGCGGGCGCTCGTAGCGATGGTGGATCCTGTCGATGGTGGCTTGCACATCCTCGGCATTGAGTGCGTGGACCACCAACGTGCGCCGGTCGAGACGCAGATGGGCCGAGACCGTCCCCGGGGTCAGGGTGATCGTGCTGGCGAGGATGGTGATCGTGAAGGCCTCCTCGAGTTCCAGCGGATACTCGATGAACACCGGGCTCATGCGGCTGCGCGGGTTGAGAATCAGCTTGGAGACCTCGTAGTTGGCGACGATGATGTCGCCGAGCACGCGCAGCACGTAGCGCAGCAACAGCCACGGCCGCTTGACGGTTGGCTGGCTCTCCCAGAAGGGCCGGGTAATCAGCGGAATGACCAGCGCCAGGAAACCGCCGAGCAGCAGCTGACCGACCGACACGCTCTGTTGCAGCATCAGCCACATGGCGAGCAACAGTACCGAGAGCAGCGGCATCGGCAACCAGGGTCGTACCGGAATCATGGCTCGTCTCCTGTGGCATCGCTGGGCGCTTCACGTTCGATGATCGAGCGAATGTACGCCTCCTGATCGGCGAGCTGATCGGCCGTGGCGCTGGTGAAGTCGGTCAGCGGTCCGGCGAAGATCACCAGCAGGGGCGAGGCGCCGAGCAGCAGCAGAAGGCCCGCCGTACGCATCGCCCCGACGCGGCGCTGGCCGCGTTCGCTGTCCTTGTCGCGCTCATGCTCCTTGTCGCGTTCGCCGCTCTCGTGGCGCTCGCGGCGGCGCTCGCCTCCCGAGGTCCGCCAGAACAGCGTCGAGCCGGTGCGCGACAGGGCGACGATCGCCGCCAGACTGCTGATCAGCAGGACCGGCCACAGCCATACCAGTTGGCTGGCCGTGGCGGCCTTCAGGACCAGCGCCTTGCCGACCGCGCCGGAAAAGGGCGGAATCCCGGCCACCGTCAGCGCGCCGATGAAGAACAGCGTGCCCAGCAATGCGGTTTGATTGACGGCCCGGCCGCGGACGATGCGTGCGCCGGCCTTGCCGCGCTGATGGGCGATGATGTCGACCAGCAGGAACAGCCCGCCGGTCACCAGCGTGGTATGCACCATGTAATAGAGCAGCGCGGCGTTGGCATCGATGCTGTTCATGCCGATTCCGGCGAGCAGAGTGCCCACCGAGATGATGATCAGATAGGCGACCTGGGTACGCAGATCCCGTGACGAGAGCACGCCCACCCCGCCCAGCGCCAGGGTCGCCAGTGACAGCCACCAGACCCAGGGCTGGGCCAGGTAGGCCAGCGCCCCGGCCTGGGCGCCGAAGATCAGCGTGAAGACGCGCAGGATGGCGTAGATGCCGACCTTGGTGAGAATCGCGAACAGCGCAGCGACCGGGGCCGCGGCCGCGGCATAGGCGCGCGGCAACCAGAAGTACAGCGGCAGGATTGCCGACTTCAGGCCGAATACCACCAGCAACAGCATGGCGCCGGCCTTGGCAAGCACCAGACGGCTGCTGTCGAGCCCTGGCACTTTCGCCGCCATGTCGGCCATGTTGAGCGTGCCGATGGTGCCGTAGAGCACCCCCAGGCCGATCAGGAACAGCGCAGAGCCGGCCAGGTTGAGCACCACGTAATGGAATCCCGAGTGAATGCGCGCCTTGCCGCCGCCGTGCATCAGCAGCGAATAGGAGGCGATCAGCAGCACCTCGAAGAACACGAACAGATTGAACAGGTCACCGGTCAGGAAGGCACCGTTGATGCCCATCAGTTGCAACTGGAACAGCCCATGAAAATTCGAGCCTTGCTCGTCGTTGCCTGCGCTGGCATAAAGCAGGCTGCCGAGTGCGAGTAAGGCGGTCAGCGTGACCATCAGTGCCGACAGCCGGTCGGCGACCAGGATGATGCCGAACGGTGGCTGCCAGTCGCCCAGCGCATAATAGCGAATCGTGCCGTCGGCGCTCTGGACCAGCAGCAGCGCGCACACCGCCAGCAGCAGTGCCGTGGCGACCAGGCTGACGACACGCCGCGGCGTCGCTGGTCCTTCACGGTTGAGCAGCAGCCCCAGCCCGGCGACCAGCGGCAGAAGAATGGGCAGCGCGATCAGGTGATCCATCAACTGCTCTCCTCCCGCGGCTCGTCGAGGCGATTGCCGTTGACGTGGTCGCTGCCCAGATCACTCCGGGCACGTATCGCCAGGATCACCGAGAAGGCGGTCATGGCGAAGCCGATGACGATCGCCGTGAGCACCAGGGCCTGGGGCAGCGGGTCGGCGTAGTCGCCGCCCTGGCCTTTGATCAAGGCCGCGCCGCCGGTGGTCAGCCCGCCCATCGAGAACAGGAACAGGTTGACGGCATAGGAGAGCAGCGTCAGGCCCACCACCACCGGGAAGGTCCGGCCGCGCAGCGCCAGGAACAGCCCGCAGGCGGCGAGCACGCCGGTAGTCATCGAGAACAGCGCTTCCATCAGGCCTTCTCCTTGTCTTTTTGCTTGCTGGGGCGGTGCGTGGTGGTCAGCTTGCCGAGGTTGGCGAGAATCATCAGCGTGGCGCCGACCACGGTGAGATACACCCCCAGGTCGAACAGTGTCGTGGTGACCAGCTTGATCTTGCCGATCAACGGCAGGTAGAACGTGCCGATCGCCGACGTCAAGAAGGGATAGCCTAACGCCAGGCTGCCCAGGCCGGTCAGCGTCGCCAGGCCGACCCCGGCGACGGCGATCGGCTGGTACTGAAACGACATGCGCCGCTGACACCAGTCGACGCCATGGGCGATGTACAGGAGGATCAACGCCACCGCCGTGACCAGGCCGGCGATGAAACCGCCGCCCGGTGCGTTGTGACCGCGCAGAAAGATGAATGCCGACACCAGCAGGGCCAGCGGCAGGATGGTCTGCGACACGCTGATCAGAATCAGCGGATGACGGTCGCGGGACCATGGCCGGCCCTCGGCGTCACTCGATGGCATGAATAGTCGCAGCCGGTTGAGCAGCTTGTAGATGCCCACCGCGGCGATGCACAGCACGGTGATCTCGCCGAGGGTATCGAAGCCGCGGAAGTCGACCAGAATCACGTTGACCACGTTATACCCGCCGCCACCCGGCACGCTGTTGGCGATGAAGAACTGCGAGATCGATTCCAGCGGCCGGGTCAGCACCGCAAAGTTGAGGCTGGCGACGGTCCCGCCGAACGCCGTGGCCAGCAATACGTCGCGCAGGATCCGCGCAGCGCCGGACTCCTTGGGGGTTCGCTGGGGCAGGAAGAACAGCGCCAGCATCAGCAGGATCATGGTCACCACCTCCACCGCCAGCTGAGTCAGCGCCACATCGGGTGCCGAGAAGCGGGCGAAGGCCAGTGAGGTCATCAGCCCGACGATCGACAGCATCAGCAGCGAGATCAGCCGCCGCCGGTGCAGGATCGCCGTGGCCAGGCCGGCGAATATCGCCATGCCGGCGCCGACGATGACCACCCCGTCGAGCGGTTGCAGCGGTAGCGGGCCGCGCAGCTCGGTGGCGTCGAGCAGGGTGCCGCCGACCAGGCCCAGGATGGTGATCACCAGCCACAGCATGTAGCGCTGCAGCGAGCCGTTTTCCAACGTGTCGATCACGCGCTGGGTGGTGTGTACCAGGCTCTGGACCGAGGCCTCGAACAGCAGTCGTGCGTCGCGGGCACGAAACTGGCGCTGAAAGGCGAATAGATACTTGCGCTGCCAGTACAGCGCGGCGCCGCCGATCAGCGCGATGGCACTCATCAGCAGCGGTAGGCTGAAACCTTGCCAGACCACCAGATGCAGTTCGGGCGTGTCGCCGACCAGCGCGGCGTTGCCCGCCGCGGTGAGCAGCGCCGTGGTGGTCAACGCCGGCAGGGTGCCGATCAGCAGGCTCAGCGCGGCAAGCAGCAGCCCCGGAGCGATCATCAGCCTGGGCGGTGCATGGGGTGTCTTGGGCAACTCGGGCATGGGCCCCTGAAAGAATACGTTGTTGACCAGGCGTATCGTGTAGGCCACCGACAACAGGCTGCCCAGCGTCGCCAGTACCGGAATCAACCATGACAGCCCGCCCAGCAGTTGAGTGTCGAGGGACTCCTTGAGCAGCATCTCCTTGGGCAGAAAGCCGCTGAAGTAGGGTACCCCGGCCAGCGACGCCCCGGCGACGACCGCCACTACCGCGACCAGCGGCATCGTCCGCCACAGTCCCTGAAGCTTGCGGATATCGCGGGTTCCGGTTTCGTGATCGACGATCCCGGCGGTCATGAACAGCGCCGCCTTGAAGAGAGCATGACTGAGAATCTGAAAGAGCGCGGCGACCGTCGCTATCTGATTGTTGAGTCCCAGCAGCAGGGTGATCAGCCCCAGCTGACTGATTGTCGAGTTGGCCAGCACGCCCTTGAGATCGTACTTGAGCAGCGCAAAATAGCCCCCGTAGAGCATCGTCGCCAGGCCGGTCAGGCCGACCAGGTAGAGCCACTCGGGGCTGCCGGCCAGCGCCGGGTGCATGCGTGCCAGCAGGAACACGCCGGCTTTGACCATGGTCGCCGAATGCAGGAATGCCGACACCGGCGTCGGCGCAGCCATTGCGTGAGGCAGCCAGAACTGGAAGGGAAACTGGGCCGACTTGGTGAATGCGCCGAGCAGTACCAGCAGCAATGCCGGCAGATAGCGCGGGTCGGCCTGAATCATGTCGCGGCTGTCGAGCACCACCTGCAGGTCGTAGCTGCCGACGATGCGGCCCAGCAGCAGCAAACCGGCGAGCAGCGCCAAGCCTCCGGCCCCGGTCACGGTGAGCGCCATGCGGGCGCCCTTGCGGGCCTCGCTCTGGTGATACCAGTAGCCGATCAGCAGGAACGACGACAGACTGGTGAGTTCCCAGAAGAACCACAGCAGCAACAGATTGTCGGCCATGACGATGCCCAGCATCGCCGCCATGAACAGCAGCAGGAAGGCGTAAAAGCGCGGTGCGTTGTCGCTGGCCAGCAGATAGTAACGGGCGTAGACGATGATCAGCAGGCCGATCCCCAGGATCAGCAGCACGAACAGCAAAGAAAGGCCGTCCAGGCGCAGGGCGAGGCTCAGGTCCAGCGCCGGAATCCAGCGGTAGGCCTGACGGAACACCTCGCCATCGAGTACCGCGCCGGCATAATAGAGCGCGACCGCCAGTGCTATGAGCACTGGCGCGGCTGCCACGGCGGCGCAGGCGCCACGGCGCTCGTTGGAACTCATGATGGGCAGCAGGCCGCCCACCAGTGGCAGCAGCACAATCAATAACAGCGGCATGAACGACTCGCTCTCGTCGTTGGCGTTCTGGCGGATCCGGCGCGCGGCGCGCGGTTGCGATAGGTCACAGTTCAGCCGTTGCGGAAACGACCATCAAGCGAAATCGAAAGGCGGGTCGGTAAGAAACGGGCGGCGTACGGCTCGGGGCGCCAGCATCCAGGCAGGAGTGCGGTCGACCGGACGCGCGGTGGTCAGAGTATCGGCACCGGTATGGCGAGGCGCGCGTGGGGTTGCGCGCGGGGGGTGGCCCGTCATGGTGTCTTCCTCCCTTCGTGGCTTCCCGGCATCCAAGAGCATTGGTCTTCGAAGTAAGCTAGTTTGCTGTTTTTATTGAGATAAAATGCCGGTTGGCTGACGCCTTCGCGGCGTCAGTCTTCGACTCTACCACGCCCCCCGACGCCAATCTAGCGTAACCGGCGTGGCCGCGCCCCGCGAAAATCGCCGGGGCCAGCGCTAGTCGCGCAGCCTCACCTGCGAGAAGATAGGCGCGCGCGTCCTGTACCGTCCTCCGTTCATTTGCCTGGCAAGGAAGTTTCATGATTCGTCGCCTCCCGGTTCCATTGCTGCTGACACTGCTGATGCCCCTGGCCGGCTGCCAGGTCAGCGCCAGTACCACCGACATAGTCGGCCGCGATGCCACTCTCGCCCCCGAGGCCAGCCAGACCACGGCGGCGAGCGCCGCCGAGCAAACCGATACCGCCGCGCCCGCGGTACGTCAGGACTTCGTCGCCTGGGTCGCCGACTTCCGTCGTCAGGCCCTGACCGAGGGCATCAACGCGGTGACGCTGGCGGCGGCGTTCGATGACGTCCGCTACCTGCCGCGTGTCATCGAGCTCGACCGCGCCCAGCCGGAATTCACCCGCCAGGTCTGGGACTATCTCGATACCGCGATTTCCCCCGCCCGGATCCAGCAGGGCCGCGCGCAATTCGCCGAGTATCGCGCGCCGATCCAGGCCGCCAGTCGGCGCTACGGCGTGCCGGCCGAGATCCTGGTGGCGATCTGGGGCATCGAGAGCAACTACGGCAGCAACTTCGGCAGCTTCTCGACCATCGACGCGCTGGCCACGCTGGGTTACGACGGTCGCCGCCCCGACTTCGCCCGCAGCGAGTTGCTCGCGGCGTTGCGCATCCTGCAGCGCGGCGACATCGACCGCGAGCACATGCGCGGCTCCTGGGCCGGGGCCATGGGCCACACTCAGTTTCTGCCGTCGAGCTTCGAGAAATATGCCCGCGACGCCGACGGCGACGGCCGACGCGACATCTGGGGCAGCATCGCCGACGTCATGGCATCGACCGCCAGTTACCTGACCGACGCCGGCTGGCGAAAGGGCGAGCCGTGGGGCGCGGAGGTCCGCCTGCCCGATAACTTCGACTACGCCCAGACCGAACTGGACGTGCGCCGCTCGAGCCAGGCATGGCTGGCGCAGGGGGTGCGTGGCGTGCGCGGCACGCAGTTGCCAGCGCTTGATCAAGCCTCGATCATCGCCCCGGCCGGCGCCCGCGGGCCAGCCTTCCTGGTGGGGCACAACTTCCGGACGATCATGCGCTACAACGCCTCGACCAGTTATGCGCTGGCGGTCGCGCTGCTCTCCGAGCGGCTGGCCGGCGAACCGGGGCTGGTCGGCGACTGGCCGCGCCAGCAGCCGGCGCTGTCGCGCAGCCAGGTCAAGCGTCTTCAGCAGTTGCTCAACGCGCGCGGCTTCGAGGTCGGCTCTGCGGATGGGGTGATCGGACCGAATACCCGGCGCGGGCTGCGTGAATACCAGCGCAGCCTGGGACAGACGCCGGACGGCTTCGCCACCGTAGGGATGCTCGAGCGACTCGAAGCCGACTGAGCGAGGCCGGATTAGCCGAGCCGTGCCAGCAGGGCGGTGACCGCGGTCTCGACGCGCAGGATGCGTTCGCCGAGATGGATGCCCTGGCAGCCCGCGGCGAGCAGGCACTCCACCTCGTAGGCAATGAAGCCGCCTTCGGGGCCGACCAGCAGCACGCTGGGCCGGTGGATGCCGCGCGGGCAGGCCTCGTCCATGCCCGGGTGGGCGAGCAGGCCCTGCTTGCCGGCCAGCAGCCCGGGCAGCCGGTCCTCGACGAACGGCTTGAAGCGGGGCTCGCAACTGAGCGTCGGCAGCACGGTGTCGCGGGCCTGCTCGAGGCCCAGCACCAGGTGGTCGTGGATCTTCGCCGGCGCCAGCTCGGGCGACTGCCAGTAGCTCTTCTCGACGCGCCGGGTGTGCAGCAGGGTGATCTGCTTGACCCCCAGCGCGGTGACGTGCTCCAGCGTTCGGGCCAGCATGCGTGGACGCGGCAGGGCCAGCACCAGGTGCACCGGCAGCGGCGGCGGCGGCGGCCGGTCGAGGACGAGCTCGCTGAACAGCGCCGCCTGCGTATCCAGCGTCGCCAGCCGCGCCGTGCCCCAGCGGCCATCGCGCACCCCCACCGTCAGGCGATCGCCAGGGGTGGCGCGATGCACTTCGCGCAGATGGCGCAGACGGCGCGGGTCGCTGACGCGCGCCAGGCCGCCGGTAGTCAGGTCGGCGGGGTCGAGCAGGATCAGGTTCATGAGCGCTCCGAAGACGCGGGCGGCCATGATAGCCGAGACCGCGGCGGCTGACAGGGGTTTGCAAGCTATGGGTTGCAAGAAAAGGGGTGCGGTGCACAATGCATCGATGCCGATTAACGATGAGGAGCAGCGCCGTGCGCGTGATACGTAAGTATGCCAATCGCCGACTCTACGACACCCAGCAGAGTCGTTACGTGACGCTCGAAGATCTGCGGCGCCTGATTCTCGACGACGAGCCGTTCCGTGTCGAGGATGCCAAGAGCGGCGAGGACCTGACGCGGACCATCCTGCTGTCGATCATCATCGAGCAGGAACAGGCCGACGGTGACGCCGAGGTGTTCTCCAACGACCTGCTGACCCAGATGATCCGCATCTACGCCATGTCGCAGCCGCTGCCGCTGGCGCGTTACCTGGAGCAGGGCACCCAACTGATGCTCGAGCAGCAGAAGCACTTCAAGGATCAGTGGCAGCAGGCCATGCGCCACACGCCGATGGAGTTGATGCGCGAGATGGCCGAAGAGAACATGCGCTTCTGGCAGCAGACGATGAACCGCACGCAGCACACGCGCGACGACGAGGACAAGGACGACTGAGCCCGTCGCGGCCGGGCAGCGCGCCACGCTTTCTGACATAATGCCGCGGATCGATTCCCCACTCGCGAGCAAGGTTAGTCAATGAAGGTTCTGATCATCGGCGGCGGTGGCCGCGAGCACGCGCTGGCCTGGAAAGCCGCTCAGTCGCCCTACGTGGATTGCGTCTATGTCGCCCCCGGCAACGCCGGCACGGCGCGCGAATCCAAGCTGACCAACGTGGCGATCGCCGCCGACGACCTGGCCGAGCTCGAAGCCTTCGCCCGCGCGCAGGCCATCGGGCTGACCATCGTCGGTCCCGAGGCGCCGCTGGTCGCCGGGGTGGTCGATCGCTTCCGCACCGCCGGCCTGACAATCTTCGGGCCGACCCAGGCGGCGGCCCAGCTCGAGGGCTCCAAGGCGTTCACCAAGGACTTCCTGGCCCGCCACGCGATCCCCAGCGCCGAGTACGCGACCTTCACCGCCGTCGAGCCGGCGCTGGCCTACCTGGCCGAGCGCGGCGCGCCGATCGTCATCAAGGCCGACGGACTGGCGGCCGGCAAGGGCGTGATCGTGGCCATGAGCGACGCCGAGGCCGAAGCGGCGATCCGCGACATGCTCGAGGTCAACGCCTTCGGCGACGCCGGCGCCCGGGTGGTGATCGAGGAGTTCCTTGACGGCGAGGAGGCCAGCTTCATCGTCATGGTCGACGGCGAACACGTCTTGCCGATGGCCACCAGCCAGGACCACAAGCGCGCCGGCGATGGCGATACCGGTCCCAACACCGGCGGCATGGGCGCCTACTCGCCGGCGCCGGTGGTCACCGAGACGGTCTACCGGCGGGTCATCGACGAGGTGATCCTGCCCACGGTGCGCGGCATGGCCGCCGAGGGCCATCCCTACTCAGGCTTTTTGTACGCCGGGTTGATGATCGATGCTCAGGGCGCGCCCAAGGTGATCGAATACAACTGTCGCTTCGGCGATCCCGAGACCCAGCCGATCCTGATGCGTCTCAAGAGCGATCTGGTCAAGCTGTGCCTGGCCGGTGCCGAGGGGCGGCTGGATGGCGAGACCTGCGAGTGGGACGCGCGCGCCGCAGTGGGTGTGGTGATGGCCGCCGGCGGCTATCCGGGCAGCTACCGCAAGGGCGATGCGATCGACGGGCTGGACGCCGCCGAGGCCGTCGGCTGCAAGGTCTTCCATGCCGGCACGGCGGAAGACGACCAAGGTCGGATCGTCACCAGCGGCGGGCGCGTGCTATGCGTAACCGCCCTGGGCGAGCGGGTCTCGCGGGCTCGCGATCGTGCCTACGATGGAGTCGCCGCGATCCACTGGGACGAAGCCCTCTATCGTCGCGACATCGCCTATCGGGCGGTGGCCCGGGAATCCTGACGCCTGGCGCGCGCGTCCACTGACAGGGAGTTGACCATGCAACGCCTCGAGCTCGAGTTTTTGCAAGCCCAGTGCCTGCATCGGTACGCCCTGGCCGCCGCTTCGCGCGTGGGAGCCCACTGAGATGTCCCGCGAGTATCCGATCGTCGCGGTGACCGGCTCGTCGGCCGCCGGCACCACCACCGTGCGACGTACCTTCGAGCGCATGTTCACCCGCGAGGACGTCCATGCCGCCTTCGTCGATGGCGACGCCTTTCATCGCTACACCAAGGAAGAGCTGACGCGGATCTTCCGCGAGGAGCCCGAGCGCACCGACGAGCTCTCGCACTTCGCGGTGGGCGCCAACCTGCACGATCGGCTCGGAGCGCTGTTCCAGGAGTACGGTGAGCAGGGCACCGGCACCTACCGCCATTACATCCATGCCGAAGACAAGCGCATGATCGAGGCCGGCTACAAGGTCGGCACCTTCACCGAGTGGCAGGACCTGCCGTGCGGTACCGACCTGCTGTTCTACGAGGGGCTGCACGGCGGCCTGGTCACCGGCGACTGCGATATCGCCCGGCATGTCGACCTGCTGGTCGGCGTGGCCCCGACCATGAACCTCGAGTGGATTCAGAAGATCGATCGTGACACCAAGCTGCGTGGTTATACTCAGGAGGCGGTGATCGACACCATCCTGGGGCGCATGCACGACTACGTGCGCTACATCCAGCCGCAATTCTCGCGCACCCACATCAATTTCCAGCGCGTGCCCACGGTGGATACCTCCAACCCGTTCGAGATCCAGGATATCCCCACCGACGCTGAATCGTTCGTGGTGATCCGTTTCCGCGATCCGTCGACGGTGGATTTCCCTTATTTGCTGGCGATGATTCAGGATGCCTTCATGAGCCGTCCGCACACCCTGGTGGTGCCCGGCGCGCGGCTGTCGCTGGCGATGGAGCTGATCCTCGGCCCGCTGGTGCGTCACCTGCTGGCCCAGCGACGCTTTCGTTGACGCCGGTTTAACCCCCCCCCCCCGCCGGGAGAACGATGATACGACGTGGCAAGGTGACCATCACCGATATCGCCAAACATGTGGGCATGACCAACATGACGGTATCGCGTGCGCTAAATAAGCCGGACAAGGTCAAGCCGGAAACTCGCGAACGAATCCTCGCGGCAGCAAGCCAGTTGGGCTATGTGCCGAATGCCTTCGCCAGCCATCTGCGCAGTCGTAAGAACCGCTTGGTCGGGCTGGTTACCGCCAGCGTCGATAACCCTTTCTACAGTGAGGTCATCAAGGCGATTTCGCGCAGTGCCGCGCAGCACGATTATACGATCATGCTGATCGACACCGACGGTTCGGCCGAACTCGAGGCGGTGGCGATCGAGACCCTGCTCAGCTATCAGGTCGCTGGCATCATCCTTTCACCGGTCTCCGATGATGCGGGGTATCGGCCCGCTTATCTCGAGCGGCTGCGAGCGGCTCACCTGCCGATGGTGATGATCGACCGGATCCTGGATGTCGGCGACTTTAGTCGCGTGGTGCTGGACAACCACCATGCCGGGCGACTACTCGGTGAGTGGCTGGTTCGCCAGGAGGTCGGACAGGTGCTGGCGCTTACGGGGCCGAGTGGCTCTCGGATCACGCAGGATCGTATGGCTGGCCTGGTGGCGGCTTATGAGGCGGCGGGCAAGACGTTGTCGCTGGAACAGCGCCCCGGCGATTACACGTTGCAGCCAGGCTATCGTGATATGTCCGCTTACTTGGCTCGGGAGCCCCCCCCCGAGGCGGTCTTCGGCTTCAACCAGTTGATTACCTTGGGGGCCATGCGCGCCCTGCATGACGCTCAGATAGACTGGGACGCCGTCAAGGTGGTAGGGGTCGATCGCCTGCCCTATGCCGATATCTTCGATGTATCTGTACCCTGTGCTGCCCATGACACTTATCGGGCGGGGCACGAGGCGATTCAATTGCTCTTCGAGCGGATCAACGACTCCACGTCTCCCGTGCGCGAAGTCGTGATCGCTGCCGATCTTGTTTGACATCCTGATCGGCTGAACGGCATCGACACCGCACGAACAGTGATCAGCGTGCGGTGTAGCCGCCGTCGATCGGCAGGCAGGTACCGCTGATCATCGAAGCGGCCGAACTCAGCAGAAAGGCCACCGGCTGCGCGACCTCGCGGGGGGCGGCAAAGCGTCCCAGCGGGATCGCCGCCAGCATGGGGTCGCGTTTGGCGGGCTCTGACCAGGCGCGCGCGGCCATCGGGGTTAGGGTCACGGTGGGATTGACGCTGTTGACGCGAATGCCCTGTGGCCCCAGTTCGAGACACAGGACGCGCGTCATTGCGTCCATCGCCGCCTTCGAGGCGCAATAGCCGAGATGATTCTCCAACGCGACCATGGCCGCCTGGCTGGAGACGTTGACGATGCTGCCCTGGCGTCCGGCCGCCAGCATGTTGTTGGCGGCCTCGCGAGCCACGATCGTAGCGGCACGCAAGTTGGTTGCCATCATCGCGTCGAGGTCCGCGGCGTGCAGCCGGGTGGCGGGATCGAGAATCGAGATGCCTGCGCAGTTGACCAGACCGTCAAGAGCCGGGAGGTCGGCGAAAGCCGCTGTAATCGCGTACTCGTCGGTGATGTCCAGGGCCACGGTACGGGCGCCCAGTTCGTGTTCGAGGGCCTTGAGACGCTCCTGGTTACGGCCGAATAGCACTAGATCGGCGCCGCACTCGCGCAACAGTCGGGCGATTTCCAGGCCGATGCCGCTGGTCGCCCCGGTCACCAGGAAGTGCTTCCCCCGAAGTTCGAAATCCATGATCTGTCCTTCAATGGGCTGTCATCGCACCGGCGTCACTGAGCCGGTGCATGATGGGCTTGAGAGTGGGGTAGAGTTGGCAATAGAGCGCGAAGAGTTCGTCGTAGCGGGCTGCCGCTTGTGGATCGGGTGTGGCCCGCTCATCGAGGTTGCCATGACGGTTGGTAGCTGAGATGTCGAGCAGATCGACGGCTTGGCCGGCCAGCAGGCCGGCGCCCAGGGCCGCTTCCACGTCCTCGCGGTAGGTATAGACGGGCAGTTGGGTTACGTCGGCGATGATCTGCATCCAGAGGTTTGAACGGGTGGCGCCGCCGACCACGACCAGGTAGGGGTCGAGCACTTCCCCCTGTTGGCTGCCGGCTTCCATGTTATGACGCAGGGCGAAGGTCACGCCTTCGAGTACGGCGCGATACAGGTGAGGGCGTCGGTGATAAAGGCTCAAACCGATGAAGCAGGCACTGGCCCGGGCGTCCCATACCGGACTGCGTTCGCCCATCAGGTAGGGCAGAAACAGCAAGCCATCGGCGCCCGGGGGAAGCTCTCGGGCGGGCGGCTCGAGCCGATCGTAGACGCTGCCATGCTCCCCGGCCGCGGCCCTGTCCTCGCCGCACAGAGTATCGACGAACCAACTGACCGAAGCCCCGGCGGTCAGCGCGCCGCCAAAGGTATATAGATCCCGGTCTCCATTCAGTACATGCGGCATGCTTATCAGCCCCTGGTCGGCATCGACGTGCTGGTTGATCACCCCCCAGCACATACTGGTGCCGATCATGGCAACGTGATTGCCGGGCCGGGTCGCCCCCGCCGCCAACGTGGCCATCGCCGCATCGACCCCGCCGGCGATCACCGGAATGCCGGCGGGCAGGCCTAGTTCGTCGGCCAGCGCGGGCAGCAGGCCGCCAACGGTCGCACCAGAGTCGACCAGTCGGGAAGGCATCTTGTCCTGCTCGAGTCCCAGGGCCTCGAGCATTTCCGTCGACCAGTCGCGTGCCGCGAGGTCGTAGACGCCGCCGATGTTACCGGCCGAACTGTGGTCGATGGCGATCTCGCCACTCAGGCGATAGTTGATGTAGCTGTTGGGTGGCAGCAGATAGCGGGTGCGTTTCCAGATTTCCGGGCGCTCGGCCTTAAGCCACATCATCTTGGTGAAGCCGTAGTAGCTGTCCACGCCATTGCCGGTGACGCTTCCCAGTCGAGTCAGGTCGATGTGCTCCTTCACCCACTGGACCTGGGCCTCCGCACGGCGATCCATCCAGATCAGGCAGGGGTGAACGGGCTGGATCTCGGCGTCGACCGGGATTCCCGAGCCGCCATAGAGGCTGCTGACACACAGTCCCTTGACGCCTCGGGGATCGACCTCGGAGGCTTCCAGGCAGGCCCTGATGCAGTTGAGTACGGCCTCCCACCATACGTTCGGCCACTGCTCGGCCCAGAGTGGACGTGGGGTGTCGACCCGGTAGCCCTGGCCATGCTCGGCCAGGATCCGGCCTTGGCGATCGATTACCACTGCCTTGGTGCTTTGGGTGCCGATGTCGATCCCGATAACGGTTTCCATGCAGATACCCCTTGCGCTTGAGGGTGGCCTTGAGCTGGCTGGTGGTCAGGTCGTGCGCTTGCGGCTTATGTAGATTGCCAGCAGGATGATCAGGCCTTTGACAACGTTCTGGAGGTAGGGAGAGACGCCCATCAGATTGAGACCGTTGTTGAGCACGCCGAGCAGCAAGGCCCCGACCAGGGTGCCGAGTATCATGCCTCGCCCACCGGTGATGGCGGCTCCACCCAGTACTACGGCGGCGATGGCATCTAGCTCGAAGCCGACCCCGGCATTAGGCTGGCCGCTCATCAGGCGAGAGGTGATGACCAGTCCAGCGATGGCCGCGGTAGTGCCGCTCAGGGTGTAGACCAGCAGCTTGTAGCGCGAGACGCGAATGCCAGACAGTCGGGTGGCTTCTTCGTTACCGCCGATGGCGTACAGGTAGCGTCCGGTGGCGGTATGGCTGAGCAGTACATATCCGAGTGCGTAGACGGCGAACATGATCAGGATGGGCATTTCGATACCGGCCAGGGTGCCACGACCGAAGAAGGCGAACTCCGAGGGTAACCCGGAAATCGGGTAGCCGCCGGTGTAGATCAGCCCGAGCCCGCGGGCGATGCCCATGGTGGCCAGGGTGACGATGATCGGCGGCATACCGGCGAAGGCAATGAAGAGACCGTTGAAGGCCCCGAAGGCGGCACCGACCAGCAGCCCCAGAATGATCGCCAGCGAGGGCGGGACACTGGCGACCATCAATCCGGCCATGACCGTTCCCGACAGGGCCATCACCGGTCCCACTGAGAGGTCGATACCCCCGGTCAGGATGGCCAGGCTCATTCCCACCGCGATGATCGCAATGATCGACACTTGTCGCACCAGATTGATCTGATTGCTTAAAGTAAGAAAATTGTCATTGATTAATGCCATGGCGATGAAGACTGTGACGAGGCCGATCAGCGGGTAGAAAATCGGGGTGCGGCGCCAGCGAGCCAGTCGCATGTTGAGTGACTGGCGGGCTGTGCCGGGCGTTGAGGCGAGCTGGCTCATTGGCTGAGTCCCCCCGTGGCATGGTGCATAATTGTTTGTGAGTTTAGATCGCCACCCTTGAGTTCGGCAGCGATCCGCCCGTGGTGGAAGACAGCGGCGCGATCACACAGGCCGATCACTTCGGGGAGCTCCGAGGAGATCAAAATGATCGCCACGCCTTTGGCGGTGAGCTCCTTCATCAGCGCGTAGATTTCCGCCTTTGCACCGACGTCGATGCCGCGGGTTGGCTCATCGAAGATCAGCACTTTGCACCGATGACCTAGCCAGCGGGCGATGACCACCTTTTGCTGGTTGCCGCCACTGAGTTCGCCAACCGGGGTCTCGGGACCGGGCGCTTTGACGCGCACCGATGCCATCAACTTTGCGGCGGTACGCGACTCCTCGTTGCGCCTAATAAACGGCAGGGCGGCCTGGAATTGCGTCAAATTGTTCAACGAGATGTTGTCGCGACACGAGAACGGAAGGATCAGCCCCTGGGTCTTGCGGCTTTCCGGCAACAACCCGATCCCCTGCTCCAAGGCGGTGGCGGGGTGGCGGAGCCTGACTGGCTTACCCTCCATGCTGACCTTGGCGTTCACGGGGCGCGTCGCGCCGATCAGCCCCATGGCCAGCTCCGTGCGGCCGGAGCCCACCAAACCCGCAAAGCCGAGGATCTCGCCTCGGTGGAGCTTCAGCGAGTGCTCAGGACCATTGGCGTGGAGGCGTAAGGCCTGTATATCCAGTACCACATTGCGGTAATCAGCATCGCAACGATGCGCAGGGAAGATGTTCTCGACGCGGCGGCCGACCATTTTCTCGATCAGATCGTCGCGAGTAGTCGCGGTGATGTCACAATTGTCGACCTTCTCGCCATCGCGCATTACGGTGACGCGATCGCAGATAGTGAAGATCTCCTCCATGTGGTGGGAGATGAATACCATGCCGACCTGCTGGTCGCGCAATTCGCGCATGATGGTGAACAGGTGGTCGGCTTCGCTGGGCGTCAGAGTCGCGGTCGGTTCGTCTAGAACCAGGATGCGGGCATCCAGCGAAAGGGCCTTGGCGATCTCGATGAACTGCTGGTCGGCGACGCTCAGTTCGGCGATGGAACAGTCCAGGGGAATCGAGATCTTGAGGCGGTCGAACAGACGTTGTGCCTCGCGGATCATGCCGGGCTTATCGCGTAGCCCGAGCCGGTTGCGTCGCTCGTGTCCAAGGAAGATATTATCCACGGCATCCAAGTCGGGGATCAGGCTGAATTCCTGGAAGATGATACCGATTCCGGCATCGAGGGCATCCTGATAGCCGTGGAAGTTGCATGCTTTGCCATCGATGACGATGTCCCCCTCGTCCTGGCGGTAGATGCCGCAAAGGATCTTCATCAGGGTCGACTTGCCGGCCCCGTTCTCGCCGAGCAGGGCATGTACCTCTCCAGCGTGGACATCGAAAGACACATCCTGCAGAGCTTTCACCCCGGGAAACGACTTCGAGATATGCCTTAGGGAAAGTAATGGAGTCATGGGGATACTCGCGTGTGCCGCTCCGGGCGGCACACGTTGTCAGCGTCTACGGTAGGGTTACCAGCTGAAGTCGGCGGCCTTTTCGCGGTCGATCAGCTTCACGTCGATTGGGATTTCCGCAGGAACGTTGCTGGCGCCCCAGTATTTGGCCAGACCGAGACCGAGCCCCAGGCGTACCATATCGCGGGGGTACTGAGCCGAGGTGGCTATGAACGGTGAATTGGCCTCCTGGATCTTGCTAATAGCCTCGGGATGACCGTCTACACTGACTAGCTTTATGTCTTTACCGCTGGCTTCTATGGCAACCAAGGCGCCGAGTGAGCCGATGTCATTGACGCTAAAAATGCCGTCCAGATCCGGGTTCGCTTGGATGATATTCTCGGTCACTGTCATGGCCTGGGCGCGCTCCTGGCGTCCGTTCTGCTTGTCGACGATCTCGATGCCGGAATATTCGCCGAGCGCGGCGGTGCAGCCATCGATGCGCTGCAAGATCGGTACGACAGGAATACCGTCCAACAAGGCCACTTGGCCTTCCCCATCGAGTTTCTGAGCCAGGTAATCGCATGACTTGTAGCCGGCGTCGTAGTTCTTGGAGCCCACGAAGCCATCTACTGGCCCTTTGGCCTGGGCATCGATTGCTATGGTGGTGACGCCGGCTTCCTTGGCGGCCAATACTGCCGTCTCGACGCCGACAGAATCAGCTGGGTTGAGCAGCAGGATGTCGACACCCCGTTGGATCATGTCTTCGACATCGCTGACCTGCTTGGCGACGTCATGGCGGGCATCGGTGATGATAACTTCGGCCCCTATGCTTTCAGCAGCACTCTCGAGCGCTTTCTGCATGGTCACAAAATACTGATTGTTGAGTTCTTGAAAGGACATACCGATTGTCAGAGTATCCTCATCTGCCACCACAGTGCCCGTAGCCAGCCTGCTTACGCAGGCGGTGGCGAGGGCTGTCTTGCGGGCGTGTACTGTCAACTCGGGGATTTTCATGTTTGGCTCCAGATTTGTTCTTGTCACATTTGGGATAGGTAATTGTAGATACTGCCAAAATGTTAACGTCAACATTTTGAAGGCTAGTAAGCCCCAAGAAGCGAGTCAATGGCCCTGCGACCAATGTCTAGTCATCTTGTGAGCCCAATTGGTAGAAATCGATGGAGCTGCTGCCGGGTGTGCTATCTACATGTCGAAATTGCTTGGCAGGACCACCATGTCACGAATAGTTACGTTGCGAGGGCGGGTCAGCATATACAGGATGGCATCTGCTACCTCGGCCGGTTCGATGATGCTGCCCGACTCCTTGGCCTTTCGCAGGTTGTCCTCGGGCCAGTCGGCCAGCAGGGCGCTGTTGACGGGGCCGGGCGAGACCGAGGCGACACGGATGCCATGCCTGAGGACTTGGCGGCGCACGGTCTGGACGAAGCTGGTCATGGCCCACTTTGAGGAGGCGTAGACCGGCTCCCAGGGGACGGGAAAATGCCCGGCTACAGAGCTCGTTACCATGATGTCGCCAGTGCCACGCTCGATCATGTGTGGCAGGACATTATGGACGTTCTTCATCACTACACTGACGTTAAGGCTCACCATTCGGTCGATCGAGTCTGGGTCGGCATCGATCAAGTCGCCACCGATGTAGCTGCCGGCATTGGCGTGGAAGATGTCGAGCTGACCCGCCTTCTCCAGGACACGTGACAGCAGCGTCGCGCAGTCCTGCGGGTCGAGCAGGTCGATAACCAGCGGCATTGCGGCCTCGCCGAGTTCCTTGCAGGCCGACTCAAGGGTGGACTCGTCGCGATCGATAAGCACCACACGGGCGCCCGAGGAAATCATTGCTTTTACGCTGGCTAGCCCGATGCCCGATGCCGCTCCGGTTACGGCTGCCACCTTGCCAGTCAAATCATTCGCCATTTAGTTCTCTCCCTATTTGGCTCGCCGCCCCGTAGCCGAGACAGTTCGCTTTCTTACCGGTCAGAGCCGTCATTCGGCGCTGCAGGCCGGGCCAGATTCGTCTTTATACTATTAACTAACGAACTATTTCATGCTGACGCTATAAGTAATGTTAACGTCAACATTTATAGATGTTAGGCAACACCCTCAAGGAGGGCAATATCGATTCGACCAATGTCTAGCGCCGTTGGGTGCTGAATTAGCGATGATCTCGAAGGGTGTCGCAGCCTGACAATATTAGCGGGAAGGGTTACCCTCAGAACCAGCCAAGGTTCCTTCCTTTGTTGCCAGCCTTATGAGAGCCAATCATGAATTGCCTGTTCTGCAAGATGATCAAGCGCGAGATCGAGCCCGACGTGGTCTACGAGGACGACCACGTGCTGGCCTTCAACGACATCAACCCGCAGGCGCCACGCCATGTGTTGATCGTGCCCAAGAAGCACATCGCCACCTTGAACGCCATCGAGGAGGGCGATCTGGCCCTGGTCGGCCGGCTGCAGTACACCGCCGCCAAGCTGGCCCGCGAGTTCGGCTTCGCCGACGATGGCTATCGCGTGGTGATGAACTGCAATGAAGATGGCGGCCAGTCGGTCTATCATATACACATGCACCTGCTGGGCGGCCGCCGCTTTACCTGGCCGGCTGGGTAGCCGGCGATCGGCGCACGAGTCGCGATCTTCAGAGCGCGCGTCTCCAACGGGGCATACCGGGCCGTTCACGACCGTGCGTCGCGTGCGGCCCGTCTCGTCATGACGCCGATTGATGCCACGCCGCCCTCATGTTTCCCTCATGTTGCCTTATCGATCGAGGAAACCGCCATGCTTCGCAAGCTGACACGCCGCGATCAGCTGATCCACCAGTTCGATACCGTGCTGCGCACCCTGGTGCCGCATGCCGCCCAACCCTCGCGGCCGTCGCCCGCCGGTGCTACCCGTGACGAGTCGCTGGATGAGTTCGAGCGCCGCCACGCCGCCGGGCTGATGCGCATCAACCATACTGGCGAGGTATGCGCCCAAGCGCTCTATCAGGGCCAGGGGCTGACCGCCAAGCTGGCCGACACCCGTGCGCAGATGGAGCAGGCCGCGCAGGAGGAGATCGATCACCTGGCCTGGTGCGATGCGCGACTGGTCGAGCTCGACGGACGAACGAGCTATCTCAACCCGCTGTTCTACGCCGCCTCGTTCGGCATGGGCGCGCTGGCCGGCGCGGTCGGCGATCGGCTCAGCCTGGGCTTCGTCAATGCCACCGAGGAGCAGGTCGGCAAGCATCTCGACGCGCACCTCGAGCAGTTGCCGCGCGGCGACAGGCGCTCCCGCGAGGTGCTCGAGCAGATGCGCGAGGACGAGGCCCACCATGCGCGCTGGGCGCTCGAAGCCGGCGGCACGCGGTTCCCGGCGCCGGTCAAGTGGGGCATGTCGTGGATGTCGAAGGTAATGACCCGCAGCGTCTATCGATTCTGAGCGGCCAGCGATGAGCAAAGCGATTCACACCCGCTTGCTGGGCCATCGCCGAGGGACTCAGTCCCGCACTTCACGAGGCCATGGCGCGTGGCGGCCCGGTCGCATTGCAGGCCGATGCCGGATCGCCACTCGCCGAGCGGCTGTGCCGCTCGGTGGCCACTCAGTCACCGCCGGCTCAATAGTGGGCGACGACGGCGCTTGCGACCGCCCAACAGGGCGCCGGCGAGCAGCAGCGCGGCGCCCGCGGCGAAACCGATCTCGCCACGGTGGGTACTCGCCCATAGCTGGGCGCTTTGTGAGTGGGCCTCGGCGTTGAAACGCCCCCGGGCGCCCCGGTCGCCGGCGACCGGCTGCCACAGGTTGTCGGCGCGACTCGAATCTTCCGGCTCGCCGGTCTGCTGGCCGTCGACGGCGTTATGCGCCAGGTAACGGTCCATCAGTCCCGGCGCGAGCTTGTTGCCCCAGATGGTCAGCAGCGAGGAGACGCCGACGTAGAGCTGGCGCCGGCGATGGTGGGCTGCCCAGTAGATCGCGCGTGCGCCAACCTCGGGCTGGTAGACCGGGGCGACCGGCCGTGCGCGCTTGGGCAGATGGCTGCGGCACCAGTCGAACTGCGGCGTATTCAGCCCCGGCATCTCGACGAGCGTGACATGCACGCGGCTGCCCTCGTTGAGCAATTCGCAGCGCAGCCCTTCGGTATAGCCCTTGATGGCATGCTTGGCGCCGCAATAGGCGGTCTGCAGCGGAATCGGCCGGTAGGCGAGCGCCGAGCCGACCTGCACGATGGTCCCGCGGTCGCGGGCTCGCATGCGCTTGAGCGCCGCCAGGGTGCCGTTGACATTGCCCAGGTAAGTGACCTCGGTGACCCGCTTGAACTCCTCGGCGCTCATCGCGTGCAGCGGCGCGAACACCGTGGTCATGGCGCCGTTGATCCAGATGTCGATGGGGCCGAGCTCGGCCTCGATGCACTCGGCGGCGGCCTCGACCTGCCGGGCGTCGGCGACGTCGGCGCTGACCACCACCGTGCGGGCGCCCAGCGCCTCGACCTCGCTGCGTACCGCCTCGAGGCGATGGCCGTCGCGCCCGATCAACCCGAGATGAGCGCCGTGGCGAGCGAATTCCCGCGCCGTGGCGCGGCCCAGGCCGGCGCCGGCGCCGGTGATCACGACGATTTCCTGGTACCTGTGGTGTGCGTTCATTTCACGTCCCTGTGTACGCCATACTGGGTTTCGTTACCCTGGATCTCAGCGACGGCGGCTCAGTTTCCATAGCGCCAGCCCGGCCGCCGCCACGCTGCCGGCGATCAGCGCGGCACGCTGGTTGGCATGCCGCCGGGCCTGTCGGCGGCGACGAACGATCTCGCCCTCCGCCAGGCCGGTATGTGCCTCCGGCGCCTGATCGAGCGCCATGCGCAGCACCTCGGCGATGTGCAGCGCCTGGCGCGGCGTGGTCTGGGCGATCTGCTCGCGGCAACTGAAGCCGTTGGTGATGATCAGGGTGTCCCGGTCGGCCTCGCGGACCTTCGGCAGCAGTACCCGTTCGCCGGCCCCGATCGAGACGTCGTACTTGGCTTTTTCGAAGCCGAACGAGCCGGACATCCCGCAGCAGCCGGAGTCGGCGATCTGATAGTCGAGTCCCATCCGTTCCATCAGGGTCTGCTCGGCGGACAGGCCGATGACCGCCCTGTGGTGACAATGACCATGCACCAGCGCCTTGCGGTTCAGCTTCGGCGGCCGATAGTCGGCGCGCTCGATCAAAAATTCGCTGAACATCATGCTGTTGTCGCGCAGCCGCTTGGCGCGGGCATCATCCGGGAACAGGTTGGTCAGTTCGTCGCGGAACACCGAGATGCAGGACGGCTCCAGCCCGATGATGGGCATGTCCTCGGCAATGGCCGCGTGCAGCGTGGACATCACCTGTTGCAGATACGCCTTGGCGTTATCGAGCATGCCGAAATCGTACAGCGGCCGCCCGCAGCACAGTCCCTCGGGGGGAATCACTACCCGGTAGCCCGCTGCTTCAAGCACCTCGGTGGCGGCCTGCGCGGTATCCGGATAGAAGTGGTTGCAGAACGTATCTGCCCAGAGCATGACGGGGGTGGCCTGGTCGTTGACGACGGGACGCTTGGCGAACCAGGCCTTGAATGTCTGCGGTGCGTAAATCGGCGCCTTGCGTTGCCGCGGCATGGACACCACCTGCTTGGTCACGTTGCGCAGCCCCGGCGCCTGAGTGATGAAGTTGGTGACTGCCGGGATCCGCGAGGCCAGCCGCGACCAGCGGTCGATGAAGCCGAAGGCATAGTGTAACAGTGGCCGCCGATGCGCCCCGGGGGCGAAATAGTGCGACAGGAATTCCGCCTTGTAAGTGGCCATGTCGACGTTCACCGGGCAGTCGTTCTTGCAGCCCTTGCAGGCCAGACACAGCTCCAGCGATTCATGGACCTCTTGCGACTGCCAGCCGTCGGTGATTATCTCGCCGTTCATCATCTCGAACAGCAGCCGGGCGCGACCGCGGGTGGCGTGCTTCTCCTCGCGGGTGACCATGTAGCTGGGGCACATGGTGCCGCTGTCGCTGCGGCACTTGCCGACCCCCACGCAGCGGAATGCTACCCGCGCGAAACTGCGCTTGTCGTCAGGATACTTGAAGGTCGTCTCGACCTGGTGCGGTGCGTAGTTGACCAGACGCAGGTTCTCGTCGAGCCGGTAGGGGTCGATGACCTTGCCGGGGTTCATCTTCCAGTCCGGATCCCAGATGCGCTTGAATTCGCGGAACGCCGCGATCAGCTCCGGGCCGTACATGCGCTCCAGCAGTTCGCCGCGCGCCTGGCCATCGCCATGTTCGCCCGACAGCGAGCCGCCATAGGACACCACCAGGTCGGCCGCCTCCTGGGCGAAGCGCCGATACTTCTCGACGCCCGCCTGCGACTGCAGGTCGAAGTTGATGCGCGAATGGATGCATCCCTGGCCGAAGTGGCCATACATCGAGCCGACGTAATCGTACTTCTTGTACAGCTCCTTGAGATCGCGCACATAGTCGCCGACCTGGTCGGGCGGTACGGCGGAATCTTCCCAGCCGGGCCAGTGCGGCTGCTGCTCGGGCGGCGGGAAGGCGGTCGCCCCCAGCCCCGCCTTGCGCACCTGCCAGAAGCTGGCGGCCTTGGCCTTGTCATCGATGGTTTCGTAATCGACGATCTTGCTGCTGGCGTGCTTCAGCTTGTCGATCATGCGCCGTGCCTGGGCGCCGGTGTCGTCCGAATTCTCGCCGCCGAACTCGACCAGCAGGAAGGCGTCGCCCCTGGGCAGTTCGCCCAGGGCTTGCTCGTTCATGTGTTCGGTGGCTTCGTTATCGAACAGGCGCTTGTCGATGGCTTCCAGGGCGATCGGCCTGGACTCGAGGATCGTCGGCACGTGATCGCCGGCCTCCTCGACGTTGTCGAACCCGACCACCATCAGCGTGCGGTGCGGTGCATTATCGGTCAGTTTGAGTGTGGCGTGCAGCACCGTCATGCAAGTGCCTTCGGTCCCGCACAAGGCGCTGGCGAGGTTGAAGCCACGTTCCGGCAGCAGGTCGTCCAGGTTGTAGCCCGAGACGCGCCGCGGCATGTGCGCGATCTGCGGGTAGCGCTGGCGGATCTGCTCGATGGACCTGTCGCGCAGGTTCTTCAACCTGAGGAAGATGTCGCCCTGGCGGCCGCCGCCGGCGATGATCTCGTCGATCTCCTGCTCGCTGTAGCCATCCTTGAGCGTCATGCGCACGCCATCGTAGGTGAGGATGTCCAGCGCATGCACGTTGTCGCAGGTGCGCGGGCCGTGGCCATAGCATTGGGCCTGGACGGAGTGAACGCCGCAGGAGTTGTTGCCGATATTGCCGCCGATGGTGCACCACTCATGTGTCGACGGGTCGGGGGGGAAGACCAGGTTGTACTTGCCCAGCGCCTGGTTGACCTTGTCGTTGATTGCCCCGGGTTGCACGGTGACACGCTTGCTCTCGGTGTCGATGTCGACGATCCGGTCAAGGTACTTGGAGTGATCCATGACCACTGCATGGTTGACCGTCTCCCCCGACAGGCTGGTACCCGCCCCCCGGGACAGGATCGGCACGCCATGGGCATGACAGATGCGATGGATGGCGACGATGTCGTCCACCGTTCTGGGAATCGTCACGCCGATCGGCGGCTGGCGATAGTTGGAGGCGTCGTTGGCATACAATGCCCGACTGCCAGCGTCGAAGCTCACCTCGCCCTCGATGGCATCGGCCAGTTCACGGGCCAGCTCACGGTACGCGTGCGTCTCGCCCCGGGTCGCCGCGGGAGCGGTTTTCATTATCAGATCGTTCATCGCCAGTTCCTTGCTCGGTAGGCACCTTGTAGGCCGACACCCGAAGCGCTTCGATCGGAATAGCTGTTTCCATCATCGAAATACCCCGGTTGTCAGTGCTTGCGCGTCTTGGGAATGAACTCCCGGGCGAACTGACGGAACGAGGCCTTGACGGTGCCCAGTGCCTCCGGGTCTCCGTGCATCAGCGCCGACATGTAGGCCTTGGCCTGCTCGCGCTTGATGTGTGGCGGAATCGGTGGAATGTTGGGGTCGGTCTTGACCTCCAGCACCACAGGGCGATCGGCATTCAGGGCGCGGTCCCAGGCACCCGCCAAGGCTTCGGATTCGGTGACCTTGATGCCTTTCAGACCGATCAGCTCGGCATAGTCGGCATAAGGAAAGTCAGGAATGTTCTGTGACGCCTCGTATTTCGGATCGCCTTCCTGAACACGCATCTCCCAGGTCACCTGGTTAAGATCCTGGTTATTGAGCACCATGACGATCAGTCGCGGATCGGACCAGCGCTGCCAGTACTTGGCGATGGTCACCAGTTCGGCATTGCCGTTCATCTGCATCGCGCCGTCACCGACCATGGCGATCACTGTGCGTTGTGGATGGGCGAACTTGGCGGCGATCGCATAGGGCACGCCATTGCCCATGGTCGCCAGGCCGCCCGAAAGCGAGGCCATCATGCCGCGGCGCAACTTCAGATCGCGCGCGTACCAGTTGGCCGCCGAGCCGGAGTCGCTGGTCAGGATGCAGTTGTCGGGCAGCTTGGGCGACAGCTCCCAGAACACGCGCTGCGGATTGACCGGATCGGCATCGGCCATGGCGCGCTCCTCGAGCACCTCCCACCACTGGGCGACGCTCTTCTCGATGTGCTCGCGCCAGGAGCGATCGGTCTTCTGTTCAAGGTGCGGTAGCAGTGCCTGCAGCGTGGTTGCGCTGTCGCCGACCAGATTGACTTCCATGGGGTAGCGCATGCTCAGCATGCGACCGTCGATGTCGATCTGCACGCCGCGCGCCTGGCCTTCTTCGGGCAGGAACTCGGAGTACGGGAAACCGGAACCGATCATCAGCAGCGTGTCGCAGTTCGACATCAGCTCCCAGCTCGGGTTGGTGCCGAGCAGGCCAATCGAGCCGGTAACGAATGGCAAGTCGTCCGGCAGCGCCGCACGCCCCAGCAATGCCTTGGCCACCCCGGCGCCGAGCGTTTCCGCTACCTGGATCACCTCATCGGTCGCATGCAGCGCCCCGGCGCCAACCAGTATCGCGACACGTCTACCTTCGTTGAGCACGGCCGCTGCCCGCTTGAGATCGTCTTCGTGCGGGGCGACACGCGGCCGGGCATAGCCAATGCCGGAGTGCACGCTGCCGTGCGAACGCGGTGGCTTCTCGACAGCCGGCTGAGACTGCAGGTCGCTGGGGATGATCACCGCCGTCACGGTGCGCTCGGAAAGCGCGATACGGATGGCCCGATCGATCAAATGACGAACCTGGGCCGGACTGGTGGCCATGTGCACGTACTCGTTGGCCACGTCCTTGTAA
>Ga0114911_1000304_pt1 | contig 35377 bp, 30 predicted proteins | sample MalvireepMed_904_FD_89688 | JGI IMG/M metagenome (GOLD analysis project Ga0114911, IMG submission 89688) | Marine viral communities from the Global Malaspina Expedition - Malaspina viral metaG DeepMed_904 | ecosystem: Environmental > Aquatic > Marine > Oceanic | place: Mediterranean Sea...
AACGTGCGCTAAACGCCAGACCTAGAAAGTGCCTAGGTTACAAACAGCCTGTCGTTGTGTTTAACGAATTACGCAATGCGGCCTAATTTAGCGAGTGGTGCACTTCGGGGTTGAATTCGCGGGTAAATATAATGCAATAAATTAATCTGTTTTAATGGCTTTTTAATTATTATCTTTTGTTTTAGTTAGTTTTATCTTGTACGCTAAATTTGTAAATGGATTTTTATATATGGATATGGTCTTGCACTCAAATAAGATTTTATTTTCTTTTTATATTTTTTCACTTCTTGTGTAGTTTAAGTTTTCATGTTCTTTATTGACTTATATTTTAAATTCAAGTTTTTAATTTTAATTAATTATCTCTAATTTTTTAAGGGATGTATAAAAGGAAGTGATTATGAATAAACTATTTTTTCTATTCATTATAGGGGTTGTTTTTTCTACTAATGCTAAGCAGGTATCTGTACCACTTGCCAGCAATGGTGATGGTGAGATTGTTGTTATTGCTAGTATTCAACAGACTGATAATTATAGTGGACAAGACTTACTGACAAAAAAGGCACCAAGTAAAGAGCTGCAAGCACTGCAGCAGTATTATCGTTTTGCAAAAGCTGATAACACAAAACAATTACTGACCACTCTTTTTGAGGGAGATGGTACACGGGCTAACATTAGTAAAGAATTGAAACGCAGGCCCGATAAATTTTCAAACTACAACAAGCTAAGTGCTCTTGAGCTAAATAATAACTACCTATGGGGAGAGTATGCAGTGCTCTCACTTGATTGGGGAATTAATGGTAAAGCAATGAGTTGGTACGATGCAGTCTATTGTAGTCAACAGCGAAGATGTGCAGTAAGCGATATGATGGTAAGGGGAAGTGATAACTCTGGCATGGTATCAAGTGTTATTGCCTTAGCTGAACATAAACCACATTTTAAAAGCACAAAAAGCTTTGATTTTACAGTGGATTACTTTCCTGATTACGGCGTTAATAAAGTAAACCCCGTTACTGTTAAGTTCGATTTAACTCCTTTAGCTTCTAAAGTTACCTTTAGCAAAGGTAGCTCTGCAGAGGTTAATGTAAACAAAGATAAGGGTTTGGCTAATATAAACAAATATATTCAAGCAGTATGGCAACATAGTAAAGATACAACAGAATTTTGGCACAATTATGATCCACAAGTATTAATACCTGTTATGTATGGTGAGCAGGATATGAGTATTAAATATTATACAGCGACAGCGTACATGCAGTTTATTGGTAATATAAGTGAAATAAAATTTGTGACGACACTAAAAACAAAAGAAACAATTTATTATATTGCTAAAGTAAAGCATGCTGAATTTTCAAACTACATGTTGTTTGCAGTAGATAAAAAAAGCCATAAATTAAAACATTCATATGATGAACCTCTATTTAGCTCTGTACTTACTAGCCGCGAATTTTATAACAAGTTAAATGCAACACAATTTTAGAGGGATTTATGTTCAAAGAAGGTGAAGAGGTTTTAACTTTTAGAATGGGGGGGGGAGCTAATTTTAAAGCCGCTTTTTTGCTTGCTTGTAATGAGAAGGTATATGTGAAAAAAACTTTTCTAGGTAGTATGTTTCCTTATTTTTTTTATATTCCACTTATCCTTACTTTTTGTAAAATATCATATGAATTTTTTATTATGGAGGAATATAAACTTATTGTTGTATGTTTTGTTTTTTACTCCTTTCTTGCTAGTTTTTTTATTTTTATTTTTAGAAAATCTCGAGTAAAAAAAGAGTTCGACTTTGAGTCTGGTTATTACAAAGAGGGTGGCAAAAAGCTTGTGCGTATTGAAGATATCAGCCAGTTTTTAGTTATTTCTCACTATTGTTCAAGTAGTAGTGGTTCGCCTTATACAGCTTTTCAGTTTGGCTTTTATTGCAAGGAAAATAAAGGGTATGTGTTAATGGATCATAGTAGCTATTCGAGTATTAAACGTGATGTGCAAATGATTTCAGAGCGGTTGAATGTGCCATACGAAATTCTAAATGAGCATGATAAATATAAGCCTAATCCTATAAGAGCTTTTTAATAAGTTAAATGCAACACAATTTTAGAGGGGTTTATGTTCAAAGAAGGTGAAGAGGTTTTAACTTTCACAAATGGTGGCGGAGCTAATCATAAAACAGCTTATTTGATTGCTGGTAATAATAAAGTTCATGTAAAGAAAACTTTTCTAGGTAGTGTATTTCCTTATTTCTTTTATGTTCCGCTTGTTTTGATTTTTTTAATGTTTTCTTATGTGACATTAGTTCTCGGTAGTTATTATTTACTAATTGTTTGTTTTTTTGTTTGTTTTGTTTTTGGTTTTTTAGTTTTTTTAATTTTTAAATCATCACGAGTGAAAAAAGAGTTTGATTTTAACTCTGGCTATTACAAAGAGGATGGTAAAGAGCTTGTGCGTATTGAAGATATTAGCCAGTTTTTTGTTATTTCTCATTATTGCCCAGGTGGTAGTGGTTCGTCTTATACTGCGCTTCAGTTTGGGTTTTATAGTAAACAAAATAAAGGGTATGTGTTAATGGATCATAGCAACTATTCGAGTATTGAACGTGATGTGCAAATGATTTCAGAGCGGTTGAATGTGCCATACGAAATTCTAAATGAGCATGATAAATATAAGCCTAATCCTATAAGGGCCTTTTAATTAAGGTACTACTATTTATTCAATTAGCAGCAAGCTAATTCATTGTAAAAGCCCCGCACAGCTGTACGGGGCTTTTTTGTGGCGTTAGTCGAGCTTGAAGCGGTTTACGACATCACTTAACGCTTGTGAGCTTTGCTTTAAGTTTTCACTGGCGTTCGAAAGTCCTTCGGTATTCGACAGTGATTGCTCGGTTGATTGTGAAAGCTCATTAATCCGTAAATTAACCTCATCTGCGGCGCTGGTTTGTTGCTCAGTAGCGCGGGCGATTTGGCTGTTCATATCTTTAATAATAGAGACAAGTCGCTCAATCTCACTCAATGAGCTATTTGCTTCACCTGCTTGTGAAACTGTTTCGGTTGATAACTGTTGGCTTGCTGATACAGCATCAACAGCAGCTTGTGCGCCTGTTTGTAGTTTACTGATCATGGCTTGAATTTCGTCGGTACTTTTACCTGTGCGACTTGCTAATGTACGTACTTCGTCAGCGACAACGGCAAAGCCTCGTCCTTGCTCGCCAGCACGAGCTGCTTCAATGGCAGCATTGAGTGCCAGTAAGTTGGTCTGCTCAGCAATGCTGCGGATAACATCAAGTACTGAGCCAATGTTGTTACTCTCTGCAGCAAGATCCGCCGTTACCTTACTCACTTGTTCAATATTATGCGACAGTGTCTCAATGGCGGTAATGGTCTTGTTAAGAACCTGCTTGCCCGCTTCGGCATTTTGCGCGGCTTCATTAGCGGCATGCTCAGCTTGATCGGCATTTTGACTAACATCGTGAATTTGATGAGTCATTTGTTCCATTGCGGTTGCTACTTGAGTTGAGCTATCGTTTTGTAGCTCAATAAAAGAGTGATTTGTTTTACTGGCATCATCAACACTATGGGCAAACTGATTAACTTGCTCGGCATTGTGGGCAACATGTTTCAGTGACTCACGCATTTTTGCGGTGTACAAATTAAAGTAGCGCGATAAACGAGACACTTCATCATTGCCATTTTCATCAAGCTTTTGGGTTAAGTCGCCTTCACCTTGCGAGATGTCTTTCATCATGTCGGCGGCAAGTTGTGTCGGGCGCAAGATGCTATTGGCAATGAGGTAGCTTAGTGCAACTAGTAGGGCAATGATCACTACCGCGATAATAATCACATTGTTACGTAGCGAAGAGAATGCTTCTTCAATAGTATCAATATAGACACCAGAACCAACAATCCATTGCCATTTATCAAAGCCTTTTACGTAGGCAATTTTATCAACCGGCTCGTCTTTACCTGGCTTTGGCCACTTATAAGGAATAAAACCTTCACCTTGTTTTTTGACGATATTAACCATATCGACAAATAACAACACGCCATCTGGATCTTTACTGCCCGCTAGCGATTTACCATTTAATTCGGGCTTAAACGGGTGCATGACCATAACGGGTTGATAATCGTTGATCCAAAAGTAATTGTTGTTGTCGTAACGAAGTGCTGAAATTGTTTCGAGGGCTGCTTGTTTTGCTTGTTGCTCACTCAGCTTACCTTGCTCAAACAACGCATAGTTATGCTCAATGATAGAGTAAGCAGATTCAACAAGGTTTTGGGTTTTAATGTATTGCTCATGTTTTAGCGAGCTGTATTGCTGCGTTAAACTCGAGACGCTTAAAAATATCAGCCCTATAACGACCACACTCACTAACATGGCGAGGCGCTGAAAAATTGTAAAACGGCGTAAATTCATGTGTGTTCCTTCGTCATGCTCATAGGAGCAATGTATTAAGCGTAGCCAAAATAGGTCGAAAATCTAGTTAAATAGTAGAATACATTGAGACAAAAAAAAGGCTGATTTAACAATCAGCCTTTAGTCTAAGTTACCGAAATAAAACGTGATTACTCAACGTTAAAGTGTCGGTTGAAGAAACTTGTGATGGTTTGGTGTAAGTGCGTTTGTACGCTCTTACCACGTAAACTGTGTTTTGAGCCCGGATAAGTCATCATTTCGAACTGTTTTTCTTGATCTTGCAGTTGTTTAAATAACTTAGTGGCATGAGTAAATAACACGTTATCATCAGCCATACCGTGGTAAATCATCAGTGGGCCTTTTAAGCCTTCGGCATATGGGAAAACTGCACTTGCTTCGTAGCCTTTTGCGTTAGTTGCAGGGTGACCTACATAACGCTCAGTGTAGTGAGTGTCGTAAAGTGCCCAATCAGTTACTGGCGCACCAGAAACACCGGCTTTGAAGTAGTCGCCCGCTTTAAACATAGTCATAAGCGCCATGTAACCACCGTAGCTGTGGCCATAAATACCAATATGCTCAGGGTCAACGTAATCAAGGGTGCGTAAGAACTCGACACCTTTAATTTGGTCTGCCACTTCAGCCACACCTAAGTGCTTATAAATCACGTCTTCAAACTTTTTACCACGGTTGTATGAACCACGGTTATCAAGTTGAAAAATAACATAGCCTTGTTGTGCCATGTACTGGAAGTATAAGTTTTTACTACGCCAGCTGTTCGTTACACGCTGGGCATGAGGACCGCCATATACGTTAACAATAACCGGGTGCTTTTTACCATCTTGGTAATTAGTTGGCTTGAATATACGGTAATGCATAATTTGTCCGTCTTCAGCCTTTAACGTGCCGTATTCAGGCGTGATCAAATCAGCTAGGTAAGGCGTTAATGGGTGTGACTTATCTAACTTGTTTTCTTCAAGCCAAGTGATAAATTCGCCATTAATTTTACGTAATGCTGCAGAGCCAGGCTTATTCACTGATGAGCTGTTATCGATAAAGGTTTTGTTATCTTTAGCAATCACCACATTATGGTAAGCACCTAGCTCAGTTACGCGTTTAATTTCGCCTTTTTTGAATAGCGGTACGCTGTAAAGGTGGCTCTCAAGTGCTGTATCTTTGCGACCTGCAAAATAAACAATGCCTTTTTTCTCGTCTATACCTTTTAAACTATCAACAACCCATTCGCCTTGAGTGATTTGACGGATCATTTCACCATTTGTGCGATACAAATACAGGTGTTTAAAGCCGTCGCGCTCAGATGCCCAAACGAAATGTTTTTTATCGTTTAAGAACTGCAAATCAAAGTGCAGGTTAATCCAAGTATCACTGGTTTCTGTTAGGGCAACTGTTTGCTTTTTAGTGTCGCTATTATAAAAACGTAACTCTAAGTTATGTTGCGAGCGGTCTTGCCACTGATAAGAAAGTGTTTTGTTATCTTTTAACCATTTTGCGCGAGCGATATAAATATCTTGATCGTCGCCTAAATCAACCCAGTCAGTTTTTTGGTTGTTAATGCTTACAACACCTAACTGAATTTTAACGTTGTCGGTACCTGTAAACGGGTAGCGTTGGTTAAAAAGCTTTACTTCATCGGCGTAAATCTCATTACGGATTGCTTCTTTTACTGGGCTTTCATCAACACGGGTATAAGCGATTTTAGACTCATCACCAGACCACCAGTAGCCAGTCATGCGGCCCATTTCTTCTTGCGCAACAAATTCGGCCATACCGTTTTTAATAACGCCGCCGCCATCTTTACTTAATTGGATTTCTTGACCCGTTTTTAAGTTAAGTGCATATAGGTTTTGCTCACGAATAAACGACACATAGTGGCCTTTGGGTGAGAAACGTGCATCGGTTTCGAATGCTTCTGTGTCGGTTAATTTACGGCTTTTTGCTGAAGCAAGCTCATAATAGTAAAGGTCGCCATTAAGCGGGAATAAAAGCGCTTTACCGTCTTTTGACCATTTATATTCTAAGATCCCTTTACCAAAAATACGTTGGCGCTCACGGCGTGCTTTTTCTTCATCAGATAAGTTTTCTGGGCCAGAAAATAGCGCAGCAGAGTCAACTAATAAGCGGTTTTTGTTATCTTTTAAGTTGTATTCCCATAAGTCGTAGCGATTGTAATCATCGGTTTTACCTTGCAGGTAAGTTACACGACTGCCATCTGGAGAGAATTTAAGTTGTACAGGCGCTTTACCTGCTAAGCTTGGATCGTCAAAAATACGTTCAAGAGTGAGTGGTTCAGCGGTCACACTGAATGCTGTTGCCACCACTGGCAAAGCAAGTGAGAGAGATTTAATTTTTTTTAGCACAAGGGTACCTTCGCTCGAATAAAAACTGCCACGATGGTAATGGTAAGCTTAGGCAACTGCAACAAAATGCTATAAAGTAGGAGATGTTTACCCATTATCAAAGGATTTATTGATGAAAAATGCCGATATGCTGTTTTCTTTGGCCCCAGAACTAGCACGAGACTGTATCGAACTTGCTGATTGGCCGTTATGCAAAGTGTTATTGATGAATGACAGCCAGTATCCGTGGTTCATTTTAGTTCCTAGGCAGGCAGGGTTAAGAGAAATCATTGATCTATCAGAAGAGCTGCAAATCGTTTTTTTACAAGAGTCAGCTAAGCTTAGTAAGTTGATTCAACAGGTATTCACACCAGATAAATTGAATGTGGCTGCACTTGGCAACATGGTGCCACAATTACACATTCACCATATCGCGCGCTTTAAATCTGACCCAGCATGGCCTGCGCCTGTGTGGGGCAAGCTCCCAGCCATCCCTTATACTGATGAGCAAATTAAACAGCTAAAAGCACACTTCTAATTGATGTAAAATAGCTAGGATGAACTAGGATAAATAAATGAAAGAATATAAGAGCACCTCGTAATGAAAATGTATATTTTTGTCGTGCTCTTTGCTTTGAGTTCAGCACCTAGCGTTGCGAAAAGTTATTATTTTGTTGGCAGTCATTTTCCATCGATTTTAGAACATAATGAACAAGGCCAGGTGGTTGGCCTTGGTGGCGATATTGCTCACGAAATATGTCGTCGGTTGGGGCATACGCTAGTTATTGATATTATGCCGTTGAAACGTGCCTTGAAGATGGTTGAACAAGGTCATGCTGATGCCATTATTGGCCCATACAAATCCCATTTGCGTGAACAGTACATGCATTATAGTGCTTTACCATTTTACGAAGACCCGATAGTTTTTTACACCAAACCGGATAGTGAGGTTACGTGGGTAGGTAATTTTGCCAGTTTACGAAAAGATACTATTGGGGTTATTCGCGGTTGGAACTATGGTGATGAGTTTAAACGCAATGCATCGAGTTTGTCGCTGTCTGAGGTCGCCAGTGTCAGGGCTAGCTTTTTGCAATTAATGTATGACAGGGTTGATGTTATCCTGACTCATCCTCGTGCTGCGAAACCTGTTATAGATAGTTTAAATATTAAAGATAAAGTGGTTATGCTATCGCCAATCGTGACAGTCAATCAAGGCTATTTTGGTTTTAGTAAAAGTCGTGAACTCGATGAATTTATTAATGCTTTTAATGCTGAGTTTCAAAAAATGTTGATCAACGGGGATATTGTTCGTTTGAACAAAAAGTATGAACTCAGCTTTGTCGCTCATCATTAAAAAACGCTGCATCATGGCAGCGTTTTTTATTTGAGTTTTGCTATTAATTACTGCAAGCGAGCGCCTGCAATAAACTTATAGACCCAATACTTCTTTACCTTGTTTAAAGGTAACATCAACAGGAATGTTTGCTTTACTTAGTTTTTCTAAGTCTTTTGCAAGTTCTGCTTTAATTTCACCATGAGTGGCGATTAATTGATCCACTTTTTGATAATCACCGTCACCTTGAATGGTAAGAATTAAGCGAGACAGTTTTTCCATTGCAAGGCTCATTTTCTCCATGTTAACGCTGTATAGGCCGTCAGCATTTTTAGAGAAAGCACCTTCTTCAGCAAAGAAGTTAAAGCGGATCATGTTCGCTTTACCGTGTGCGCTTGATGCACCAAAACGTACAGAGCGGAAGATACCTGCCATAAAGGTGATGTAGTAATCTTCTAATGTACCATCAGTGATTTCGCCTTTCTTAAGTAATTGCTCAACCATGTAAAGACCTAAGATATCGGCTTTACCTTCTTCAAGTGCGCTTGCATGCTCTTGCAATGATTGGCGAACAGTACCTTTATCGGTAATCGTGTTTTTGATACCTAAACCATGCGCTACTTCATGGAACATTGTGTTGGCAAAGAACGCATCAAAGGTAATGTGTTTACGTTGTTCAGGGACAATCAACTGCTCAGAGATAGGCACTAAGATTTTATCGAATTTAGCACGCATAGCGTTTTTAAGTTGCAGACGACGGGTGCCTTTTTCTAGTTGAACTTGCTCATCATTTGGTAGGTTGATAGCAATTGTTTTACTACCTGCATTAGAGTGGCCAGCATAGTAAACTACATCATACGCGTTCAGATCTGCATCAGAGCCAGGGACCTCTTGTTTGTACTTGTCGTCAACAGGTAAGCCTTTTTGCAGTTCAGGTAGAAACGCCGCAAACTTAGCTAGTCGTTCACTCCAGGCAAGATCTTTAACAAGCACATACGACTCATAGGCTGCACGATAACCGAATAGCTGATCTTCGTAAGTTTCAATCGGACCAATAACCACATCGATTGGGTTATTTTTCATATCCATCCATGCAAAATCAGAAGCTCTAAAGTCATCAGTCACAAGCGCATCTGCGCGCATGCTTAAGTAATTTGCAAATTCTTTATCATCAGCAAGCTGGCTTGCTTCGCGCAGTAAGTTGGCCGCTTTTTCAAGCTCTTGTGCGTATTCTACAGAATAAGCAACGCTATAAAGTAAACCTTTTTCGTCACGCTTAATGACAGAGTAAAGCCCTGTTTTATCATCTAAAATTGCTTTGTTTAGCTCTTCTTTGCTCATATCACGAGGATAAAACTCAGCGCCAGCTGCTTTTTCTTCATAGCCAGATAAAAAGACTTCATCGCCATTTAAGCGATCCCAAGGACCATAGTTGATATCAGCAAATTTTTGTATTTTCTGATCATTAATTTTCGCAAGGAAAGCATCTTTATTCTCACCAAATGCTTGGCGCCAGAATAGCTCATCCATTATTTTTGATGCATCAATTAACTTACCGATCATTTGTTTTTGGTTGTCGCTTAGATGGCTTAAATCTGATGTAAGGGTAAAGTCAGTATAAATATCTAAACGATTGCGATCGATATTAATTAGTTGCGGGTTATTTTCTTTAGCACTTTGCTCCGTTGTAGGTTTCGCTTCTGATGATGTTGCTGGTTGTTCAGAACATGCGCCAAGAAAAACAGCGCCAGATAAGATAAGTGCTTGGCTAATTTTATTTAATGTCATTTTTGCCCGTTCCCGATTTTTTGGTGAGAGTGATTGTTTAGAAAACAAAACGTGCACGCATTAAAGCAAAACTGATGCGTACCTGACAAGTTTACTCTATTTAGGGGTGTATTTAGCCTAAAATTATTAGCGAATAATAAAAAATAGATTATTGCTGTGATTTTCTTAACTTTAGCGCTAAGTTAGTCAATACTAAAACTATAATTAATTTAATAATGTCAGTCAGTAGCTTACCTGTAAAGTGAGCTACCCCAAGAGGATGGCACACATATGTCAACAGAAAATGCATTACTGACCATATTGGTCGATAGAATTAATAACGATACATTAGTACTACCTACATTGCCTGAAGTTGCAGTGAAGGTGAGGCAGGCTGCAGATAATCCAAACGTAAACCTAATGGACATGGCTGATGTTATTTCACACGACCCTGCATTATCAGCGCGAATGATAAAGGTAGCTAATAGTGCATTTATGGGGCGCTCAGTAAAAGTGACCAATTTGCATCAAGCGGTAACACGAATAGGCTTACGACAAATAAAAAACATCGCCACAGCAATGGCGATGGAGCAGCTGTTTGTGTCGCACAATGAGTTGATCAAAGGCTATATGGATAAGGCGTGGCAAAAAACCCTTAAAGTCGCGTGTCACTCAATTACTTTAATGGACTTCTTCTTACGCAGAAATAAGCAAACCTCGCTTAATCGCGACACAATTACTTTGGCGGCACTAGTTTATAACATTGGTGTATTGCCAATTTTAACTGAAGCTGAAAAGCATCCTGAAGTATTCGCAAACCCAAGTTTCCTTGCTCATGCTATCCAAAAGTTGGGCGGTAAAGTAGGTGGTGCAATTATGCGTGCTTGGGGCTTTACTGATGAGTTTGTCGAAGTTGCTGAAAGTTGGGCAAATCCAAACTATCGTCCAGAGCATATATGTTATGTCGACTTCATTCGTATTGGCGCGATATTAGAAGGGATCTTACAGGTTTCTGATAAGTCAGCAGCATTACAAACCTACATGGACAAAGGCGTGATTGAATCTCTTGATATGTTCAACGAAGATGAGTATCACGACATGCTTAATGAAGTAAAAGCAATTTTTACTGAATAACTACAACAAAAAAGCGCGACCAAGTCGCGCTTTTAATATTAACCATTATCTGAGTTAATTTTATAAATCTTCTGCGTCACCTAAGCCTTGGGTCAGATCTTCTAGCAACTGCTTAATTTCTTCTGATGCTAAGATAAAGTCTGCATCAAGTTTTACCGCCATATCTTCTTTTGGAATGTCGGCGTTTTCTTCTTTTAATGTTTCTGAATAGCTTAAGCGCTTAATAGAGCCATCGTTTTGCAGCATGAACTTAACGCGCTCTTGCCAATCAAGAGCAAGCTTAGTTACGCGCTTACCATTTTCTAGGTGAGATTTAACTTCATCACAAGATAGGTCATGGCCTTTTAATTTTACCTGAGCGCCACTGTCATCGGCTTCTTCAAGCTCTGCATCGTTACCGATAGAAAAGCCCTCAGGGGTACTGAAATTAGTTAACCAGTCAGTTAAAAATACATCTAAATCGTAGTTGGCAAATGCGGGTACCACAGGCAGTGTGCCAAGTGATTTACGTAATAAGGCTAAAAGCTCTTCTGCTTTATTAAAGCTTGCGCTGTTAACCACAACCCAGCCATTCTTTTGGTCAATAAATGCAAACTGTAGGCTCGACTTTTTGAACGCTTGAGGCAGTAAAGTATGCAGAATATTTTCTTTTAGTTCGTCTTTTTCTTTTTTCTTTACTGGGCGGTTTTCTTCGGCTTCGATTTGCTCAACTTTTTCTGCCACCATTTCATTGATAACAGCGGCTGGCAGAACTTTTTCTTCACGCTTAGCGCATACTAAAATGCTGTCTTGAGAGAAATGAGACAGAGTTTGACCATGCTTACCGAACGCTTTTGTCCAACCGAAAGTTGAAAGCTCTTGACCTGTACATGAGCGGAATAGGTCTTGCTCTAGGGCTTTGTCGAAGTCTTCTTGAGAGTATGAAACGTCTTGTTTAAAACGGTAACATATAAGGTTACTAAACCACATAATTAGGCTAATCCTTTCAATAAATTTGCCCAATCATAACAATAAAAAACTGATGCCGAAATGAATCATTTCGGCATTAGCTCTAATTGCTTATGAGTTAAACATTGAAAGTGGTTTTGGCATGTTTTTCGGAAAACTAATATGGTAATGCAAGCCTTTGCCTACTTCGCTTGATACTTCAATATCGCCACTGAGCGTCTGCTTAACGAGGTTAAAGGTAATATGCGTGCCCAAGCCACTACCGCCTTGGTCACGTTTAGTGGTAAAGAACGGGTCAAACAGTTTTTCGAGCTGATCTTTCGAAACGCCATTACCGTTGTCTTTAAAGTCGATAACTACTTCGTCGTCTTCATCTTTGATGATTATGTCAATCACGCCACTTTCGATGCCTTCAAAACCATGGATCAGAGAGTTCATAATCAAATTCGTAAAGATCTGACTAATCGCACCGGCTGGTAAATTTAAGGTCAAATCGCTAGGGCAATCTAAATTGATATGATGAGATGTTTTCTTAAGTTTAGGGTGAAGAGAGCGAATGACTTCACCTAAGTACTCTTTAAAGTTGATAGTGCGCACAGCTTCACTAGCTTGGTCTACTGCGATTTGTTTAAAACTCGCAACCAGTTCCGAGGCTCTATCTAAGTTACTCGTCAATAGGCTGGTGCTTTGTTTAGCATCATTAATAAATTCTTCTAACGCTTTTGGCGAGAGTGTTTTGTCTTTATATGCAGCTTCTATTTGATCAAGGCGCTCTTGTAAAAATGAAGTCGCAGTCACGCCAATGCCAATTGGCGTGTTTACATCATGGGTGATACCAGCAACTAGACCACCCAGTGCAGCCATTTTCTCAGAGCCGACTAAACGCTCTTGTGCCATGTTGAGTTCATCAAGGTAACGCTGCAGCTCGTTTTGTTTAGCAATCAGCTCTTGTTCGGTCTGTTTACGTAAATCGATTTCTTCGGTCAGCGTAAGCTTTTGCTTTTCAAGCTCGTATTTTTGTTCTTGTAAGTCCATCATCGCTTGACTCAAATTAGACGTTTTACGAGCTACTTCTTGTTCTAACTGCAAATTGTGTTGATCGAGTTTTTCATTACTGATTAACAACTCTTTTTGTGTGTGCTCGAGCTCTTCACGATAAAGTACAACTTTGTCGATAAGGCGATTGAATGACTCTTCCATTACTTTGAGCTCATTACGCTCGGTGGTTTTCACTTCAATATGACGACCTTCTAAGTCATTGAGCTCTAAATCTTCGATTTGTTCTGTAAATTGTGAAAGAGGCTCTGTGAGTCTTTTTCTAAAGGCAAGTAAGAATAAAAAGATCAAAAAGGTGGTTTTGATCATTGCATTACCAATCAAGAAGTAGATAGAAATCATGATTCGACTAAAAACGACTTCTCGACTTGAGAACAATGTGACATCACCAACTTGAGTCGTTTTACCTGAAAACTCAAAAATCAGTGGAAATGTATAACCGAACAAACCTGAAGGCGTGTCCTCAATAATGGCTTCTTCTTGCACTAACTGTTGGCTGTAAAGTTCATGTATATCTAAAGAACGGCCAAGTTGCGAAAGAACTTCACCACTATCGTCACGAACAATAATGCCTTCAATCATGGGGATTGCTAATAAACCTTCAGCGGTCGTAATAGTCTGTTTATCATTAAGTTCCCAAATAGCTCGGGTTAAACTGCGACTAAAGGTTTTTTGCAGTGTTGTTAGTTCATCGCGAATGTAATCTTTGGTGTTAACGTATTCAGCAATAACCTGTCCACATGTCACTACAAAAGTAAGTAGAAAGTAGACCGATAGTACATTTGTTAATAACTCTTTTGACAGGCTTTTTTGTAGCATGGAATATCCATAGCTCCTTGGTGACATGATTAATACATTCAGCTAGTTCTAAAGTTAGCTAATAAATGCTTAAAAATAAATAAATATATCCTTTTTTACTGGAAGTTTATTAATTGTTACTAATTTCTTAATAAACTTAGCCTTACTGCACTAATAAAAGTGTGTTATAAATTTGTACCGTATTTAATTTTAGACTTTTTTTACGTTGTAATTGTGACAACGAAGATTTTATTTCATGGATAATCTTAATTTTACCGTGCTGGTCTGTGATGACTCTACAATAGCCAGAAAACAGGTTGTGCGCTGTTTAGATGATTGTCTCAGTGCTGATATTCAACAAGCCTCAAATGGTCGAGAAGCGCTTGCCTTGTTAAGAGAGCAAAGTTTTGACTTGCTGTGCCTAGATTTAACAATGCCAGAAATCGATGGGATCGAAGTGCTCGAATCAATCAAGGCAGAAAAAATAGAATGCTTTGTTATCGTTATTTCGGCTGATATTCAAGCAGAAATGAAGCAAAGAGTAGTAAAGTTGGGTGCAATTGACTTCATTGATAAACCGATAGATATTGTGCGCTTAAAAGCTACTTTGCATAAATTTGGTATTCGTTAACTTTTAAAATTATTTAAATGCATAATTTATCTTTTTTTAAGGGTTGACATCTTGGCTGTTTTTAAGGCAGTCTACAGACTATGAAAACATTTAATCACGCAACGACCATTATTATTACAACCATCATCCTTACGGGATAGTGGCATAGGTCGGTGCAACAAAATTATAGGCCTGTGTTCACTAGAACACAGGCCTTTTTCGTTTATGGAATGAGGAAACATAAATAATGCGAGTATTAAAATTTGGTGGGTCGTCCTTGGCCGACTACGCATGTTTGCAACAGGTAGCTCAGTTAGTCAAAGAAGAACTGAAAGATGAAATGTTATTAGTGCTATCTGCACCGGGTGGCATGACAGACTCTTTGGTTGCATTGGCAAGTACAGCTGAACAAGGTCAAGACTTTAGTGAGCAGTGGCAGAATTTAATCAATCGCTGTGAGCAGCTAAAATCGGCGGTAGAAGCAGACTATGGTCAAGTAGCAAACTGGCCAGACTTAAGTGAGTTAAAAAATAAGCTTGATGGAGTGGCGCTATTAAAATGTTGTCCAGATCAAGTACGCGCTTATGTAATTAGCTTTGGTGAGCGTATTAGTGTTGCTCTAATGGAATGTATGCTCAAACAAAGCAATGCACGTTATTTAGAAGCAACAGAATGTATTGCTTCAGTGGGTGGCTACATTGATGCAGAGGCTGACCTTAATGTAAGCAAATTACGTTTTCAAGAAGCGTTAAAAGCTGCCCCAAGCACTATTTATATTATGCCGGGCTTTACTGCTGCGAATGAGCAAGGTGAATTGACTACTCTTGGTCGTAATGGCTCTGATTATTCTGCTGCAATAGCTGCGGCGTGTTTAGACGCTGATGTATGCCAAATCTGGACTGACGTTGATGGTGTTTACAACGCAGATCCGCGTTATATTAAAAAAGCTTCTAAAGTTGATTCGCTATCTTATAAAGAAGCGATGGAGCTTTCTTATTTTGGTGCGAAAGTATTGCACCCGAAAACGATTTTACCTTGTGCCAAAGCGGGTGTGCCGTGCGAGATTAAAAATACTCATAACCCACGTGCCGAAGGTTCTGTGATCAGTAACGACAGTGTATCTAACGAGCCAGTTAAAGCGTTATCAAGTTTACAAAACCTCGCTATGTTGACGGTGTCAGGGCCTGGTATGAAGGGTAAAGTGGGGATGGCATCAAAAGTATTTAATGCCTTGGCTCATGACAATGTCTCAATCGTATTAATTACTCAATCTTCGTGTGAATTTAGTATCAGCTTTTGTGTGCATGAGAGTGATTTATCGTTAGCTCTTGAAGCACTGCAAACAGCCTTTGAATTAGAATCGCAAGCTGGTTTAATCGAGCCAGTACAAGTACAACGTAACCTTGCAATTGTCACTTTAGTGGGTGATAACATGCGTGCTCACAAAGGTTTAGCGGCCAAGTTCTTTGCTTCATTAGCTCAAGCACAAGTGAATATTGTAGCTATTGCACAAGATTCAACTGAAAGTGCTATTTCAGCAGTGATTGACGGTGAGCTATGCAACGACGCAGTAAAAGTGTGTCACGAGAACTTCTTTACTCACATCCCATCAATCGACGTGTTTTTACTTGGTTGTGGTTTAGTTGGGCAAGAGCTTATCCAGCAATTAGAGCGTCAACAAGCGTGGCTCGAAAAGCGTAATATCAAGCTTAATTTATACGGTGTTGCGAATTCAAAACAGTTATACCTAGACAGTGAAGGTATCGCTTTTGATGGTTGGCAGGATAAACTCGCAGCCTCTGAACAAGGCTTCGACCTTAATTTAGTTGAGCAATTTGTAAAACAAAACCACCTTATTAATCCTGTAATTGTTGATTGTAGCTCAGCCGATAAACTTGCTGCGCAATATGTTGATTTCTTAAATGCAGGTTTCCATGTGGTTGCGGCAAACAAAAAAGCCAATACTAGCTCGTATGCGTACTACCAAGATTTAGTTGCAGCGACACAAAAGAATAACCGTAAGTTTTTATACGAAACAAACGTAGGTGCAGGCTTACCGGTACTTGATAATCTCAAATCATTATTTGGTGCAGGTGACGAACTAATTAAGTTCAGCGGTATTCTATCGGGCTCATTATCGTATATGTTTGGTGCGCTTCAGGATGGTTTATCACTTAGCGAAGCAACATTAAAAGCGAAAGAAAGTGGTTTTACTGAGCCAGACCCGCGTGATGACTTATCGGGCACAGATGTAGCCCGCAAGCTGTTGATTATCGCTCGTGAATCAGGTCTTGAGTTAGAACTGAGCGATATCGAAGTAGAGTCTGTATTACCAAAAGGGTTTGCAGAAGGCGACTCTGTTGATGAGTTTATGGCGAAGCTACCTAGTCTAGATGCTGAATTTAACGACCGCATTCAAAGTGCAGCCAGTGAAGGTAAAGTTCTACGTTATGTAGGCACAATTGAAAATGGTCATTGTAAAGTCGGTATTGAGGCTGTCGATAGCAGTCACGCACTTTATGATATTCGCGATGGTGAAAATGCATTAGCAATTTTAAGTCAATACTATCAACCACGTCCGTTCGTGATTCGTGGCTATGGTGCTGGTGCTGAAGTAACAGCAGCAGGTGTATTTGCTGACATCCTCAAAACATTAACACGATAGGAGCAGGTTATGATCCGTGTATATGCACCTGCTTCTATCGGCAATTTTGCAGTTGGGTTTGACGCATTAGGCGCTGCTTTAGCGCCCATCGATGGCACTTTATTGGGTGATGTAGTTGAAGTAAGTCCTGCTGAGCAAGACACTTTTGTATGCTCTGGCGACTATGCCCATAAACTGCCTGCCAATGCAGAAGAAAACCTAGCATATCAATGTTTAATTCACTTTAAAGAACACGTTGCGCCTGCTATGCCAGCGGTAAAACTTGAACTTAAAAAGAATCTACCTATTGGCTCTGGGTTAGGTTCAAGTGCTTGCTCTGTGGTGGCAGCCTTTGCAGCCCTTGATAAATTTGCACAAACCAATTTATCACAAGAGCAACTCATCGAATTGATGGCTGATTTTGAAGCTATGGTTAGTGGCGGCCGTCATTACGATAACATCACACCATGCTACTTAGGTGGCTTGCAATTAACTGGCGAACTCATTCCCAATAAATCAATTTCGTTACCTTTTGATAATCAATGGTATTACGTGGCGGCTTTTCCTGGCTTTTCGCTAAATACCGCAAAAGCACGCTCAGTACTGCCAAAACAATTATCAATGCATGACAGTGTTGAATTTGCACAACGTCTTTCGGCTTTTAGCAGTTTACTGCTAACGGGACGCTTTGATGCTGCGCTATCAATCATGACTGATGAAATAGCTGAGCCGCATCGAGCACCCCTTATCCAAGGTTTTGCCGAAGCGAAACAAGCATTACCAGAGCTTGGTGCCGAAATCGTCAGTATTTCGGGTGCAGGCCCAACATTATTTACCGTGTGTAAAAGTTTAGATGCTGCAGAAAAATGCGCAGCTTGGCTGAACGATAATTACATTAATGAGCAGGGTTTCAGCCACATCTGTCAACTCGATCAGCTTGGCACACGAGAGCTTTAAAGAATTTAAGGAAACAACATGCAATTACATAATTTAAAAGATGAATCACAACAGGTGTCGTTTGTTGAAGCGGTAAAAACGGGATTAGGGCGTAATCAAGGTGTCTTTTTTCCTGATAGCTTAACGCCTATCAAAGATGTTGATGCGCTACTTGATTTGGACTTTGTTAGCCGTAGCAGCAAAATTTTATCACACCTGATTGGTGATGAGCTGCCTGCCGATACTGTTGCACAGATGGTGCAAAATGCGTTTAACTTTGATGTGAAATTGGTTGAAGTTGAAAAAGACATGTATTGCTTAGAGCTTTTTCATGGTCCAACGCTTGCCTTTAAGGACTTTGGTGGTCGTTTTATGGCTGAGTGTTTGGCGCAGTTTAACCAAGGCGAAAAAGTAACGATTTTAACGGCAACATCGGGTGATACAGGAGCTGCCGTTGCCCATGCGTTTTATAACAAGCCAAATATTGATGTAGTTATTCTGTATCCGAAAGGTAAAATTTCATTAGCTCAGCAAAAACTGTTCACCACACTTGGCAATAACATTCACTGCTATGCAGTTGATGGTAGTTTTGATGACTGTCAAGGCATGGTCAAAAATGCGTTTTTAGACGATGAAGTAAAACAAAAACTTGGCCTTAACTCAGCTAACTCGATCAATATCAGTCGCTTGGTCGCTCAAGTGTGTTATTACTTTGAAGCAATAGCCCAGTTGCCAAAAGAAAAGCGTAGCAAGGCACATATCTCAGTACCAAGTGGTAACTTTGGTAATGTGTGCGCTGCGATGATTGGTGCAGTACTTGGTATGCCTGTCGCAAAATTGAGTGCAACAACCAATCAAAATGACACTGTGCCACGTTTTTTACAAAACAAAGAGTGGGCACCTAACGAAACGCTTGAGTCATTATCGAACGCAATGGATGTGAGTAAACCGAATAACTGGCCTCGTGTTCAATTTATGTTAGATAATAATTGGTTTAGCTATGATGACTTTTACTCAAGTTGTGTTGGCGAAGAAGAAACCAAAGAAGTGATGAAAAAAATTCATCAAACGGGTTATATCGCAGAACCTCATACAGCGATTGCTTACCAAGGCTTAAAAGAAAATTTAGCAGATGGCAGTGCCGGTATATTTTTAGCAACGGCACATCCTGCTAAATTTAAAGAAAGTGTTGAAGATATTTTAGGTATTGAGTTAGCAATGCCTAAGCCTCTAGCAGATGCTCTTGCTAAGCCTTGTTTGGCAGAAGACATCAAGCATGATTATCAACTATTGAGAACAGAGCTTTTAAATAAACTAGCTTAAAGTAATTAAAAGAGCGGCATTGCCGCTCTTTTTAATGTGATAATGAATGGCTGTGGCGGTTCAATAATCGCATTGCAATTATCACTAACGCACTAAAACATAGCAAAGCGCAGCTTAATAAGATGATCTCGTTTTGCGTCCATTGTGTTAAAGTCAGAGCACTAATGAATAAAATAAAGGGTTTAAATTCATAGTAATAGCGCGCTCTTCTTTGTTTAATTCGCTGACTTTTTTGATCTCGTCTTCGTGCTTCTGAGCGCATTCGCCATATGTTTGCACCCAGCAAAAATAACACAATACCAATGAGTGTGTAGAGCAGCTCATGAGGTATGACGATACAGGCAATACCTAAAAACAAATAGCAGTAGGGAACAAGTTCATAAATGGGCTTGGCTAACATTGACTCAAAACATCCTTGATCTGGGTTTGTATTACAAGCTTAGTTTCATTGTGCCCATATGCAAACGCATGATGAACTTTTTACGCTAAATCATATTTTAAAAATATATGTAATGTTTTAAATTTATAAATTTTTATTATGTATCAATAAAAAAATATCATTATTAAAACACTGTGAAATAAATTCAATCCCTGTTTAAATATGTTCATCTTTACAAGATAGGCAAAAGTGCGTTTTAAGCGTACAATATAGCCTTCAAAAAATACCATACACGTTGCCTTAGGAGACCCCATGTTAGAACGTAGCATGAATATTTCGGATTTCGATCCAGAGTTATTTGCAGCCATCACTAAAGAGACGGCTCGTCAAGAAGAGCACATCGAACTGATCGCGTCTGAAAACTACTGTAGCCCACGCGTACTTGAAGCGCAGGGTTCTCAGCTTACCAACAAATATGCTGAAGGTTACCCAGGCAAACGTTACTATGGCGGTTGTGAACATGTTGATGTTGTTGAGCAGCTAGCAATTGACCGTGCTAATGAATTATTCGGTACTGATTACGCTAACGTTCAACCGCATGCGGGTTCACAAGCAAACGCAGCTGTTTTCCAAGCACTTCTTCAGCCGCATGATACAGTACTAGGTATGAGCTTAGCTCATGGTGGTCACTTAACTCACGGTTCACACGTTAACTTTTCTGGTAAAACGTACAATGCAATTCAATACGGCCTAAATGACGAAACAGGCGAAATTGATTACGCTCAAGTTGAAGCGCTAGCATTAGAGCACAAACCAAAAATGATCATCGCTGGTTTCTCAGCATACTCAGGTATCGTTGATTGGGCTAAATTCCGTGAAATCGCTGACAAAGTTGGTGCCTACTTATTCGTAGATATGGCTCACGTTGCTGGTCTTATCGCAGCGGGTGTATACCCAAGCCCAATCCCTCACGCACACGTTGTTACTACGACAACTCACAAAACATTAGCGGGCCCTCGTGGCGGTCTAATCGTTTCTGCATGTGGTGATGAAGAAATCTACAAAAAGCTAAACAGCGCAGTATTCCCTGGCGGTCAAGGTGGTCCTTTATGCCACATCATCGCTGCTAAAGCAGTTGCTTTCAAAGAAGCATTACAACCAGAATTTAAAGCGTACCAAGCTCAAGTGGTAAAGAACGCTCAAGCTATGGTTGAAGTTCTTCAAGAGCGTGGCTACAAAGTTGTTTCTGGTAAAACAGACAACCACTTATTCCTTCTTGACCTAATCGATAAAGATATCACAGGTAAAGATGCTGACGCTGCACTAGGTAACGCTAACATCACTGTAAACAAGAACTCAGTTCCGAATGACCCACGTTCACCGTTCGTAACGTCTGGTCTTCGTATTGGTTCTCCGGCTATTACTCGCCGTGGTTTCAAAGAAGCAGAGTCAAAAGAGCTTGCTGGCTGGATCTGTGACGTACTAGACAACATCAATGATGAGTCTGTACAAGCTGAAGTAAAAGAGAAAGTTAAAGCTATCTGTAAAAAATTACCAGTTTACGCTTAATTATTGGTTGAACCGTAATTAAGATAACAATAGCGTTGTTTTTTGCTATTATAAAGGCCGCTTAATAAGCGGCCTTTTTTGTTTTTAATAAACGGAAGCTGAACTCTATGCATTGTCCTTTTTGCACCGCAAAAGATACTAAAGTAATTGATTCTCGACTTGTTGGCGGCGGCCACCAGGTTAGGCGTCGACGTGAATGTAATGAATGTCACGAACGTTTTACCACCTTTGAAGGCGCAGAACTTGTGATGCCAAGAGTCATAAAGCAAGACGGTAGTCGTGAACCATTTAATGAAGACAAATTACTCAATGGCTTGCATCGTGCGCTAGAAAAACGCCCTGTCAGCACAGAGCAGGTCGATGAAGTGGTCAACATTATTAAATCTCAGCTTCGTGCCACGGGTGAACGTGAAATTTCTAGCCATTTAATTGGTGAGTGCATTATGGAGTCACTAAAAAAACTAGATAAAGTGGCTTATGTTCGCTTTGCATCAGTTTACCGTTCTTTTGAAGATATTCGCGAGTTTGGTGAAGAAATCGCTCGTTTAGGTGATTAACTATGTCATTCACAGAACTTGATACGGCTTATATGGCACGTGCCATAGAGCTTGCTAAACAAGGTCGTTTTACTACAACACCAAACCCTAATGTTGGCTGTGTACTGGTTAAAGATGGCGAAATAGTCGGTGAAGGATTTCATCAACTAGCAGGGCAGGGCCATGCTGAAGTTAATGCTCTGGCAGTGGCTGGCGACAATGCAAAAGGTGCCACCGCATATGTGACTTTAGAACCTTGTAGTCATTATGGACGCACACCGCCTTGTGCCGAAGGTTTAAAAGCTGCGGGTGTTAGCAAAGTTATAGCTGCCATGGTCGACCCAAACCCAGCGGTGAGTGGTCGCGGTCTACAGATTTTAGCTGATGCAGGTATCGCTGTAGCATCAGGTTTACTTGAACAACAAGCGCGCGATTTAAACAAAGGCTTTTTAAAGCGCATGGAAACTGGGTTGCCATATGTGATTTGTAAAATGGCTTGCAGTTTAGACGGTAAAACTGCGCTAAATAATGGCCAAAGTAAGTGGATTACAGGGCCTAAAGCGCGCCAAGATGTGCAAGCATTTCGTGCCCAAAGTTGCGTGGTACTCACTGGTGCAGATACGGTTATGACCGATAATGCCAAACTTAATGTACGCATTGATGAGCTGCCATTTGATATGCCAACGTCACTGCCTTTGCGTCAACCTACCCGTGTGATTATTGATTCACAAAATAGGTTAACGCCTGAACTTGCATTATTTAGCATTGAAAGTCCGGTGATTATTTTCACTACATCGCTTGATAAACAGTATCAATGGCCTCACTTTGTTAAACACGAAGTTGTACCAGCAGTTAATAATAAAGTTGATCTATCAGCGGTTTTAAAGCGTCTTGCTGAGCTGCAATTTAACCATATTTGGCTCGAAGCAGGTGCGACCCTTGCCGGTGCATTTGCTGAGCAAGATTTAATTGATGAATACATTGTTTATATTGCCCCTAAGTTAATAGGTGATATGGGCAAAAGCTTACTAAACTTTGCAGAAGTTACCATGATGAGTGATATCACTGAACTGACCTTTACTGATACAGTGATGATTGGCGACGATATTCGCTTAACAGCGACAAAAGCAAAGCAAGCCACACACATTGAAAATAAAGAGTAGCACTATGTTTACTGGAATTATTGAAGCAACAGGTAAAATTGTTGAACTAACACAAAAGCAAGGTGACCTAGCTATTCGTATTCAAAGCACTAATTTGGATATGAAAGACGTTAAGCTCGGTGACAGTATTGCCACCAATGGTGTGTGTTTGACGGTTGTCGCTAAACATAGCGATGGTTTTAGTGCTGACTTATCAAACGAAACAATCAGCTTAACGGGCTTTGCTCACTATAAAAAAGGTCAAACAGTTAACCTTGAAAAAGCCATGCAACCACTTTCTCGCTTAGGTGGGCATTTAGTATCTGGTCATGTTGATGGTATTGCGACTGTAGAAAGTATCAGTCCTAATGCTCGTGCAACAGAGTACTGGCTAAGTACTGACAATGATTTAATGAAGTACATTCCTTACAAAGGTTCGGTATGTATTGATGGTATTAGTTTAACGGTCAACGAGGTCGAGCAAAACCGCTTTAAGTTGACTATTGTTCCGCATACCGCAGAGCAAACAACGATTGCAGAATTTCAAGTGGGTACTCAGGTGAACCTAGAAGTTGACCAGATTGCTCGCTATTTAGAGCGCCTAATAAAAGGGGCCGAACAACCTTCCCGTTCAGACATATCAATGAGCTTGTTAGCACAAGCTGGTTTTATTAAATAAGCAAAGATACGTCACTATTAATCATACTCTCATGGGCACATTATGAATCTACACAGCGCGCAAGAAATTATCGATGACATTAAAGCCGGTAAAATGGTTATTTTAATGGACGATGAAGACAGAGAAAATGAAGGCGATTTAATCATCGCAGCAGAGCATATCAGTGCTGATGCTATCAATTTTATGGCAACACACGGTCGTGGTTTAATTTGTTTAACGATGACGCAAGAGCGTTGCCAGCAGTTAGATTTGCCGTTAATGGTTAAAAATAACGGTGCTGCTTTTTCAACTAACTTCACTATGTCGATTGAAGCAGCGAAAGGCGTAACGACAGGTATTTCAGCAGCTGACCGAGCACGTACAGTTCAAGCAGCTATTGCCAAAGGTGCCGTGCCGAGCGATATCGTACAACCTGGGCATATTTTCCCAATTATGGCGCAACCAGGTGGCGTGTTAACACGCGCAGGTCATACCGAAGCCGGTTGTGATTTAGCTCGTTTAGCGGGTCTTGAGCCTTCGTCTGTGATCGTTGAAATCTTAAATGCCGATGGCACCATGGCACGTCGTCCAGATCTTGAAATTTTTGCAAAAGAGCATGGCTTAAAGATTGGCACTATTGCAGATTTAATCGAATACAGAAACCTAAACGAAACCACCATTGAGCGTGTTGCTAAATGTAAACTGCCAACAGATCACGGTGAGTTTGATTTAGTGACCTACAAAGACACCATCGATGGTCAACTTCATTATGTTTTACAAAAAGGTGAAGTATCGAAAGAAGAGCCAACGCTTGTTCGTGTTCACTTACAAAGTACCTTCAATGATATTTTATTATCTGATCGTAGTGCTGATCGCAGTTGGGGCTTATCGGATGCGATGGCTTACATTGCAGAACACAATGGCGTGCTGGTTATTTTGGGTAAGCAAGAATCAACTGAAGACCTTGAAGCAATGGTAAAAGCATTTGCTGCCGAAGATGCGGGTGAAAATGTAAATCATCGTAAATTCCAAGGGACATCGCGTACTGTCGGTGTGGGCTCGCAGATTTTGGCTGATTTAGGTATTGAAAAAATGCGCTTAATGAGCCGTCCGAAAAAATACCATGCACTATCAGGTTTCCACTTAGAAGTGGTTGACTACGTTGAGCCGCAATCTTAATTAACGCGTAATTTAATTAAGAGGTTTACTCGTAATTTTATTTAAATTCAATGCGGTTAGCGTTACGAGTGGCCACTAGAGTTAGATTTATTAGCCAGAGTTCAGGTTAACTAGGCTACTTTTATATTTTTGTGGTATTATGCGCCGTAATTTTTGCGCAATCGCAACCGCTTAAACTTATTTTTTAGGGTTATTAAATGAAAATTATTGAAGGTAACAAATACGCACCGGGCAAAAAGTTTGCCATTGTCATTTCTCGCTTTAATGACTTTATTGGTAGCAGCCTATTAGCAGGTGCTGTTGATGAGCTTAAGCGCACAGGTGGCGTATCTGACGACGACATTACTGTTGTTTACGTACCAGGTGCCGTTGAATTACCTTTAGCAGCGAAACGCGTTGCAGCAAAGAAAGAACACGATGCAATCATCGCTCTAGGCGTTGTGATCAGAGGTGGTACACCACACTTTGATTTAGTCGCTGGCGAATCAAACAAAGGTCTTGCACAAGTATCACTTGAGTACGATATCCCGGTTGCATTTGGCGTATTAACCACTGAAAGCATTGAGCAAGCAATTGAGCGCGCAGGTACCAAAATGGGTAACAAAGGTGGCGAAGCTGCTTTAGGTGCGCTTGAAATGGTTAATGTGTTAGACAAAATTTAAGTTTAAGGAATCTCTGTGAAACCAGCAGCAAGACGTAAAGCACGTATCTTAGCACTTCAAGCCGTATACTCTTGGCAGTTAAGCGGTAACCCAATTGCTGATATTGAACAGCAAATGTTAATTGAAAATGATGTGACTAAAATCGACGTCGAATATTTCAAAGACCTAGCACGCGGTGTTGTTGTTAACTGTAAGCAATTAGATGAAATCGTTGCGCCACATTTAGCACGCCCAGCAGATGAGTTAGACATGGTCGAAAAAGCAATTTTACGTCTGTCTGGCTATGAGCTGAAATTCCGTGAAGACGTTCCATACAAAGTAGCAATCAATGAAGGTATTGAGCTTGCTAAAATGTTTGGTGCTGAAGACAGCCATAAGTTTGTCAACGGTGTACTTGATAAAGCAGTTAAAGAGCTGCGTAAGTAAGTAGCCCCGTAAAGGAGAGCCGGCTTGGGCCGGCTTTTTTGTGAATGAAGGAATTTGAATTAATTAACCGTTACTTTAAAGGTCGCGGTATCATCCGTCGTGATGTAAACCTTGGTATAGGTGATGATTGTGCGTTGGTCACTGTGCCAGAAAACTGTCAATTAGCTGTGACAACCGACACATTAGTTGCAGGTGTACACTTTTTTGATGACATTTCTCCTCGCGCCCTTGGGCATAGGGCGTTAGCTGTTAACTTAAGTGATTTGGCTGCAATGGGTGCTGAACCTACCTGGATTTCAGTAGGATTGACCCTGCCTGAAGTGAATATGGAATGGATTGAGCAGTTCACAGAAGGTATGCATGAAATTGCGGAATACTTTAATGTGCAAATTATCGGTGGAGACACTACACAAGGTCCGCTCACAATTACTATTTGTGCCAAAGGTATTGTGCCTGAAGGCAAAGCATTGCGTCGCAGCGGTGCAAAGGTAGGTGATTGGATTTATGTGACCGGGCCACTGGGTGATGCAGGTGTTGCTATCGAAGCACGTAAGCAAGGTTTCGACATCGCGCCTGAGCATTTGAGTTATTTAAACAATCGTTTCGATTACCCGACTCCGCGAGTTGCAGCTGGGCAGGTATTACGAGGTGCGGCTTCAGCTGCCATAGATATCTCTGATGGTTTATTAGCTGATTTAGGTCATGTATTGGCGCTTTCGCAAGTCGGTGCAGTGATCCATGTTGATAAAGTACCTGTGTCTGATGCTGTCAGCGCATCAATTCCACGCCCTGAACAGTTTGACTATATTTTAAATTACGGCGACGATTACGAATTACTTTTTACTGTGCCTGAAAGCAATAAAAGCATGGTTGATATGAAACTTCGTCAATATGGCGTCGAAGCCAGCTGTGTTGGGCAAATAAAAAGTGGCGAAAGTGAAATTGAACTACTACTTGATGGTGAAAAATTTAACTATCAAGGTAAAGGGTTTCAACACTTTGCAAAGGAGCCGGTTTGAGTAGTAACCGATTATTTAATTTAAAACGCCCACATCAATTATTTGGTTTGGGTTTTGGTTTAGGCCTAGCACCTAAAGCACCTGGCACCTTTGGTACTTTTGCTGCATTACCATTTATTTTTACAACCATGTACTTTCCGCTATGGTTACAGATTGTATTTGCAATTGTGATCAGCGTATTTGGTATATGGGCTTGTGGTAAAACAGCAGATGACTTAGGGGTGCATGATCATCCTGCCATTGTTTGGGATGAAGTTGCTGGTTATTATATCACCATGATTGGTGCTGCACTTAGTTGGCAGTCATTGTTAGTTGGTTTTTTATTGTTCCGCTTTTTTGATATCGCTAAACCAGGCCCTATTCGTATTCTCGATAGGCGTTTACACGGTGGCTTGGGCATCATGGCTGATGATATTTTAGCAGGTATTTTTTCATTAATTTGTGTACAGGCTTTGTTTAAAGCTGGCTATTTACCCTTTTAAACGATTAATACAGTGTTACTTGGTGGCAAGTATATGATGCGATTTTTAGTTGTCTGTTTGTTGGTGTTATGCAGTATGCCTGCGTTTGCATCTATTACTGACTACGTCGTCAAACAATGGAATATCCAAAACGGCTTGCCATCTCAATCTCTTAAGAGCATAGCTCAAGACGAGCAAGGCTACATGTGGCTGGGTACTCAGTTCGGTTTGAGTCGCTTTGATGGTAATACTTTCACCAACTTCAACACACAAAATAGTGATTTCTTGCCAAGTAATGGTATTAACAAGCTATTAGTTGATAGTACGGGGTTACTTTGGGTTGGCACTAAAAACGGGATAGTAACCCTCGATCCAAGAACGATGATGTCGCAAACCTTTAATGTTAAAGGCCCAGTACGCGACATTCTTGAAGACTCTAAAGGCAGTATCTGGATTGCAGCCAACGGCCTTTATTATGTTGCACGAAATCAAGTCACCCTAAACCAAAACTCTGCGTTAGTCGTGCCAGTATCAAATGCTACGGCAATCACGCAAATAGTTGGTTCAGTGAGCCAAATGGCGCTGTCGCCAGAAGGTATTTGGCTGGTTAACGAGCGTCACTTATTGCGTTTAACTAATACTTCATCTGATTTTGCAAAGCTGCGCCTAGAACTTACCGCAAAAGTCTCTCTACCTGAGCGCCTAGCGCAAACCATCATTCATGATATGGCGTGGCTTGAGGGTAATTTATACCTTGCCTCTGAGCTTGGTGCCTACTTTCTTGATTTAGATGACGAGCTGCGTCCATTCCCACTTCCTAACGCGAGTAACTCTGCCGTTTACAAGTTTATGAGCGACTCAGATGGAGCGTTGTGGATTTCAACTTATGGCCGTTTACTCTTTAGAGATAACTCTGGGGACTGGCAATGGGTTGAGCCAAGTCAGCTTGATCAAAGTATTTGGTTTGCAGATATTTTCCGTGATAATCAAAATAATATTTGGCTGGCAAGTTTCAGTGAGGGGTTATGGCTTGCTCACGAAGGGCGTATTGAGCGCCACTCAGCTATTTCAAATATGACAGAAGCGGTGATGGCGATTAGCCAAGCACCTGATGGCAAACTATGGGTGGCTAACCGCAGTGGTGTCGGCTACTTCGATTACAATAAGAATTTTGTAAATCAAATACCAAGTAATCAGTTTGGTCGGGCTGCAGTTCACGATTTGCAGTTTGATGGTGATCGCTTATACATTGCTACAGGTCGCGGTGTTTTTTACTATGAGAATCAAACCTTGTATACAGTGCCAGGACGAGCACTGCGCGATAACCCTGTATTCGCAATTAGCCGTTCTAGTAAAGGCGGTTTTTGGCTCGGTACTGGTCGCGGTATGTACCGTTTAAGTTACGGTGGCTTAACACCTTTTGCTTACAATGCGTTCTTGAGCAGTAAATTTATTACCTATGTGCTTGATGAGCAAAATTTTGGCTTAATAGGTACCAGTAAAGGGGCTTATTACTTTACTGACCGTGGTATTGAAAAAATTGGTGACCAAACCAGTTTAGAAAGCGCTTATGTCACCAGTATTTTAAATATTGAAGGGGTGGGGATATTAATTGGCTCTCTTAACGATGGTTTATTTTATCGCAGCACCCAAGGTCAGTGGCGTCAACTTGATGCAACAGACGGCCTACCGTACGGCTCGATTTTCAGCCTTGTTTATGACAAACAGTTAAAACGTATTTGGGTAAGTACCATGAAGGGCGTTTACCGCATGCCGGTAGAGCAATTTGGTACTGATATAGAGAGCTTAAAAGTAGAGCAAGTGATCTCATCATTTGACCGACAATTAGATGGTAAAGCCAGTCAGTGCTGTGCTGGTCTTGGCCATGATGCTGTAGCAGACACAGGTAACTCTATTTGGTACCCAAGCTTACAAGGGGTAGTTGAAATACCTAAGAGTGTTGAGCTTTTTGGTGTGCAAGCGCTTAAGCCGCGTATTGAAAGTATTATTACGCCGCTGCGAAGCTTAAGTACCGCTACTTTAGGTGATAAACCTGAGCTACAAATTGATGAGCGCGATGTGACAATCAAATATACCGCAATTGATTATTTTGCTCCTTCAAGTATTGAGTTTAGATATCGACTGAGTGGTTTAGACAGTGATTGGCGCTATGCAAACACCCGCCGTGAGGCTATTTATACAAATTTACCGCCGGGGGCATTTTTGTTTCAGCTTGAAGCCAAACGTGGTGGTGAAGATTGGCAAAAGGCTCGTCGTACCGAGTACACATTCGTTGTTCCACGTCGCTTTGACGAGACCATTTACTTTAGACTCTTGATCACAAGTAGTTTTATTTTACTGTTCTACCTCGTGTTTTGGGTGTTTAGGGCGCAAGAGAAGCGTAAACAATTAGCACTTGAAAGCTTAGTAACAGAGCGCACCGTAGAGCTTCGTGAAGCCAACGATAAGCTCAATCAAGTAAATTCTCAGCTTAAGTTAGTCAGTCACTCAGATGAGCTAACGGGGCTTCGTAGTCGTCGCTTCTTGTTTGATCAGCTCCCTAAAGATATTGAACATTTCCAACGTAATTCGCAATCATTGCAAGCACAGGGTAAGTCGTTGGTGCTACTGATAATTAACCTTGATAACTTTAGCCGCATCAATGATTCCTATGGACCACTTGCAGGCGATAGTTGTTTACAGCAAATGGCGACATTGTTGAATAGCCGGACACAAGGCTCAGACTATGTCGCACGCTGGAGTGGCGATGAGTTTTTACTCTTATTACGTGATTTCAAACGTACAGCTATAGACAATTATGTTGCTGACTTGTGTGAAGCAATTGCAGCAAACCCATTTAGGCTACCAAATGGGGAATCGACCACCATCACTGCGTCTATTGGCTGGTCTTTCTATCCATTACCTTTATTGGGTGGTCAAGTGATTGGCTGGGAAACGTCTGTTAATTTAGCTGATATCGCGCTACACCAAGTGAAAAAGCGCGGTGGTGATGGCGTTGCAAATATTACCTTTGATGAACAATTAGATGCTTTTGAGTTTGAGCAAAATAATAATGTTGATAAACAACTGGGTGTTCTTCAAGAAACAGGTCTTGCTGATATTAAGGTTTGGATGCGCTAATATAAACGATGACAAAAAAGGAGCCTTAAGGCTCCTTTTTAGTTTTATTAGTGTACGGCTTAGGCCATAAACTCTTTGATGCTAGTTAAGATACCGTTTGCATCTAAGCCCATTTCTGCGTGCATTTCGTCTTGAGTACCATGCTTAATGAATTCATCTGGAATACCTAAGTTCAAGATAGTCACATTTGCTTTAATTGCAGCTAAGTACTCATTCACAGCAGAACCCGCACCGCCAGCAATGGCGTTGTCTTCTAGGGTAACAATTACATCGTGGCTACTCAACAACTCGCTAATAGTCTCTGTATCAAGAGGCTTAATGAAGCGCATATCAATCACTGTTGCATTAAGCTCTTCAGCAGCTGATTTGGCGTTTTCTAGTAGCGTACCAAATGACAAGATTGCCACTTTACTACCTTGTTTGATACTTCGCGCCTTACCAATTTCAATCGCACTCATTGTTGATTCAACATCACAATTGCCTGCGCTACCACGTGGGTATCGTACGGCAACAGGCTGATTGCATTGGTAACCTGTATACAGCATCTGGCGGCACTCATTAGTGTCGCTTGGTGCCATGATAATCATATTAGGAATACAGCGCATAAAGCTTAAATCGTAAGCACCTTGGTGAGTTTCACCATCAGCACCAACAATCCCGGCACGGTCAATAGCAAATAAAACCGGTAGGTTTTGTAATGCCACATCGTGAATAAGTTGGTCGTACGCACGTTGTAAAAAGCTTGAATAAATAGCAACAACAGGCTTCAGTCCTTCACAAGCAAAACCAGCTGCAAGCGTTACAGCATGTTGCTCAGCAATTGCTACATCAAAGTATTGCGCTGGGTACTCTTTAGAAAAACGAACCATGCCTGAGCCTTCACGCATAGCAGGAGTAATCGCCATTAGCTTGTCATCTTGTGCTGCCATATCACAAAGCCAGTCACCGAACACATTTGAGAATGTGGCAGCGCCAGGTTTTGATTTTGGTAATTTAGACATGCTCGGATCAAATTTTGGTACGCCATGGTAACCAATTGGATCCGCTTCAGCAGGTTTATAACCTTTACCTTTTTGCGTTTTAATATGCAGTAGCTGAGGGCCTTTAAGGTTACGCATATTACGTAAGGTATCGACCAACATATTGACATCGTGACCGTCGATTGGGCCGATGTAATTTAGGCCTAATTCTTCAAAGAATGTGCCCGGAATGACCATACCTTTTAGGTGTTCTTCCATGCGGCTGGCAAGTTCTTTCACTGGCGGTAAACCCGAAAGAAGTTTTTTACTGCCTTCGCGAATATTGGTGTAGAAGCTACCAGACAAAATACGTGCAAAGTGGTTGTTTAGGGCACCTACGTTTTCTGAAATCGACATTTCATTATCGTTTAAGATAATTAACACGTTAGGGTTTACATCGCCCATGTGGTTCATCGCTTCAAATGCCATACCAGCAGTAATTGCGCCATCGCCAATAACAGCAACCGTTTTACGATCTTTACCTTCTTTTTCAGCGGCAATAGCCATGCCGAGCGCTGCAGAAATAGAAGTACTTGAATGACCAACACTGAAGGTGTCGTAAGGGCTTTCTTCACGGAATGGGAAAGGGTGTAAACCGTCTTTTTGACGGATAGTATGCATTTGGTCACGGCGACCCGTTAAGATTTTGTGCGGGTATGCTTGATGACCCACATCCCATACTAAACGATCTTCAGGGGTGTTATAGACATAATGAAGGGCCACTGTTAACTCAACAGTACCTAAACCTGATGCTAAATGACCACTACTTTGCGAAACTGAATTAAGCAGGTATTCGCGTAACTCTTTACTAAACGCAGGTAACTTATCTTGCGCAATATCACGCAGTTGTGCTGGTTCGTCAACCAAACTTAATAATGGATACTTGCTACTATCAAGTGTCATGATTTTATATACATCCTTCGCTAACCAGAGTGCATTATAGCCCATTGCTGCTCTGATTTTTTAGTTATTTTGTCTTTCTTTTTTAGACGTTAATAATTACGCTCAACAATATAGCTAGCAAGGCTTGCCAGCTCGCGGGTGTCGTAATCAATAGCCTCAAGTGCTTTATGAGCCCGAGCCAATAAGTCTTGTGCTTTTTGCTTAGCGCCTGCCATACCTAATAATGCAGGGTAGGTCGCTTTATTGGCCGCAATATCTGAACCTTGCGGTTTGCCTAACGTTTCGGTGTCTGCCTCTACATCGAGAATATCGTCCTGTACCTGAAAAGCCAGACCAATTGCTTGACCAAACAAATTAAGCTGCTTTAACGTTTGCTCATCACATTGCGGCGCGGCCAAAGCCCCCAAGGTGATTGCACAGTTGAGTAATGCGCCAGTTTTAAGTTGATGAATACGTTCTAGTTCTTCGACTGTAATTGCTTTATCAGTAGCTTCAATATCAAGTGCCTGACCACCTACCATACCCTCTATACCTGAGGCTTTGCTTAACGAGGCGATCATTCTTACCTGTTGTGTCGTAGGTACTGCAAACTGATGGTTAGCAATTAAATCAAATGCTAATGTTTGAAGAGCATCACCGGCGAGAATAGCTTGCGCTTCACCATAAACAATATGACAAGTAGGGCGGCCACGTCTTAAGTCATCATCATCCATTGCTGGTAGGTCATCATGAACTAATGAGTAGCTATGAATACACTCAATAGCAGCGGCAAGAATATCAAGGTCAGCTTTGTCAGCTCCCATCATGCGGCCCGTCGCATAAACGAGGTAAGGACGTAAGCGCTTACCACCATTTAAAACGCCGTAATGAGTGGCTTCTTTAATGGTTTTTTCAGTGTTTAGTGGCAGTTCGAAATAGCGATTTAAATGTGCTTCAACGTCTTCTCGAGCGCGTTGTAATTGTTCTTTTAATTGCACTTAATTAGTCCAAGTTTGAGTCAAAGTTGCTAAGAGGAGCTTGGCTATCGTTACCCATTAATATGGCCACTTTTTGTTCGGCTTGTTGTAATTTTCCAGATGAGGCATTCGCAAGCGCTATACCACGCTCAAACTGTTTTAGCGATTGTTCTAAAGACAGTTCACCTTGCTCCATTTGTGCAACAATCTTAGATAATTCATCCAGTGCTTCTTCAAAACTCAAGTTTTCTGGTTTCTTTGTTGCCATAGTGGCCTCGATAGCTAATAGAAAGTGAGGCCAATTTTAGGGGGAATGCTAAACTAGGTCAAAGAATGATGTGTTTTTTTGCGCATAAAAGGAAATCAATATGCTATTTTTACGGTTTTAGAAGTAGCGGCAACTTGTAGCTTAAAAATCTTACATTAAAATAAAATTAATTCATTTAATGATTTAAGTAATTCAATTGCTTGCCGATAAGCAGTTAATAATAAAAATTTGATGCCGTTGGTGTCGTGTATTTGTTCCTCTGGAGGGGTATGTGGATTTAGCAACCATAATAGGTATTCTTGGTGCCATAGGCTTAATTGCTATGTCGATGGTATTAAGTAGTGACGGCCAAGTTGCAATGTTTTATAACACGCCTTCGGTGGTCATTGTATTTGGTGGTTCGATTTTTATCGTGTTATCGAACTTCACTATGGGGCAGTTTTTGGGCATTGGTAAGGTCGCTGCAAAAGCCTTTATGTTCAAAATTGAATCGCCAGAAGAATTAATTGAAAAAGCAGTAGAATTAGCTGACTCAGCACGTAAAGGTGGTTTCTTAGCATTAGAAGAAGCCGAAATCCCTAATGGCTTTATGCGCAAAGGGGTTGATATGTTAGTGGATGGTCATGATGCTGATGTAGTTCGTGCCACACTGCAAAAAGATATTTCCCTCACCGCTACTCGCCATGAACTTGGTGCAGGCTTATTTAAGTCGCTTGCCGATATCGCTCCTGCGATGGGGATGATAGGCACGCTAATTGGCTTGGTTGCAATGTTATCTAACATGGATGACCCAAAAGCAATTGGTCCTGCAATGGCTGTAGCTCTTTTAACAACACTTTATGGTGCTTTTTTGGCAAACGTTGTTGCAATTCCAATTCAGGTAAAACTAGAGCTGCGTAAAGATGAAGAAGCCCTCAACCAACGTTTAATTCTTGATGCGGTACTGGGTATTCAAGATGGTCAAAACCCGAAAGTAATTGAAGGCATCTTGAAAAACTATTTAGCTGAATCAAAACGTAAAGTCGATACCGAGGAGTAGGGCATGTCAGATCAAGAGTGCAAATGTCCACCTCCGGGGTTACCTGCCTGGATGGGAACCTTCGCAGATTTAATGTCGCTATTAATGTGCTTCTTTGTACTCTTGCTTGCTTTCTCGGAAATGGATGTTCTTAAATTTAAGCAGATAGCAGGTTCAATGAAGTTTGCTTTTGGTGTACAAAATAAAATTGAAGTAAAAGATATTCCAAAAGGGACCTCGGTCATTGCAATGGAGTTCACTCCGGGCAAACCTGAACCTACTCCTATCGAGACAATTCAACAACAAACCGTAGAGATGACACAACAAATGCTCGAGTTTCAGGCTGGTGATGAAAGCTCTGCAGGTGGTCGTCAAGAACAGCGTGGTAATAAGCGTGGTGGGGAATCACAAAGCACTGCTCAGCAACAAGCAATGGAGCAGTCAATTTCTGCAGCAGATCAAGAGCAAACGAATGAGCTTGTGAAGAAAATTGCCCAACAGCTTGAGCAGCAAATTATGGATGGCGCGATTGAACTTGAGTCACTAGGTCAGCAAATTATCATTCGCATTCGTGAGAATGGTTCATTCCCATCAGGCAGTGCTTTCTTACAGCCTAGGTTTAAACCTATCATTCGTGATATTGCTACGCTGTTAAAAGATGTGCCGGGTGAAATAACCGTGTCAGGGCATACAGATGATTTCCAAGTATCGAATGAGCTTTATACAAACAATTGGGA
>Ga0114911_1000319_pt1 | contig 34088 bp, 30 predicted proteins | sample MalvireepMed_904_FD_89688 | JGI IMG/M metagenome (GOLD analysis project Ga0114911, IMG submission 89688) | Marine viral communities from the Global Malaspina Expedition - Malaspina viral metaG DeepMed_904 | ecosystem: Environmental > Aquatic > Marine > Oceanic | place: Mediterranean Sea...
CACCGGCAGCGTCGCCAGCGCCTGCCGCCAGGTCGGCCGCGCCGAGGTCGGCGCCTATCTCCTGCGCCGCCACCCTAAAGCCGCCAGCTTCCGCGCCGCGTGGCAGGCCGCGCTCGATCTCGGCATGCAGCGGATCGAGGACGTCGCGATGGACCGCGCCCTGAACGGGGTCGAGGTGCCGGTCTATTCCTATGGCAAGCTCGTCGGCAGCCGCCGCGTGCACAATGACCGGCTGCTGATGTTCATGCTGCGCAACCGCGCGCCCGAGCGCTTTGCGGGCGGCCGCCCCAAGGCGCTCAACGCGATCGGGCGGATGGAGAAGAAGCGGCTCAAGGCGAAATGGCGGCGGCAGTGGGAGAAGGAGCAGCGCCGCACCTCCCCCGCCGAAGTGCGCGCCTCCATCGCGCGCAAGGTCGCCGTCTTCCGCCAGCAGATGGAAGCGCAGCTAAGCCCGCGCACGCTGGCCGCCTACGCCGAATTTGAACGCCTGCGCGACGCAGACATCGCGCGCGGCTACAAGGCAAGCGACGACCCGGAGCACCCGCTGTATGCGGAACGCGGGGAAGGGGTGAAGGACGAAGGCTGATTGAAGGCGGTGGCTCCGAGCCGAAGGCGAGGCAAGCGCGCCCGCGCGCCCGCGCGCCCGAGCTTATGCGAGGAAGCAAGCGAGCCGGATGGCTCGCGCCCGCAGGGTCCAAACAAAAAACCGAACCTTGGAATGCCTTCACAGGGGCGCGTTGAAGCTACGCGTCGAACCCGTGAAACTCGCGGTGCCACGACAAGAACTTCGGATGCGGCCGGTACGACTCGATCGCCGGCGCCTTGAGCTTGCCCGTCGGATTGATGATCGCCTCGACACCCTCGCGGTCGTTGACCTTGCGGTGCACGATAATCCCGAGATCATCCCTGAAGCCGATCAGTCCCCGATCAAACATCCAATGCGCCGTACCTGAAAGAGCGAGGCCATTGCGCACGCTGTCAGGGCCGCCATGCTCAACCGGACGGATATGCGCCGCCTGCGCTTCCAAGCGACCACCGCCATTGACCAGCCTCCAACCTGTAACCGCGCAGCGGCTCTCATAAGCGTGCATCACAGCGCGTCGGAATGCTCGGTCACGAAATGGTTTGGAGACGAGCGACTGGACGATGGGTCGCTCGACTTCGAACGGGGTCTGGTGCTCGTGGACATGGTTATCTTCGGTCACGTCATGGTCACTGCGAGGTAGGAAGTCCTCATCCGGCAGGCCGAGCGCAATGATGCGGGCGAAGTCCGAAGGCGATAGCGGACGAACGGCCGCTTGGGCGCGACCAGATACTTTGCCTTCCTCATTGAGAACGCCGCGCTCAACCTGCTCGCCATTCAGGATATGCGGTACGGTAGGCTCAAATGGCAGATAGCTGCCTTCCTCGATGATCGCGCGATAACGGTCAGGCTCTGTCGGGTCAGGAATGATTTCTACGACCTTCGCCACCGCGAAGAAGCCCTTGGAGTTCGGAATTTTCACCGGCTCGCGATAGACAATCCAGTCGCCGACCATCTGCTGTGCGCGGCTGAGATAGCTTTTCGGAAACTGGTAATGCACCTCCGGAATGTCGTCGTAGATCGACCCATCCTTGTGCATGAAAACGCCGAAGGTCATTTTCTTTTGGCCGACTTCCCTGAATATTTAAGAGGCTGTGATATGGACTAGCGCTCAAAGGGGGTAAAGCGTTCGTGGCAAAGTTGAAAATTTCGGACGCAGAAATTGCGCTGATGAAGGGGCTTATCGCCCACGAGAAACTTAACGACCAGCAGGTCCTGGCCATCTTTAGTCACCTGTCGCGAAATATAAACTCCCGCGAAATGGGTTGGATAAGGAACGGCGGAACACCGAGGTACAAGGCCATCAAAGCAGCCAGTGCCGAGGAGGTTCGAGACTTCCTTGAGCAGTATTCAAAGTTGGAGGAAGTCGCTGAGCGGATCGGTATTTATGAAGTGTCTGACGAAGAGTTATCCGCATATCAGGCTTTGGATTACGGGCGTTCTGCTGTTGCAATATTCAACAACAACACACTCCTCGCTCGCTCGCAAATCTTCGTGGTGTTGATGGTTGTAGCTTGGACATACCTTGCGCACGCGCGCTTAAGAAAAGAGGATGTAGAACCAGTCTATAAAGATGATCAAGGCAATCCAATCATGATTGACGGCAAGCCGAAGCACTGGGAGCTGGCCTATTGCATGAATCGTCCCGAACTGGCCCTTTCTGAAGGAGAGATAAACAATTTACGCTTCATCACTCTGCTACGAAATGAAATCGAGCATCGTTCTACTGAAGACATAAATAGTGAGGTCCAGTCGAAGCTTCAGGCAAATGCGTTAAATTTCGTGCGCTTTGCACGTACGAGCTTCGGAAGGCGATTTGACCTCTCACGGGATTTTAGTTTCGCAATCCAGTTGCAGGCTTTGAAAGCGAAACAGACTTCAATCCTTAAAGCATCGAAGGGACTGAGCAAATCTGTTGCAGCCGTGAATGCGGTTGTTGAGAAAGAGATGAGCAGTTCACAGTTCAATGACCCCGAATATGCTTTTCGCGTTTACGTCGTGCCAAAGGTCGTAAACAATGAAAAGAAAGCAGACCAAGCGGTGACTTTCAGTCCCGTAGGGTCAAGCGTCGAGATGGCAATTAAACAAGTCGAAAAACCAAAATATCGCATGAAGGAAGTTGTGAAACTACTTCAAGACGACGGCGTAGCAAACGCAACCCCGCAAGCATGTATTGCCGCTTGGCAGAAAAATGATCTAAAAAACCCCGGGAAAGGCTTCGCAATAGAGTTGGGTGGCCAGTGGTTTTGGTATCCTGAAGGCGTTGATGCAATAAAGGCCGCTCTCCTTTCATAGCGACCGGGCTTCTTGCTTCCCATTCAGAGATAGGCCCGCGCTCGAGCTTCATGACTGGATGAGCCCCATACGGGTTTCTCTCATCACAGCCCAAAAATTGTTAAGAGCTAACGTAACCGCTTGGTTGAAACCCTTTTACGCCTTTTACCCATGACCGAACCTCCACTGGGTCCGCTTGCCGAGCAATGACGCTCCCAAATCGCGGTTCAAGAGCGATAGCACAGTCCTGAATCTGAGAGATCTGGTCAGGGGAAGCGTGAAAGCCCGATCCAGTAGCCTCTGGAATGAAATAGAAATTCGCGGCTAATTCACCGATTAGAATGCTCTCGCAAAGGCGGGCAGCAAGCTGACTACATCCCGGAAACTGAATGACCCAAAGCGGAACCCATGGACGATGATATTCAGTCCAATCAATATCGTTGCGATTTGGCGGCCGAGACTTGTGTTGCTTAAGGCGATTGAACACTTTGCTGTTCGGACGAGACACACCCCCAGCTCCCGCGCGAAAGCAGCTTGGTTCATGGGAGCTTTGCACGATGTACAGCCCGCTCTGCACAAAAGGGTGCACTAGAGGAGAACCATCCTCTCCTACTTGCCGATATATCGGACCGTCCGGCGCCTCGAAGGTCACTCCTCCCCCATCCGCAGCGTGGCAATGAAAGCTTCCTGTGGAACCGACACGTTGCCATATTCCCTCATTCTGGCCTACCCCTTCTTCCGCTTCTTCCGCGCCGCATATTTCGCGTCGCGCGCGGCCTTCAGTTCGGCTTCGGTCGGTGCGGGCACCGCGTCGGCTTCGGCCTTGGCTGCGGCGGCGGCCTGCTTGTCGGCCTTGGCTTGCGCGATCGCGGCGCGCTTGGCGGCGCTCTTTTCGGCGATCGCGGCTTCGCGAGCTTCCTGCGCGGCCTTGCGCTTGGCAATCGTCGCCTCGTCGAGCTTGGGCGCGTCGGCCAGTTTCTCGAGCGCCTTGGCGCGCGCCTTCTGCGCAAGCGCGCGGCGATCCTGGAAATCAGGGTCCTTATATCCGGACATAGGCGATAATCTCGTTTCTGGTTGTCCGGCGGGGGGCGCCGGATGTGGGGGGCTGGACAGTGCTGGCGCTGGGGACGCGCCCTATTCCTCGCCCATCCGCAGCGCGGCAATGAACGCTTCCTGAGGAATACTGACGTTTCCGTATTCCCTCATCCGCGCCTTACCCTTCTTCTGCTTCTCGAGCAGCTTTTTCTTGCGGCTGATGTCGCCGCCATAGCATTTGGCGGTCACGTCCTTGCGCATCGCGGCGATGGTTTCGCGCGCGATCACCTTGCCGCCGATCGCGGCCTGGATGGGCACCTTGAACAGGTGCCGCGGGATCAGGTCCTTCAGCCGTTCGCACATACCGCGCCCGCGGCTTTCGGCGACATCGCGGTGGACGATCATCGACAGCGCATCGACCGGTTCGTTGTTCACCAGGATGCTCATCTTGACGAGGTCGCCCTCACGCAGGCCAATCTGTTCATAGTCGAAGCTGGCATAGCCGCGGCTGATCGACTTGAGCCGGTCGTAGAAATCGAACACCACTTCGTTGAGCGGGAGTTCGTAGGTCACCTGCGCGCGGCCGCCGACATAGGTCAGATCGACCTGGATGCCGCGGCGGTCCTGGCACAGCTTGAGGATCGCGCCGAGATATTCGTCGGGCGTATAGATCACCGCCTTGATCCACGGCTCCTCGATCTGCTCGATGCGGCTGGGATCGGGATAGTCGGCGGGGTTGTGCAGCATCAGCTCCTGCGCCGGGTCGGTCCGCGACTTGTTGAGCTGGATGCGGTAGACCACCGAGGGGGCGGTGGTGATCAGGTCGAGATCGTATTCGCGCGTGAGGCGTTCCTGGATGATCTCGAGGTGCAGCAGGCCGAGGAAGCCCGCGCGGAAGCCGAAGCCCAGCGCGGCGCTGCTTTCGGCCTCGAAGCTGAAGCTGGCATCGTTGAGCCGCAGCTTGCCGATGCTTTCGCGCAGTTTCTCGAAATCGGCTGCGTCGACGGGGAACAGCCCGCAGAACACCACCGGCTGGACTTCCTTGTAGCCGGGCAGCGCCTTGTCCGCCCCGCCCTTCACCGTGGTGATCGTGTCGCCGACGCGCGCCTGCTCGACTTCCTTGATCTGCGCGGTGATGAAGCCGATCTCGCCCGGGCCGAGTTCGGGCAGGTCGGTGCGCTTGGGAGTGAAGCAGCCGACGCGGTCGATCAGGTGCTGCGTGCCGCCCTGCATGAAGCGGACGTTGAGGCCCTTCTTGATCGCGCCGTCCATCACGCGGACGAGGATGACCACGCCGAGATAGGGGTCGTACCATGAGTCGACCAGCATCGCCTTCAAGGGCGCGTCGCGGTCACCGGTGGGCGGGGGGATGCGCTTGACCAGCGCCTCCAGCGTTTCCTCGATGCCGATGCCCGACTTGGCGCTGGTGAGCACCGCGCCGCCCTCTTCCCACGGGCCGGTAGCCTCGATGCCGACGATCTCCTCGATCTCCTCGGCGACGCGCTGCGGTTCGGCGGCGGGGAGGTCGATCTTGTTGATGACGGGGACGATCTCGTGGTCGTGCTCGATCGACTGGTAGACATTGGCGAGCGTCTGCGCCTCGACCCCTTGCGCCGCATCGACCACCAGCAGCGCGCCCTCGCACGCGGCGAGGGAGCGGCTGACTTCATAGGCGAAGTCGACATGGCCGGGCGTGTCCATGAGGTTGAGCTCGTAGGTCTCGCCGTCGCGCGCGGTGTAGGTGAGGCGCACGGTCTGCGCCTTGATGGTGATCCCGCGCTCCTTCTCGATGTCCATGTTATCAAGCACTTGCTCGGACATCTCGCGATCGGTCAGCCCCCCGCAATGCTGGATCAGCCGATCGGCGAGCGTCGACTTGCCATGATCGATATGGGCAATGATACTGAAATTGCGGATTTTTCTGAGATCGGTCATACAAACTGCTTAATCGGAAAAGATGGCACAAGACATGCCTCGCCCGCGCCTTAGCCGTGGCAGGCATTCTCGCCAAGCGCCCTCTGCGACGCGATTCCCGCAGCTGCTCCGATAATCAGTAGCTGGTACCCGCTTTGGGCGTGCCGACCTCGACCTCGACGAACTTGCGCTTCGACGAGGCTTCCCCCCGCCCCGCCATGATCAGCGAGTAGGGATCCTGCGGCAAGGTCGTCAGCGGGCTGCCGGCCGCTTCGATCTGATAGGGCGAGACGCGGTGCCGGGTGCACAGGCCGTCGGCGCCGTCGCTGATCAACGGGGTCTCGAACTCGACGCCCTGCACCGAGCCCTTCGACCGGCGTACGGTTGCGACGGCCAATTGGCCATTGCCCAGATCGAGCACGACTTCGGTGCCCAGAGGCACGTCCATAAGCCCCTCGATCCGCGCCCCGGTCTTCGAGAGATTGCGCATGACCACCCGGTAGCGGCTATCTTCGTGGATCAGTCCGATGCGGCGGAACACGGTCTTGCGGGTCGCGCGGTATTTCGCCGGGCCGCGCGGTTCATATTTGAGCTCGCCCGCTTCCAGCCGTTCGAGCAACTCTGCGTGAGGCATGGCGCGGGCGAAGATATACCCCTGGACCAGTGTTGCCCCGCGCTTGGTCACAAGATCGAGTTCGTCCTTCGCCTCGACGCCCTCTGCCACTGTTTCCATGTCGAGCGCATCTGCAAGGCTGACGATAGCGCTGAGGATGGCCGCGTTGTTGTTACCTTCCTCGGTCGCGCCGCGCACGAAGCTCTGGTCGATCTTGATCTTGTCGAACGGCGCAGTGCGCAGGTAGCTGAGCGAGCTGTACCCGGTCCCGAAGTCGTCGAGCGCCAGCTTTACGCCGAGCGCCTTCAATTCCTCGAAAATCCGCTGGGTGCGTCCGGCATCGCCGAGGAACACGCTCTCGGTAATTTCGAGTTCGAGCCGCTCGGGTGTCAGGCCGCTTTGCTTGAGCGCGTTGGCGACGATCTGCGGAAAATTGTCGTGCGCGAACTGCATCGGCGAGACGTTTACCGCCACGCGCAGTTCGAGCGGCCATTCGGCCGCCTGTCGGCAGACCTCGTTCAACGCCCATTCGCCCATTTCCCCGACAATGCCGATTTCCTCGGCCACGGAGATGAAATCCCCGGGCGAAATCGCGCCGCGGTCCGGATGATTCCAGCGCATCAAGGCTTCGCACCCGCGGACCATATGCGTCTTGGCGCAGACGAGTGGCTGGTAGTGCATGACCACCTGCCCGTTCTCGATGGCGTCGCGCAGGTCTTCCTCGATCTGCCGGCGATGTTTCGCGCCATCCTTGAGCTCGGCCGAATAGAAGCGGTACTGGCCCCGCCCACCGCTCTTGGCGGCATGCAGCGCCAGATCGGCGGCCGATATCAGCCCTTCCGGATCGAGCCCGTCATAAGGCGCAATGGCGACCCCGACCGACGTTCCGACGACCGCGCGCGAATCGTTGATCGAATAGGCCTGCGACAGCATCTGGATGACGCGCTGGCTCAGATCGCCCAAGGCCCCGCGGTCATCCATGTCGGGCAACACGATCTGGAACGTGTCCGCGCTCCGGCGTGCAATTTCCCCCTTGCTCCCGATGATCCGTTCAAGCCGCGCAGCAACCTGCTTCAGCAGTTCGTCGCCCGCGGCATGACCCAGCGAATCGTTGATCTGCTTGAACCGGTCGAGGTCGACCATCAGCAACGCGCAGGTCCGTTTGGAATTGCGATAGGCCTTGAGCAATTCGGCCAGACGCCGGTTCATCCGGTGGCTGTTGGCCAGACCGGTAACCGGATCGTATTGCGCCAACCGTTCGGCATCGCGCCGGTTTTCCCGGCTGGCCGTGATATCCTTCGCGCTACCGCGATAGCCGGTAAAGCGCTCCTGCTCGTCGAACTGCGGTTTGCCCGCGATTTCCCACCAGACTTCGCGCCCCTCTATGGCGAGGCGGACATTGAGCTGGCTAATCGAGTTGCGCGCCCGCAGCAGGAACGCGAGCGGGCGCTCGGGCCGGTCGGGATCATCGACCTTCTCGGGGATGAAGAGTTCGCTCAGCGATTTGCCGATCGCTTCGCCCTGCGTCCAGTCGAGCTCTTTCGCCGCATTGTCGGACAGGTAGATGAGCCGGCCTTCGGCATCGGTCGCCCAGAACCAGCCCAGACCTGCGGCCTCGAAACTGTCGAGCAGTTCCACCCGGCGTTCGGCATCGGTGATGGCGATCGGACGCAGCGGCGCAGGCTGTGAACCTTCGCGTCGTTCCGTCTTCGCCCGCGACGCACGCGAGAAGAACCCTGCCATGTGAACTCATGCTCCCGAGTAGCCTCTGTGCGCCGAAATTCCCTCTCAGCGCAGCGAACCATGTAGATAAACGCAACTTCTTTCCAAACGGATAACCATGTGATCTGCGGTGTACCGCACATAGTCCGCTGCTTGCCAGCTGCCCCGACCATGTGCATTGAAGGCATGTCTCGGGGGAGAAAGACATGCGGCATATCGCGATCGTGGGATCGGGTCCGGCGGGCTATTACACGGCCGAAGCCGCCGTCAAGAAATGGGGCGATGACGCCCGGATCGATATCTTCGACAAATTGCCGGTGCCGTTCGGCCTGATCCGCACCGGCGTCGCGCCCGATCACCAGTCGATCAAGGCGGTTGCGCGTCGGTACGAAAAAACGGCGATCGGCCAATCGGTACGCTTCATCGGCAATGTCGACGTCGGTGGTTCGGTTTCGATCGAGGAGCTCGGTTCGCTCTACGATGCGGTCATCCTGGCCACGGGCGCGCCGCAGGATCGCCCGCTGGAAATCCCTGGCGCGCGGACCGGAAATGTCTTTGGCAGTGCGGCATTCGTCGGCTGGTACAACGGCCATCCCGAGTTCGCGGGGATGGACCCCGTGCTGTCGGGCAAGCATGCCGTCGTCATCGGGATGGGCAATGTCGCGCTCGACGTGGCGCGGATCCTGGCCAAGACCGAAGGCGAGTTTGCCGGCTCGGACATCGTCGCCCACGCGCTGGAGGCTTTGCGCGGCAGCGCTATCGAGAAAATCACCATCCTCGGCCGGCGCGGTCCGCACCAGATCATGATGACGCCCAAGGAACTGGGCGAGTTGGGGACGCTCGACCGCGCCGCTCCGCACGTCGATCCGGCAGACCTGCCGCCGGTTGCCGACGATGCCGTTCTCGAACCGGGGGTGCGCAAATCGGTCACGCTGCTGCGCGAATTCGCGCAGCCTGCGGCAGCCGACCGCGATGCCAAACCGGTTTCTATCGAGTTCGATTTCTTCGCCAGTCCCCGAGCCATTACCGCCACGAACGGCCGGGTAAGTGCCATAGAAGTGGAGCGGACCCGCCTCGAAACCGGGCGCGCGGTGGGTACCGGCGAAACCGATAACCTGCCGGCCGATCTGGTCGTCAGCTGTATCGGCTATCGCACCTCGGCCATAGAGGGCGTGCCGTTCGACCAGCGGGCGGGACATTTCGCCAATGACGAGGGCCGGATCCTGCCCGGCCTCTATTGCGTCGGTTGGGCCAAGCGCGGCCCCAGCGGCACGATCGGCACCAACCGGCCCGATGGATATGGGGTCATCGACACGGTCGATGAAGACATCGCCGCAAGCTCCGGCAAAGCTGGCCGCGCGGGTTTCGACGAACTGGCGCAGGAACGCGGGATCGAGATCGTCACTTTCCGCGATTGGCAGAAAATCGAGGAAGCCGAAATCGCAGCCGCGCGCGAAGGAGCGCCGCGGGAAAAGTTCGTCGATATCGAAAGCATGATCGCAGCACGCGGCACGTGATCGTCCTTCGCTCGCACAGGTCCGACACCCCGGCCAAGCTGACCGGGGGATACCGCCCTTGCCCGCCCGGCCGCTTCGCAATCGATACCCCCAGCACTGCTGTCCAGCCCGGACCAGGCGGATCGCAAGGACAATGACATGACTGCCGATCCCGCGCTCTTAGCGAACCCGCTTGCCAGCCAACCGCCCCGCCAGACTACGGGCGAAGGCGGCGCTTTCGGTCGAACCGGCTTTGCCTGGGCGATCTTCGAATGGGCCCGCAACCCCTATTACATCCTGATCGTGATCTACATCTTCGCGCCCTATTTTGCGCGCGACATTATCGGCGCGGACCTGCTTGCCAGCGGTGCGCTGGACGACCTGCCGCCCGGCGACGCGCTTGCCGCGGCCAATGCGCAGGGGCAGGCAACCATAGCCTCGGTGACCAAATGGGCCGGTTTCATTGCCGCCCTGACCGCGCCGGTCCTGGGTGCGGCGCTCGACCGCGGCGGGCGGCTGAAACCGATCCTCGCGCTGTTTCTCGGGGCCATCGCGGTTTGTTCGGCGCTGCTGTGGTTCGCGATGCCGGGGGGCGAAGGCCTGCCGGTTCCCGCGATCATGGCCCTGCTGGTGGTCGCCTATGTCGGCTACACCTATTCAGAAGTGACGCACAATGCGATGCTCAGCGTGTCGGGCGAACCACGCCGACTGGCAATGATATCGGGTCTCGGACTGGGTCTCGGCAACCTCGCTGCGACCTTGATCTTTCTCGCGATTGCCGTGCTCTTCGTGCTGCCCGCTGCGATCGCCTGGCCATTCGCGGCGCCGCAATTCGGAATCGACCTGACGACGTTCGAACATGCGCGGCTAGCCGGCCCGATCTGCGCGGTGTGGCTGGTGCTGTTCTCGATTCCCTTCTTCACCAGGGCACGCGACCCGGGCGTACCCGGGGCCAGTTGGATGCGCGCCTTCCGGGAAGGCGCACGCAGCGTTGCACGCACGTTGCGCGAGGCAGCGCGATACCGCGAATTGATGCGGTTCCTCATCGCGCGGATGTTCTACGCCGACGCGATGGCCGCGCTGCTGGCGCTCGGCGCGGTCTATGTCGCGCTCTTCCTCGGCTGGAATTTCCTCGAAATGCTCTGCTACGCGATCTTCGCCAGCGCCTGCGCATTCGGCGGCGGCATTTTCGGCGGCTGGCTGGAAGGAAAGGTCGGCGTAAAGCGCGCGCTGGCGCTGGAAATTCTCGCCATGGTGGGTGTCGGACTGCTCCAGCTGAGTATCACCCGCGAAAGCCTGTTCCTCGGCCTGGTCGACAATGTGGTGGTGTGGGACGGGCTCGTCTTCCGCACCCTGTCGGACCTCGTCTATCTCGGTCTCATCAGCGTGATCGCGGTGACCGCCACCGCCAGCATTTCGTCGAGCCGCACGATGCTGGTCACGCTTGCCCCGCCGGGCCGTAGCGGTGAATTCTTCGGCCTCTACGCGATTGCCGGCACCATCACCGTATGGATGGGGCCGCTGCTGGTCGAACAGTTCACCCTGTGGTCGGGCGACCAGCGGATCGGCATGACTTCGATCCACCTGCTGTTCGCGATCGGCTTCCTCGTCCTGCTTGCCGTCCGCATGCCCACGCACGCCGAATAGCTCGGCGCTGGACTCATCGGTTGCAATGTGGAACCTTCCTCGGCGGAGAGAGGAGCACCAACATGCCCGCATATGATCTGATCATTCGCAACGGGACCATTGTCGATGGTACCGGACAGGACCGCTTTACCGGGGATCTCGCCGTGAAGGACGGGCTCATCGCTCAAGTGGGCCACGTCAGCGGCGACGCCGCCGAGGAAATCGATGCGCAGGGTCACCTGGTCACCCCCGGCTTCGTCGACATTCACACGCATTACGACGGACAAGCGACCTGGGACCAGGAAATGGCCCCGTCGAGCTGGCACGGCGTAACGACCGTCGTCATGGGCAATTGCGGTGTCGGTTTCGCTCCGGCGCGTCCCGACAAGCACGAATGGCTGATCGGCCTGATGGAAGGCGTGGAAGACATTCCCGGGACCGCGCTGGCGGAGGGCATGAAGTGGAACTGGGAAACCTTCCCCGAATATCTCGATGCGCTGGAAGAACTGCCCCGTACCGTCGATGTCGGCACCCATGTCCCGCACGGTTCGGTCCGCGCCTATGTTCTGGGCGATCGCGAGCGTCCCGGTGCCGTTCCGACCGCCGAAGACATCGCCGCCATGAGCCGCATCGTCGAAGACGGCGTGCGCGCGGGCGCGCTGGGATTCTCCACTTCGCGTACGGTGCTTCACCGGGATATCGGCGGTGAGGTCGTCCCCGGCACGACCGCCACTGCCGAGGAGCTGGTCGAGATCGGCCGCGCAATGGGCCGCGCCGGGCACGGCGTGTTCGAAATGGCCAGCGACATGATGCGCGAATGGGACGAGTTCGGCTGGATGGGCAAGATGAGCCGCGAGACCGGGCTGCCGGTCACCTTCGCGGCGCTCCAGTCGATTGCCAAGGAGCTCCCGCTCGACGAGCAGATCGCGAGCATGCGCGCCGAGAACGACAATGGCGCGAACATCGTCGCGCAGATCGCGCTGCGCGGCAACGGCATCGTCATGGCGTGGCAGGGCACCGTGCATCCCTTCCGGCTCAAACCGAGCTGGAAGGAGATCGAGGACCTCCCGTGGGAAGAGCAGAAGGCCAAGCTGTTCGACCCAGAGTTCAAGGCGCGCCTGATCGCCGAACAGCACGATTTTTCCGAGGTCAACCAGGACATCATGGGCCTGATCATAGTCGTTTGCGGCGGCTGGAACATGCAGTTCGAAATGGACACCGACTTCAATTACGAACCCACCGCCGAGGAAAGCGTGCTCGAACGCGCCAGGGCAGCGGGCATGTCGGGCGATGAATATGCCTACGAGCTGCTGTGCCGCGACGAGGGCAAGGGCTTCATCTACCTGCCGATCCTCAATTACGCCGATGGCAATCTCGATTTCCTGAAAGACCTGCAACACGCCGACGACACGGTGAATTCGCTGTCCGACGGCGGCGCGCATTGCGGGACGATCTGCGATGCCGCCTCGCCCACCTTCATGCTGCAGCACTGGGTGCGCGACCGGGCGCGCGGCACGATCGGCCTCGAAAATGCGATCAAGCGGCAATGCAACGACACGGCCCGGCTCTACGGGCTGGAGGACCGCGGCGTGCTGGCGCCCGGCTATCTGGCCGATATCAACATCATCGACATGGACCGGATCAAGCTGGGCAAGCCCTGGCTGGCCTTCGACCTGCCTGCGGGCGGCAAACGCTTGCTGCAGAAGGCCGATGGCTATGTCGCGACGATCAAGAACGGAAAGGTCACATTCCGCGAAGGCGAATGGACGGGCGAGGCGCCCGGTGGCCTTATCCGCGGCCCGCAGCGGGCCGAAATGCTGGAGGCTGCAGAATGAAAGCAATCCGTACGGGCGCGAAGCCGTCCACCCTCGATGTGCTGGAATGGGTCGATATCGACGCCACAGCGGCGCCCGGTCCGGGCGAGATTACCGTCGATCTGAAGGCCAGTTCGCTCAACTATCACGATTACGCCGTCGTGAAAGGCATGATCCCGACCGAACCGGGTCGCATCCCCATGTCGGATGGCGCTGGCATCGTCTCGGCGGTAGGCGACGGGGTGACCGAATTCTCCGTGGGCGACCATGTGGTCAGCACCTTCTTCCCCGACTGGCTCGACGGCCGCCCGCCGTCCAGCGCGTTCACCCGCGTTCCCGGTGACGGGATCGACGGCTATGCGCGCGGGGCAGTGACTGCCCCGACCCACTGGTTCACGCGCGCACCCTCCGGGTTCAGCCATGCCGAGGCTGCAACGCTGACCTGCGCCGGGCTGACCGCCTGGCGCGCATTGTTCGTCGACTACGCGGTCAAGCCGGGCGACACCGTGCTGGTCCAGGGCACGGGCGGGGTCTCGATCTTCGCCCTGCAGTTCGCGAAGGCCGCGGGCGCCACTGTCATCGCCACCTCTTCCTCCAACGAGAAGCTCGAACGGGTGCGCGAACTGGGGGCGGACCATTTGATCAATTACAAGGAAGTCGAATCCTGGGGCCCGAAGGCGCTGGAGATAACCGGCGGGCGCGGGGTCGACTGCGTGGTCGAAATCGGCGGGGCGGGCACGCTCGACCAATCGATGCTGGCCACGCGCGTTGGCGGGCATGTCGCGCTGATCGGTGTGCTGGCAGGTTTCGCCGGGCCGGTGCAAACCGCGCTGCTGTTCTCCAAGAACCTCAAGGTGCAGGGCCTCACCGTCGGCAGCCGCGCGATGCAGCAGGACATGATCGCTGCGATTGAGGCCAACGGCATCAAGCCGATCATCAGCGATACCTTCGCGCTCGCCGACCTCGCCGATGCCTTCCGCCATCAGGAAAGCGGGAGCCACTTTGGCAAGATCGCAGTCGAGATCTAGGCGCGCGATTACCTGCCGTAGCGGGGACCGGACACTCACCGGGTATCGCGGGGCCGGCCTCCACCGGCCCCCGGCGGCCCATCACGGTTCGATGATGATTCCCTTGGCGGGATCGACACTGCCGCCGGCCATTCTGACGAAAACGTCGCGTGCAGCAGCAAGGCCCGCATGGCGTTCAATGGTCACGCTGTCGCCGGCATCGGCAAGGAATATACGCCAGCTCTCGGCCATCTGGCGGCCCGCTTCCTGCGGCCCCAGGTCCTTGAACAGCGCGACCGCATGGTCGGGTGCGAAGAACAGCGTCGGCGCCGGTCCGGGCAGGTCCCCCGCCCCGCCGCCGCGCTCCTCGATATGCGTCGCCCCCACCAGGCAGGAGTACTTCAACGCGTCGCCAAGATGCGCATGGATCGCGCCCAGCAGACGGGCGTTGCCGGCAAAATCGACCGATACCGCGGGTCGGCTGGCCAGTGCCTGCACATCGTCATAGGCCAGCACTTCGTCGTAGAGACCGCTCTGCTTCACGAAAGCGACATTCCCCGAAGAGGTCAGGCCGATCCGCCGGATATCCGGCGAACGATGCCTCGCCGTACTGGCAAGTCCCATGGCAGTCTTGGACGATGCGCTCGTCAGGATTACCTGTTCGGCGCCGAACCAGTCCTGCGAGCGCATGAAGTATTCGATCAGGAAACCGGTCTTGAACAGCGGACCGAAGATCATCCGTTCGCCTTCGCGCGCCGGATCGTGTTCCGGGTCGGCTGCAAGCCGCGAATAGCTGTTGTAGACCGGGCTCATCGGCTGGCGATGTGCGGCCATGTCGGTAAAGCCGCTGGCGGACAGTTTTCCGGGCACGACGTCCAGATGCGTCGCCATAGGCAGGTAGCCATAGACCCGATCGCCCACGGATATCTCGGACACATTACTTTCGATCACGCGTGCATGGCCCCACATGGGCACGATGCCCATGCCGTCGGTGCCTTCCCCCTGCACGGGGAAGAAGTTCCAGTATCCGAAGCCGTCGCCGACGACCGCATAGGTCACGTTGTTCGCCGTGACCGAGAAGCTTTCGATTTCCAGGCGCACGGCATCGTCGGCCAGCTTTACCTCGTCGCAATCGACCAGTCGGGCCTCGCCGATTGCATTCTTGCGGACATGGACTTGCTGCATTCGCGTCTCTCCTTCGAGAGCGACGCTAACCGCAGATATACGCCAATGCGAGCGCTTAAACCCGCATCGGCATGAGGACGTAAAGCGCGGGCGAATTCTCGTCCTTGCGGATCAGCGTCGGGGCGCCAGCATCGGCCAGATGGATTTCCACCGTGTCGGCATCGATCTGGTTGAGGATGTCCTTGAGATAGCCCGCGTTGAAGCCGATTTCGAACCCGTCGGACGAATATTCCGCCGGCACTTCCTCGGTCGCGGTGCCGTTGTCGGGACTGGTTACGGTCAGCGTGACCTTGTCCCGATCGAGCCCCATCTTGACCGCGCGGGTCTTCTCGGTGGCGATCGTCGCCACGCGGTCGACCCCCTCGTGGAAGCTCTTCGGGTCGAGCTTAAGGAGCTTGTCGTTGCCCGTTGGAATAACGCGCGAATAATCGGGGAAGGTCCCGTCGATAAGCTTGCTGGTCAGGACCACTCCGCCCTCGCCGCCGAGCGTGAAGCGGACCTTGCTGGCCGACAGGTCGATCTGGACATTGCCGTCGAGCGACTCGTCGAGCAGCTTGCGCAGTTCGGCCACGGCTTTGCGCGGCACGATCACGTCGGGCATGCCTTCTGCCCCATCAGGCCGCGGCAGCGTGAAGCGCGCGAGCCGGTGACCGTCGGTTGCAGCCGCCCGCAGGACGGGTTCGTTGTCGTCCGACACGTGGAAAAAAATACCGTTCAGATAATACCGGGTTTCCTCGGTCGAAATCGCGAACCGCGTCCGATCGATGAGGTCGGCGAAGGTCTTGGCGGGCAGTTCGAAACTGGTCGGCAGATCGCCTTCGACGATGACCGGGAAGTCGTCGCGCGGGAGCGTCGGCAGCGAGAAGCGGCTGCGCCCCGCCTTGATCGCCATGCGGTTTTCCGCCGCTTCGAGGCTGACCTGCGAACCTTCGGGCAGCTTGCGTGCGATATCGAACAGCAGGTGCGCCGAAACGGTGATCGCCCCGGCACTGTCAACATTGGCTTCCATATGCTCGATCACCTGCAGATCGAGGTCGGTTGCCATGACCCTGAGCGAATTGTCGCCTTCGGCTTCGATTAGCACGTTGGAGAGGATCGGGATGGTATTGCGGCGCTCCACGACCGACTGGACGTGGCTGAGACAACGCAGCAGCGTCGCGCGTTCGATGGTGGCCTTCATGGTCCTACTTTCGTCCCTCTTGGGCGCCTGGCAGGCCGGAATCGCCCCACCAGCGCCGGAATACGGATAGTCACCCTAGCGGGGCGGGCTTGGGGGGCAAGGCCGGACGCCGCGGCGCCGCAATTCCTTGGGGAAAAGTGGGCGAAATCAGCCCATCATCGCCATGCCGCCGTTCACGTGCAGCGTCTGGCCAGTGACATAGGCGGCCTCGTCGCTCGCAAGATAGGCAACCGCAGCGCCGATCTCGTCGCCTTCGCCCATGCGGCCCATCGGAATGCGCCCGTTGATCGCCGCTTTCTGCTCGTCGTTCAACGCGTCGGTCATCGCTGTGCGGATGAAGCCGGGGGCCACGCAGTTCACGGTGATGTTCCGGCTCGCCAGTTCCTGCGCGAGGCTTTTGGACATGCCGGTCAGGCCCGCCTTGGCGGCGACATAGTTCATCTGGCCGGGGTTGCCGGTATGCCCGACCACGCTGGTGATCGAGATGATCCGCCCGCCCTTGGCCTTCATCATCGGCCGTGCGCTGGCGCGCATCAGGCGGAAGCTCGCCTCGAGATTGATGCGGATCACCTGGTCCCACTCGTCGTCCTTCATCCGCATGGCGAGATTGTCACGGGTGATGCCGGCATTGTTGACGAGGATGTTCATCGAACCCAGCGTATCGACGGTGGCCGGGATCAGTTCCTCGACCTGCGTCGGATTGGAAAGGTCGCAGGTGATCTCGACATGGTCATGGCCGAATTCGTCGTTGAGCTGTTCGCGGAAGGCGCGCAGCTTGTCGCCGTTGGAGCCGGACAGCGCGAGGCGCGCACCCTGCTTCGCCAGCGCGTAGGCGATCGACGAACCGATCCCCCCAGTGGCACCGGTCACGAGCGCGGTCTTTCCTTCGAGGCTGAACATCATGCGTTCTCCTTGGCGAAGTTTTCGAGGTCTTCCATGGTGACGAGGCTGACGGTTGCGGCCTCCTTGTCGATGCGGCCCACCATCGGGGCGAGCACCTTGCCGCCCACTTCGACAAACCGTTCGATGCCTGCCTCGCGCATCGCCAGCACGCTTTCGCGCCAGCGGACGCGGCCGGTGATCTGATCGACCAGCAGCGCCTGTTCTTCCGCCGGATCGGTGACGCGTGCGGCAGTGACATTGGCGAACAGCGGCACTGCAAAGGCCTGCGGGGGCGTCGCTTCGAGCGCGTTCTTCATGCGCAGTGCAGCAGGGTCCATCAGCGAACAATGGAACGGCGCCGAAACGGGCAACTTGATGCCGCGCTTGATCCCGTGATCCTTGGCCATCTCGATCGCGCGGTCGATCGCCTCGGCATGGCCGGAGATAACAACCTGCGTCGGATCGTTGTCATTGGCGACTTCGCAGACCTGCCCCTGGGCCGCTGCCTCGGCCAGCGCGGTGGCCTTTTCGATATCCGCACCGAGCAGCGCGGCCATCGCGCCGACGCCGATCGGAACCGCATCCTGCATTGCGATGCCGCGCAGGCGCAGCAGCTTGGCCGTGTCGGTCAGCGAGAATGCCCCGGCGGCGCACAGCGCGCTGTATTCGCCGAGCGAATGGCCCGCGACGCAATCGGCGCTCTCGGCGAGAGCGATCCCGAATTCCTTTTCGAGCACTCGTGCGGTGGCCACCGAATTGGCCATGATCGCCGGCTGCGCATTGGCAGTCATCGTCAGTTCGCTTTCGGGGCCATCCTTCATCAGCGCGGAAAGCTTCTGCTTGAGCGCTTCGTCGACTTCCTGGAACACTTCGCGCGCATGCGCGCTGGCTTCGGCGAGATCGGCGCCCATGCCGACCTTCTGGCTGCCCTGGCCGGGAAAGATGAATGCAGTCATAAAATCTCCTCGACCGCGCGACTAGGCGCGAGCGCCCCGCGTCTCAAGTCCGAAGGGGACAATCTTGTTGGCAGCATCGTGGCCGATATCCGCCCGGCCGAGGTAGGGTATGCCGCTGCGCCGGCACCAGTCCTGCGCGATGGCCACTTCGTCGGTGCCGAAGGGGCGGTCGTTGACGGGGACATCGCTGATGCGGCCCAGACGCAGGCCCGCGATTCCCTGCAGATGCTGCGTGGCATGGAACAGCAGGCGGTCGACCGCATAGAGATGCTCCGCCACTTCCTCGATCATGACGACATGACCCGACAGGTCGGGCGCGAGTTCGGTCCCCGCCAGCATCGCCAGGGTCGTCAGGTTGAAGGCCGCCGCAGGCCGTTCATCGAGATCCGGTTCCAGGCCATCGGTGCCGCCCTTGAACCAGTCCAGCGCGCGCTCGATCGCAGCGGCGCCGCCCTCGCGCCGGACGTCGCCCGCCAGCGGCCCATGCGCGACGCGCCCGATGCCATGCCTGTACAGCGCGGCGAGCAGGAAGCCGGTGTCCGAATAGCCGAGATAGGACTTGTCCCGCGCTGCCGCGTTCATTTCCGCCACCGCCTGCGGGGCGATGCGGTTCGAACCATAACCGCCCATCGCGAACCACACCGCATCGAATCCGGGGTCGTTGGCGCAATCGAGCAAGGCGGCGAGCCGCACGTCGTCGCTGCCGGCGAAATGCCCGTCTTCGGCAAAGCATTGATCGTGGAACTGCAACGACACGTCGCTGCGCCCCGCCACCAGCGTTTCGACCGCCGCGGCGCGTTCGCGCTTCAACCGCTTTCCGGGGGCGCAGATCGCAATTCTGACCATGCGCCCTGCTAGCGTGCTTGTATCGCGCGGCACAACTCAATAGCTGCACGCGCATGAGCGATATGCCCACTCCAGATGAATTGTTCGCCCGCCCCTTTTTCTTCTGCGGGATCGGCGGATCGGGGATGCTGCCGCTGGCGCAGATCCTCAAAGGTCGCGGCTGCACGGTCGAAGGATCGGACCGCAGCCACGATCAGGCCCACACGCCCGAAAAGTTCGCTGCGCTCGAACAACAGGGTTTCACGCTGCATCCGCAGGACGGCAGCGGGATCGTCTCGGCCAAGCAGATCCTCGTCGCCAGCGCCGCGGTGGAAGATACCGTACCCGATGCCAAACGCGCCAAGGAACTGGAGTGCCTGCGGCTGACCCGCGCCGAGCTCAATTCGATCCTCTTCAACACCAGCGGTGCGGGGCTGGCGGTTGCCGGGACCAGCGGCAAGTCGACTGTCACCGGCATGCTCGGCTGGATCCTCCAAGCCTGCGGGCGCGAGCCGACGATCATGAACGGCGCAGTGATGAAGAACTTCGTCTCGCCCGAACGCCCCTATGCCAGCGCGGTGGTCGGCGGGCAGAGCCTCTATGTCAGCGAGGTCGACGAAAGCGACGGGTCGATCGCGCTCTATCGTCCGGCTGTCGGCGTGCTGCTCAATGTCAGTCTCGACCACAAGAGCATGGAAGAGCTGCGCCAGCTGTTTGGCGATTACCTTTCGCGCAGCCGCATTTCGGTGATCAATGCCGACGATCCCGAAGCGCTGGCGCTGCTGCCGCATGCGAAGGAAGTCGTCACCTTCGGGATCGAGCAGGAAAAGGCGCAGATCGGCGTGGTCCCCGGCTCGGTCGCGGAAGGCCCGATGCGGCAGGCCGCGCTGGTCGTCGACCGGCACGACGGCAGCGAACATCCGTTGATGTTCAACCTGCCCGGGCGGCACAATCTGGCCAACGCGCTGGCGGCAATCGCAGCGGCAGCGGCAGCGGGCATACCGGTCGCCAATGCGGTCGCCGCGCTCGCCGGTTTCGAAGGTCTCGCGCGGCGGTTCGACATCGTCGGCACCAGCCCGTCCGCCATCACCGTGATCGACGATTTCGGCCACAATCCGGAAAAATGCGCCGCCACGCTACGCACGCTCAAGGCGCACCCGGGCCGCGTTCTCGCCTTCTTCCAGCCGCACGGCTACGGGCCCCTGCGCCAGATGGGCGAGGAGCTGGCCCAGACCTTCGCGCATGAACTGGGTGACGAGGACCGCGTGATCCTGTGCGACCCGGTCTATTTCGGCGGCAGTGTCGATCGCAGCGAAGGCAGCGAGCGGATCGTGCGGCTGATCGAGCAGGCGGGCGGCCAGGCCGAACACATTCCCGAGCGCACGGCGGTGGGCGACAGGCTCGTCGAACTCGCGCAGCCAGGCGACCGGATTGTCATCATGGGCGCGCGCGACGATACGCTGAGCGGATTTGCCCGCGGCCTGTTCGACCGCCTGCCCTAGATCGCGGCGGGGCCTGCGGCCTCACGCGCCACGGCCCGGCGATATCCCTCGCGTGCGGTCAGCCGGTCGCGGTAGTCCCTGAGCGATTGCGGCACGCCCTCGTCCAAGCCCACCCGGCCCGCCAGGATCAGCGCGTAACCGCAGCAGATATCGGCCACGGTAAAGCGATCCGCGCACAAGTAGTCGCGCGTTTCGAGGCGCTGCTCGAGCTTGACGAGGCGCTTCCAGAACCACTTGGCATAGGCCTCGCCCGCCTCGCCCCAGCCCTTGTCCTTCTCGAACAGGGCGAAGCGCATATAGACGGTTTGCGGGAAAGTGATCGTGGCATCGGCGTGGTAGGTGAAATCGAGATAGGCGGGATAATCCATCTCGTTTGGCGCCACGACCAGCGACTGGTCCGCGCCCTTGGTGGCCAGGTAATGCGCGATCGCACAGCTCTCGGTCATGTGCGCCGCGCCATCGACCAGCATGGGTACCGTACCCAGGGGATTGACCTCAAGGTAGTCGGGCGCCTTGAAGCGGGGCGGGAACGGCAACAGCTGCAGGTCGATAGCGACTCCCGCCTCTTCCGCCGACCAGGTCGCCCGCAGGCCGCGCGAACCCGCGCAGGTGTAGAGGACCGGCGGCTCAGTGGTCGCCATGGGTAATGCCGATCTTGAAGACCTTGTGGATGAGGATCGCCAGCACGAAGCCGAGCGCGAGCCCCGTCAGGGCGGACAGCGCCGCATAGGTTCCCCAGCCGAGGATGCCCGAAAGTCCGCCGGTCACCGCTTCCACCGTGTGCTGCAGGCCGTGCGCCCAATCGGAGGGACCATAGATGCCCAGCTCGTGCAGGCTGTGCAGGATGATGCCGCCGCCGACCCACAGCATCGCGATCGTGCCGATGAAGGACAGCGTGGTCAGCAGATAGGGTACCGAGGTCACCAGAAACTGCCCAAAGGCCTGTGCGGCGGCCGAAGACTTCTCGCGCAGGTGCAATCCGATATCGTCCAGCTTCACGATCAGCGCGACCGATCCATAGACCACCAGTGTCACGCCGATACCGACGATCGCCAGCACGCCGGCGCGTACGATGAAGTCTTCCGCGGCCACCTCGTTCAGCGTGATCGCCATGATTTCGGCCGAGAGGATCAGATCAGTGCGGATCGCACCGTTCACCCGCTGTTTCTCGAACGCCGCCGGGTCGGTGATCTCATCCTCCACGGTGACGCCGTGTTTCTGGCCGCCCAGCTTTTCCATCACCTTTTCCGCCCCTTCATAGGACAGGTAGCAGCCGCCAAGGATAAGGATGAAAACGATCGCGCTGGGAAGCAGCCAGCTGAGCAGCAACGCGCCGGGCAGCAGGATGATGAGCTTGTTCTTCAGGCTGCCCTTGGTAATGTTCCAGATGATCGGCAGTTCGCGCGCGGGGCTGAGGCCCGTGACGTAACTCGGTGTGACCGCCGCATCGTCGATCACGACGCCGGCGGTCTTCGAGCCCGCCCTACCCGCGGCAACCGTGATATCGTCGACCGAGGCCGCCGCCGCGCGGGCGATGATCGACACGTCGTCTAGCAGGGCTACAAGTCCACCGGGCACGCACTACTCCTTCGTTTTCCAACCAATGCCGCCCTGCCCGCCCGGTTCCACCCTGCCAAGCCCCGAGATTGGCTTGCATTCGTCGCCAATCCCGTTATGTGCGCGCCTCCCCTGCCTGTGGGCGGGGATTCGAAGAAAGCCGGAGGGGCCCCGCAATCCCGCGGACAAGCCAGCGATCGGCCACATGTGAAAGGACAAGGGCATGGCTCTATACGAGCATGTTTTCCTGGCGCGACAGGACCTGAGCCAGGCTCAGGTCGACCAGCTCGCCGCCACCGCTACCGATATTGTCGAGAAGAACGAAGGCAAGGTCACCAAGACGGAGACCTGGGGCCTCAAGAACCTCGCCTACAAGATCGACCGCAACCGCAAGGCGCATTTCGTGATGCTCAACATCGAGGGCCCCGGTGCCGTCGTGGAAGAGCTCGAGCGCCAGACCCGCATCAATGAAGACGTCATCCGCTACATGACCATCCGTGTCGAAGAGCACGAAGAAGGTCCGAGCGTGATGATGCGCAAGAACGAGCGCGATGCGAAGAAGCGCCGCGACCGCGAGGAGCGTAACTGATGGCCCGCCCGTTTTTCCGCCGCCGCAAGTCCTGCCCCTTCTCGGGCAAGAACGCCCCGACGATCGACTACAAGGACGTCCGCCTGCTGCAGGGCTTCATGTCCGAACGTGGCAAGATCGTCCCCAGCCGCATCACCGCCGTCAGCGCAAAGAAGCAGCGTGAACTGGCCAAGGCCATCAAGCGTGCCCGTCACATCGGCCTGCTGCCGTACATCGTGAAGTAAGGGGAATAATCATGGATATCATTCTCCTTCAGAGGATCGAAAAGCTCGGCTCGATCGGTGACGTCGTCACCGTGAAGGACGGCTATGCCCGCAACTTCCTGCTCCCGCAGAAGAAGGCACTGCGCGCCAACGAAGCCAACAAGAAGGTCTTCGAAGCGAACCGCGACCGCCTGGAAAAGGAAAACGCGGAACGTCGCAGCGAAGCCGAAAAGTCCGGCGAGAAGGTCCAGGGCGAAGAAATCGTCCTGATCCGTGCCGCGTCGAACACTGGCCAGCTTTATGGTTCGGTCAACGTGCGCGACATCGCCGCGTCGCTGGCCGAAAAGGGCCACGAGATCGACAAGAAGCAGGTCATCATGGGTGACCCGATCAAGGCGATCGGCATGCATGAAGTCCGCATCGACCTGCATCCCGAGGTCTCGGTCACGATCAAGGCCAACGTCGCCCGCAGCGACGATGAAGCCGAACTGCAGAGCCAGGGTATCGACGTGATGGCGCAGATGTTCGAAGACGAACAGCGCGAGATCGAAGAACAGGCCGAAGCGAACCGGACCGACCCGACGCTCGAACCGGGTGAAATCCCCGCCGACATGCTCGAAGACGGCATCAGCACGCCCGAAGGCATGAGCGAGACCGAAGCCAAGATCGAAGCGACCGCGCCCGAAGGCGAGTAAGCTTCGTCGCTTCGTGCGATCGACAATCAGGGCGCGGCGGCTTCGGTCTCCGCGCCCTTTTTGTAAGAACCGCCTGCGCACCCTATGTGGGTGGGCGACACAAATCCTAAAACAACAAGAGGCAGGAGCAACGCCCATGGAATCCATCGAACAGACGCTCGACCGGCTCGAGAAAATCTACGACGCTGCCGTGGAGCGGCTCCGCGAGGACGTGATCGCCTTCGGCCGCAAACGCGAGCTTCCCGCGCCCGAACGGCGCCACGACGGCAGCTATGCCTATCCCGAATTGCGGCTGCGCTTTCGCGGAGGCGACCAGCCTGCCGACCGCAACCGCGCGTTCGGCCGTCTCAATGCGCCCGGGCTGTACACCACCACGGTCACCCGCCCGGAGCTGTTTCGCGACTATCTGCGCGAGCAGCTCGAACTGATCAGCGAGAATTACGAGGTCGAACTCGAAGTCGGTTCCTCGAAACAGGAGATACCCTTCCCCTATGTCCTCGACGGGGGCGCCGGGGCCGAGCTGGCAGGCGTCGATCCCAACCTGATCGCGCGGCATTTCCCCTCGACCGAACTGGCCGATATCGGCGACGAGCTGGCCGATGGCATCGTGCTCGAAAACGATGACGACCCGATCCCGCTGTCGCTGTTCGACGGGTTGCGGACCGATTTCAGCCTGGCCCGGCTGGCGCATTACACCGGGACCAGCACCGACCACTTCCAGCGCTTCATCCTGTTCACCAATTATCATCGCTATGTCGATGAATTCGTGGACTGGGCGGGCGCGCAGCTGGGCTCCAACGGCTACACCGCACTGGCCGGTGCCGGGGGCATGATGCTTACCGAACAGACCGATAATGCGCGCGCGCAGCTGTCCGACACCGCATGGCGCCGGCACCAGATGCCCGCCTACCACCTCGTCGGCCCCAATCGCGAAGGGATCACGCTGGTCAATATCGGCGTCGGCCCGTCCAACGCCAAGACGATCTGCGATCACCTTGCGGTGCTGCGGCCCGAAGCATGGCTGATGATCGGGCACTGCGGCGGTCTGCGCCCCAGCCAGAAGATCGGCGACTACGTCCTGGCGCATGCCTATCTGCGCGACGACCACGTGCTCGACCCGGTGCTGCCGCCGGAAATCCCGCTCCCCGCGATCGCCGAAGTGCAGCAGGCGCTGGCGGGTGCGGCCGAAGCGGTTTCGGGCGAACATGGTGCCGATCTCAAGAAGCGGATGCGCACCGGTACGGTGGTCACGACCGACGATCGCAACTGGGAGCTGCGCTTCACGCAGTCGGCCAAGCGCATGAGCCTGAGCCGCGCGGTCGGCGTGGATATGGAAAGCGCCACCATCGCCGGCCAGGGTTATCGCTTCCGCGTCCCCTACGGCACCTTGCTGTGCGTTTCGGACAAGCCGCTGCATGGCGAGATCAAGCTGCCCGGACAGGCCAATGCCTTCTACGAAGAAGCGATTGCCGCGCATCTCCAGATCGGGGTCAATGCCTGCAAGCGGCTGCGCGAAGAAGGCCCCCGCCTCCACAGCCGCAAGCTGCGCGCGTTCAACGAGCCGCCGTTCAGATAGACCCTTGGGAAAACCGCGGCATCAAGGTTAACGGCTTGGGGAGGATTTGCTGCCACCAGCCATCGCGATGCATATCGCGAAGCCCGAATCCAAGCCGAAGCCGCGCCGATTGCTGGGATTGTCCCAGGCTGTAATCGCGATCGGCGCGGTCGGCGGCCTGCTGCTGGCGCCGCCGGCTTTCGGCCAATTGGCATTCTACCCCATATCTCCTGCGGCGGACCGGGCCTTGCCCGGAATCGTGTTTCAGGACGGGCGGCGCGCTGTCGCCCGCACCGCGCTGGGCGGTGGTTATGTCATGCAGGGCGCACGTCCGCCGCTTGTCGAGCTTCTCTTCGAGCACGGCATCCTCGTTCTCGCCGTCCCGCAGGGCGGCTGCACCGGAGCAATCAGTGGATCATAACGAAATCAACGCGCTGCGCACCAAAGGCGTGATAGGAATTGCGATCGCGGGCTGGGCTGCCTCGCTGAGCCTCGCCGCACTGATCCCGGCAATGGGCACGCAGGCCTTCCATGCACTCGCCGCGAGCGTCTTGCTGAACCTGCTGCCGACGACCGCGGCCTGGCAACGCCGCTACGACAGCGCGGCTCGCATGGCGGTCGCGCTCATGGCTGCGCTGCAGCCTGCGCTCATGCTCTACGCGCTGCGCGGTGCCCCGTGGCAGATCGATATGCATATGTATTTCTTCGTCGCCATCGCGACGCTCACGATCCTGTGCGACGTCCGCCCGATCCTGCTCGCTGCGGCGACCGTCGCCCTGCACCACCTCATCCTGTCGATTGCCGCGCCCAGCTGGGTCTTTTCCGGTGGCGGAGGTGTGAACCGGGTGTTCATCCACGCGCTGGCCGTGGTGCTGGAAGCAGGCGTATTGTGCTATATTGCCACCACGCTCAATTCGCTGATCACGCGCATCGGTTCTGCGCTGGCGGAAAGCGAACAGGCCACGCGGTCTGCCGAAGAGGCGCTCCGCCTTGCCGATTCGGAGCGCGCCGAACGCAGCCGGCTGGAAAGCGACCTCGCCGCCCGTCGGCGCGAAGACATGCTGCGGATCGCGGCCGATTTCGAAAGCTCGGTTTCCGAAGTCACGATGGCGGTGGCCAAGAGCGCCCGCGCGCTCGACGAGGTGATGCACTCGCTGGACGAGAATGCGCGCGACACCGGCCAGCAGGCAGGCGAAGTCGCCGCGGCGGCCTCGCAGGTATCCAGTGCCATCGATGCGGTGGCCGGCAGCGTTACCGAATTGTCCCGTTCGATCGGCAACATCGCAGTGACCGCCGGTCGCCAGGACGAGCTTGCCAGCGAGGCAGGAACGCGCACCGAAACCGGCGGCGACGCGGTCCGATCGCTTGCCAACCAGTCGAAGACCATCGGCGATGCGACGCGTTCGATCGCGGAAATTGCCGAAATGACCAATTTGCTCGCGCTCAATGCCACGATCGAGGCCGCCAGCGCAGGGGATGCCGGCAAGGGTTTCGCCGTGGTGGCGCAGGAGGTCAAGCAGCTCGCCGCGCAGGCCGCACGTGCCACGCGCGAGATTGAGGACCTGCTCTCGGGCATCAGCAAGGGCACCGGCGAAGCGGAGAACAGCTTCGGCAAGCTCAGCGGGGCAATCGCCGAACTCGCCAGATCGGCGATGACGGTGCGCAGCGATGTCGACAACCAGCGGGCGGCGACCTCCAGCATCGAACAGACCATGGGCGACACCGCTGCGGGCACCGAACAGATGGCCCACAACAGCGCCGTCCTGGCGAACCGCGCAAGCACCACCCAGAAGCTGTCCGGCGATGCCCGGCAGAACGTGAAGGCGCTGCTCGAGACCATCCATTCGCTCGAGCGATCGGCCGGCGACTTCGTTGCCAGTATCAAGGCCGCCTGATTGGCGACCGTGACGGCGATGCCATTCTTCGATAGCCTGCTGTCGGGGAGGACATTGATCGCATGACCACAATACCCAATCGCTCGCGCTCGGTCGCGGGCCGGGTCGCCATCGTCACCGGGGCCGCCAGCGGCATGGGCCGCGCAACCGCGATGCTGCTGGCAAAGGAAGGCGCGCGCGTCGCGGTGACCGATCTCGATATCGCCGGATGCCAAACCGTGGCGGCAGCGTGCGGGGACGGCGCGCGCGCCTATGCGCTCGACGTATCGGACGCGGATGCGATTGCGCAGGTCGTGGCGCAGGTCGCAGCGGATTTCGGCGGAATCGACATACTCGTCAACAATGCCGGCATCTCGAGCTTCTGCGCACTCGAAGACGATGATTATGAGGAGGCCTGGCAACGCGCACTGGCCGTGATGCTGACCGCGCAGCAGCGCATGGTTCGCGCCGCGCTCCCGCATCTGCGGAAAAGCGATGCCGCGCGGATCGTCAACGTCGCCAGCACCGAAGGTCTCGGTGCGACGCCCGGCGACACGCCCTATGTCGCGGCCAAGTCGGGCGTGGTCGGCCTTACCCGCGGGCTGGCGGTCGATCTCGGTCCCGAAGCCATCACGGTAAACTGCATCTATCCCGGGCCGATCCGCACCGCGATGACCGATGCAGTGCCCGACGAACACAAGGTGATCTATGCCAAGCGGCGGACGGCACTGAAGCGCTATGGCGACCCGGAAGAAGTCGCGCATGTGACGCTATCGCTCGTACTCCCCGCGGCGAGCTACATTACCGGCGCGGTGATCCCGGTGGACGGCGGGCTGATGGCGCGCAATGCGTGACGAGTAAACCGGCTGACACGTCGTGCGCCTCGGGTGTCCGCTACCCCGATGCCGCCGAGCCTGAAGGATCGACCTTCGGCCCTGCGCGTATACAATAGGCCAGCACCTGCGCCGCGCGCCCGCCCGTTCAGGATCATCCCATGTCTCGGCCCGAAAGCATCAGCATCGATTTCCGATCTCAGCGCATCGCCGGAGTGCGCTACCCGGCGCCGCGCCCGAACGGAGCGAAGGTCCTCTTGAACCACGGCTTCGGCGTCACCCGCACGGGCGTCGGCCGGGCGTTTGTCGATCTCGCACGAGGTCTGACCAATTCGGGTTGCACGGTCTTCGCCTTCGACCGTCTCGGCCATGGCGAAAGCGATGGCCGCTTTCTGGATGTCTCCGTGCCGGACGAACTCGACCAGCTATCCGCCATGCTCGATCACGTGCTCGCGGACGGAAATGGACCGGTGCACCTTGTCGGCCATTCGCTTGGCGGTATGGAATCGGCATGCCTGGCTGCGCGGCGTCCGGGCGATCTCGCAAGTCTGACGCTCTGGGCTGCCGCGGCGGTCTTCGTCGATGATGTGCGTAGCGGCCAGATCCAGGGCAAGTCGCTGGACACGCTTCGCGATACGGGTGTGTTCGATTTCAAGGGCCAGGCGCTCGGCCCGCGCTTCGTCGAGACCGCAGAGGCATTCGACCCTTTCGCAGGGCTAGGCGCTTTTACTGGCAAGGTGTTCGTCCACCAGGGCGAAGCGGACGAGGTCGTGCCGTTCGAATATGCCCAGAAATACGCCGATATGTGGTCGGAGAACGCAGTCCTGTACCGCTATCCCGATGCCGACCACGGGTGGAACCGTCTGCCGGATCGGACGCTGCTGCTGCAGCGTACGCAAGCGGACATCGCTGGCTTGGCGGACACCGGGACAGAGCATTGACGGTGCCTCGGCCGAGAGAGGGCAATTTCAGACTGGCCGTCGCCGTGCGCTGACCATTCGCGATCAGCGCAAGTGCTGGCGTCAGCCCCGCCCCTTCGTCTTGGTCTTGCCGTCGCGCGCGCTTTTCTCGATGAACTCGATCACGAGCCCGGCAATATCCTTGCCGGTCGCCTTCTCGATTCCCTCGAGGCCGGGCGAGGAATTGACTTCCATGATGACCGGCCCGTGATTGCTGCGCAACATGTCGACACCACACACGTTGAGGCCCATGCGATTGGCGGCGCGCACCGCGGTCGAGCGTTCTTCGGGCGTGATCTTGATGAGCTCGGCGCTGCCGCCGCGGTGCAGGTTGCTGCGGAAGTCGTCCGCCGCGCCGGTGCGCTTCATCGCCGCGACCACCTTGCCGCCGACCACCAGTGCGCGAATGTCGGTGCCGCCCGCTTCCTTGATGAATTCCTGCACGAGGATGTTGACGTTGGCGCCGCGGAACGCCTCGATCACCGATTTGGCCGATGACATCGTTTCGGCGAGGACGACACCGATGCCCTGCGTGCCTTCCAGCAGCTTGATCACCACCGGCGGCCCCTTGACCGCCTTGATGATCTCCTCCGCCGCCTTGGGGTCGTTGGCATAGGCGGTCAGCGGCAGGCCCAGCCCGTGTTTGGCGAGGATCTGCATGCTGCGCAGCTTGTCACGGCTGCGCCCGATCGCCACGCTTTCGTTGAGCGGCCAGCATCCGCGCATCTCGAACTGGCGCAGGATCGCGAGGCCGTAATTGGTGATCGACGCACCGATCCGCGGGATCACCGCATCGTAGCCGATGCACGGTTCGCCATTGTAGAAGACTTCGGGCTTGTGACTGGCGATATGCACCGTGCAGCGCAGGGTGTTGAGGATATCGAGCTGGTGCCCGCGATCCTCGGCGGCCTGCTGCAGGCGCTGGTGCGAATAGAGATTGGGATTGCGCGCCAGCATCGCGATTTTCATGGTTTGTGGCCTTTCTTGACCTTCATTTCGGGCGTTTGCAGCCACGAATAGCCGCTGTCCACTACGAACCGGCGGCGCAGCGACGAACGCCCGATCAGCATCGGGAAACGCATGTCGCGCCGGTCGGCGAGGCTGAGTTCGGCGCGAAACTCGACGTCGCCGATCTTCAGCGGGGTCTTGATAACATAGCGGCGCTGCGTTTCGCCATTCGAACTGGTGATGCCGCGGATATCGACATGCACCGCCTCGCACACCTGCCGTACGTGCTGCCGTTCGAAATCGACCGCGAAACGCACGTATTTCTCGCCATCCCGCTCGAATTCGGCGAGCACGGTTCCATGCAGCGAGGATGTCCGCGCGCCGGTATCGATCTTGGCCGGAACGGAATGCAGGCCGAGCTCGGGCAGATGAACCAGCTCGCGCCAGCCGATCGGCGGCAGGGGCTTGCGGTTCGCGCTCATTCGATGATGGCGATGCCGTCGCCGCCCCCGGCACCGGGCAGGCGGCGCAGCACGCGGCCGCTGGCGAAGTCGACCTCGGCAATGGTGTTGGCGGTGGTTTCGGCAACGTAGATCCGCTCGCCATCGGGGGAGAACAGGATCGTGACCTGCGTCCGCGCCTCGGCCTCGGCAGGGCTCGACACTGCAATGCTGCGGACCAGTTCGCCGGTGGCGGTATCGATCACGCTCAGCCCGCCATCGGCAAGATCGGAGGTGACCGCGTAATCGCCCTGCGGCCTGACGACGATCCGCAGGGGGAAGGCGCCGGTTTCGATCCGTTGCCGTATCGCCAATGTCTCGGGATCGAGCTTGAACGCGGCATTCGAACCGCGCGCCGAAACCCACAGCGTTTGGCCATCATCCGCCAGCGCAATGCCCTCGGGTTCCTCGCCCACTTCGACCGAACGCGGGGCCCGCCGGGTCTTGAGGTCGATCAGGCTGACCGTGCGCGAACCCAGATTGGTGGTCCAGGCATGGCGGCCATCCGGCGCGACCGCCAGCATATGTGTGCCATCCTGCCCCGAACCATATTCGAATGCCTCCGCCGCACCGAGCGGATCGCGAATCCAGAAAATCGAGCGGCGCCCCTCCGCCGTGGCATAGATATCGCCATTGGCATGCCACACGATCCCGTGCGGCCGCGCGCCCTCGCCCAGATCCACGCTGGCGACCTTGCCGAGGTCCGACGTCCGGAAGATATCGACCGTGCGCCCGCCATAGCAGGCAAGCGCGAGATGGCTTTCGTCGGGCGACGTGGCGAGTTCGTGCGGATTGGCGCAGCTGGCAACCGTCGCGGCGGTTTCGCCCGATGCCAGCTCCACCTTCGTCAGCGTGTTGCCGAACTTGCCCGCCACGAACAGCGCCCCCTCGACCGACTGTCCGGAGAGCGGCGCGCGGGCATCGCCGCTTGGCGCCACGGGGGCGCAAGCGGCGATGCCCGGAAGCGCCAGCAGCAGCGCGAGGCGGCTTACCATCCTTCGGTCTGGCCGGCGTTCTGTTCGTCGAGCCACGCCTTCAGCGGAGCGAAGTACTCGACCATTGCCGTGCCGCTCATCTGCCGCTCGCCGGTGAAGGCCTCGAGCGCATCGGGCCACGGCTTGCTGGCGCCCATTTCGAGCATGGCGGCGAGGTTCTTGCCGACTTCCTCATTGCCGTAGAACGAGCAGCGGTGCAGCGGCCCTTCCCAGCCCGCCTGGTCGCAGGCGGCCTTGAAGAACTGGAACTGCAGGATCCGCGCAAGGAAATAGCGCGTGTAAGGCACGTTGCCGGGGATGTGGTACTTCGCGCCGGCGTCGAACCCGCTTTCATCGCGCTCCACCGGCGGGACGATCCCCTGGTATTCGAGCCGCAAATCGTTCCACCCCTTGTTCAGCTGGTCGGCCGGGATGGTGCCGTCGAACAGCTGCCAGCGATAACGGTCGACCATCAGGCCGAAAGGCAGGAAGGCGACCTTGTCCATCGCCTGTCGCAGCAGCAGGCCGATATCCTTGTCCGCGCTGGGTACGTCGGCCTCGTCGAGCATGTCGATCTGGACGAGATATTCGGGCGTGATCGACAGCGCGATCATGTCGCCGATCGCCTCGTGGAAGCCGTCGTTGGCGCCGTTTAGGTGCAGGTAGTCCTGCTGGTTGTAGGCGCGCTGGTAGTAATTGTGGCCCAGCTCGTGATGGATGGTCACGAAATCGTCGGCGTTCTTCTTGATGCACATCTTGATGCGCAGATCGTCGACATTGTCGACGTCCCAGGCGCTGGCATGGCACACAACCTCGCGGTCCCGCGGTTTGACGAACTGGCTGCGCTCCCAGAACGTGTCCGGCAGCGGTTCGAAGCCGAGCGAGGAGAAGAACCCTTCGCCGGTCCGCACCATCTGGATCTCGTCGAGCCCCTTGGCCGCGATCAGGTCGGTCAGATCGTATCCGATATCACCGGCACCCTCGGGCGCGACTAGCGGATAGATGTTCCCCCATTCCTGCGCCCACATATTGCCGAGCAGGTCGGCGCGGATCGGGCCGTCGGCGGGCTGCACTTCGGCGCCGTACTTGGCGTTGAGCTTGCCCCGGACATAGGTGTGCAGCGCCATGTAGAGCGGCTTTACTTCCTGCCACATGCGCTCGGTCTCGGCGGCGAACTGGTCTGGGTCCATGTCATAGTTCGAACGCCACATCGCGCCCAGGTCGGCAAAGCCGAGTTCCTTCGAGCCTTCGTTGGCAATGGCGATCATGCGCTGGTAATCCTCGCGCATGGGCGCACCGACATTGTCGTGCCAACTGGTCCACATCTCGGCGAGTTCGGCGGGCGTGCGCTCGAGATTGCCCATCTCGGCCTCGATATCGCTTCCATTGATCTGCTCGCCGCCGAGCATGCCCTTGCCCTGCCCGTACTGGCTGTTGAGCTTGGTGGCGATTTCGTTGAGCTCGGTCGCGGCGCCGTCGCGGACGGGCGCGGGCATAACGATGCCGTTGCGCAGGATGTCGAGCTTGCGGGCGACTTCGGGGTCAAGCCCCGCGACCTGCGCATAGCGCGCGGCCTCGTTCGCGTACCGGACCGACTTTTCCGTCGCCTGCGCGCCGTATTTGGCTGCCAGCTGGTTGCTGTCATGCACGATATAGGTCGAGTTGAGCCACAGCACCCGGCCGTATTCGACCGAGAAATCGAACATGTCCTGTTCGACCATCGCAACCCAGTCGGCGGCGCCCTGCGGGGTCATCGGGAAAGCGGCAGCTGCGGCTGCGGGCGTTTCCGCATGGTCATCGGCCATGGCCGGCGTAGCGAGCGAGACGGCAAGCGCGGAGAGCGCGACGGTTGCGAATTTCATGCGGGTCCTCTCAGGATCGGAATGATGTGGTTTCACGTGCTACCGGATTGCACCTGCCGCGCAGCTTAATCAAGCGGTTGGCGCAGCAAACCGGCGGATGAGCCATGCCGCGATTACGCCGAGGAAGGTCACGACCCACGCCGCGACCTTGACCGGACGCGCGGTGGCAGCAATGCCCGCCAACTGGTCTGACCCCGCATCGCGCAGCAATTGGGCCAGCTGCAGCAGCGTTTCGGTATAATCGGTCAGCACGAATACAAGCGCCGCGGCTGCGACGACCGCGCCGATCGTCCGCACCGTGCCACCCACGCGCATGAAACTGCGGCCGGCGATCCAGCTGCCTGCGCCATATATGCCGATAAAGACCAGATCGCCGAACATTGCGAAGACGGCCAGCGGACGCACGCCGCCCGCATGCCACTGTGCTTGGATGGCATCGACCCGTGCAGCAGTGCCGGCCGCCTGGTGTTCGGCAATGCCCAGCGTCACATCGTCGGGCGCGGTCACCGCCAGGCTCAGCGCGACGACGACGGCGAAGGCCAGCAGGCCCCACAGCCACCAGGTCAGCGCAGGCGCGGGTCTGCCTATGCCTGCGCTCCCAGCCAGTCGGCGATCGCCTGCCCGAGGTCGGGCTTGGTGACGCTGCTCATATGCGTACCCGGCACTTCGGCGAAATCCGCATCGGGCAGGCGCTCCGCCAGATCGGCGGCCGAGCCATTGTCGCGGTCCTCGTCACCGCACACGACCAGCGTGGGCATGGTGATATTGTCGAGCAAGGCGAGATCGAGATCGGGCATGGTGCCAAGCAGTAGCCGCGCCGCGACTCGGTCGACCCCTTGCGACTTGAGGAACTGCATTGAGAAATAGTCAGGATCGCCCTTGGGAATGGCATCGAACTCGTCGATCACGCGGCGGAACTTGGCGG
>Ga0114911_1000354_pt1 | contig 31729 bp, 35 predicted proteins | sample MalvireepMed_904_FD_89688 | JGI IMG/M metagenome (GOLD analysis project Ga0114911, IMG submission 89688) | Marine viral communities from the Global Malaspina Expedition - Malaspina viral metaG DeepMed_904 | ecosystem: Environmental > Aquatic > Marine > Oceanic | place: Mediterranean Sea...
GATACTTTGCTGTTTGGTAACGTAGCGATAATATGCGGCTAAAATGTCGTGAGCATCTTGTATGGGTCGATGATCAAACCTGACCTTTTCTTTTATGATTTTAAAAGCATTAGGATAATAAGAGACTATTTCACATGAAAGAATAAACCTCATCCGAGCTAGGCCATAAATGATTCCAGCGCTATCCATATAGTTTTGGTGCTGTATCTCCGCCAATTGATGGTTGTCATCACCTCCAAAGCATTTCATTACAAACATTTTAAAACCCTAAAAACTGAACACGCTAAAAGTAAGGTAAGACCAATGGGTATGTGGCTCTATGAGCTTTCCGGTAATTAGTACTCCCAGCCAAAATAATCCTATTTTTTCTCCACATATTCAAATATGTCACCCACATTGCAATTAAAGTATTTGCATAGCTTTTCCATCGTATCGAAATCAACTCTTTGTGCCGTCTCTTTGTAAAGCAATGTAACGGTGTTCCTGTTTAGTCCAGTATCTCTTGCTACGTCCATTACTTTGAGTTTTTTCTCACCCATCATTCTGGCTAAATGACATTTAATCATGACTAACCTCCATAAATGTCATCTTAAATAGCAAAAAGCTGTTGCAAGCGTCATTTTGCGTGCTAATATGTCATTTAAGATGACAAGTTGATACCTGAAAATACACTAAGTCATCTAGAGTAACACTGGCTGTTAGGAGATTCATTATGAAAAAAGAAATAACTTATTTAACGACGGTTGAACTGGCAGAGCGGATCAAGTATGACGCCAGGACAATTCGAGAGCGTTTGAAAGATTCTGTCTTGCTTGAGGGGGTGCACTATATCCGGCCCTTTGGAGGGCGTAAAACGCTTTATTTATGGGAGACGATACAAGAAGACATGATGCGCTCATCCATGAGTAATAGCTTTGTTCCTATGGCAAGTGGAGGGGCCGCTCATGGGTAGAGTCTATGCACGAAAAGATACCGGAAAAATCTTTATCGATTTTTCCTATAAGGGGCAGCGTTGTCGAGAGCAAACGGCACTGCCCGACACGAAGGCGAACCGCAAAAAAGTAGAAAAGCTGCTTGAGCGTATTGAAGCTGAAATAACGCTCGGCGTGCTTGATTATGCGAAGTATTTCCCGAACAGTCCGCGCGCCGAAAAGTTTAAAAAGCTGGAGCTGGGGCAGGGCGATACACCGCTGTTTGAAGCGTTCGCAAACACCTGGTTCGATGAAATGCTTATTCAGTGGCGTAAGTCGCACCAGTCAAAGATTCGCATGACGTTAGATAACTATCTTATTCCCCGGTTTGGGGAAGAAGAGGTTGGCCGCATCACCAAAGCCAGTATTCTTGAGTTTCGAGCATCTCTCGCCAAAGTGACCACTCGGACTCAAACGCCTTTATCACCATCACGTATTAATCACATTATGTATGCGGTACGGATGATATTGGATGAGGCAGCCAACCGATACAATTTTAGCTCACCTTATCAGGGAATTAAATCGCTAAAAATTCCGCGCTCTTCGGTTGAGCCATTCAGCCTCGAAGAAGTGCAGCTCATCTTGAATAACGTGCGCCCGGATTTTCGGAATTACTACACCGTTCGTTTTTTCACCGGTATGCGCACAGGAGAGATAGATGGTCTGCAATGGGACGCGGTGGACTTCTCGCGGCGCCAAATCGCGATAAAACGTGCATTAGTGATGGGCGAGATAGAGCAGACCAAGAATGACAGCTCTTATCGCATCATCGATATGAATGACATGACGTTGAAAGCGCTGAAGGCGCAACAGGCAGTAACGGGTGACGGCGACTTTGTCTTTTGCACTCGCATTGGTACGCCGCTGAGCCATAACAACGTGACTAAGCGCGTGTGGTACCCGCTACTGCGCTATCTCGGTTTGCCCAAGCGCACTCCGTATCAAACGCGACATACCGCAGCAACCCTCTGGTTGGCCTCGGGTGAGAGCCCTGAGTGGATAGCCCAACAAATGGGCCACACGACGACCGAAATGCTGTTTCGTGTTTATTCACGCTATGTGCCCAACCTGACCCGTCAGGACGGCTCGGCTTTCGAGCGCCTTTTAGCACAAAATTTTTCTGAATAAGGAGGGCGACCATGCCTCAATCCACACAAGACATTCTTTATCATCTGCGCGTTATTCAGCATGAGCGCCGCGAATTTGTTGGCTTGCTTGCACGCAACTTATGTAATGAACTGCGCATTAAAAACGGTCGTGAACTAGTTCCCTATATTGGGTTTGGCTACGAGCAATCAAATCTTGAGGCCGTCGAAACCTGGGTTTATCAAATGTGCATCGACATGAAACTACCGTTTAACTCATCGCATCACGACATGCTGGCCTGCATTCTAGAAGGGGCTATCGGCTGCATTTGTGAGCAAGAGCACTTAGACGTGTTCTGTCGGGCGTAAGCTTGTGAGTAACGACAATGACATGACGGTGTCAGTGACAAAGTCAGGACATCGTCATGATACCAAAGCTGACAACGTCACTATCGCAGAAGCGGCGGATATTTTGGGCGTTACCGAGAGAACTGTTGCGCGGTTAGTAAAGCGTAAAGCGCTTATCTCACGAAAACGAAAAGGCCGCCGCTTAATAAGCCGTCAGTCACTGCAGTTATATGTCAGCAAGCAACGCACACAATCCGCCTCGTTAGAGTCAATCGAAAGGCGCCTCGCTAAGTTAGAGCAGTTACTGTTTGGTGTGATTGAGCTGTATCAGCCTGACTCGCTGTCTGCTCTAAACCAAAAACGAGAGTTGTTAGAAGACGGTAAAAAACAGAATTCCTTGGAGAAATACGATGAAGAAAAGTAAAGGTAATAAAAAACAAAACCCGGCCAATACAAAAGAGCAAAAATACAATCGCGCTCAAAACTTCACTCGACGCAATAAGCACGCTAAAACCCCCATCGCTAACACCCTGAAAAAGCATCTTAAATGGTGTACAGATCCAAACGACCGGGCTTACAAAAGTTATGGGGCAAAAGGCCGGCGCGTGGCAATGGAGTTAACTTATACGAAGGATGGTCCGACAAACGAAGCCATTATCGAGAAAGTGATTGAAAGAATTGGTGAAAAGCCAAAGCCTTATAAGAAATATCACCTGCATGTGGATTGGGCGGCAACTGGGGGAGTAATGACACTCGATAATATTGCCTGGGTTACCGTAGAAGATAATACCCGACAGCAATCGACTAATATTCGATTGAATAACGGTACTGAGTTACGGCCTCAAGCGTTAGCCGTCGGTTTAAATCCAGCAACAGCAAATGCACGGGCTAGAAAAGGTCGAGCTGAGGATTTCGTTTTAAACCCTCAACTGCGTCAAGACATAGACTTTAATTCGCAGCGAAAGAAACATGAGGCAATAGCTGAACTAATAAGGAGCGGTAAAATTTATGTGTCGAAGAAAGGTCAACTTTATATTATTCCCGAAATTGGCGAGCCGTATACCCGTAAGGCAAGTTTAGAAAAAACAGGTTATTACTCCATTACATTGATGATCCATGGGAAATCAACCAGAGTGCAGTTGAGCCATGTCGTTCTCATTCAATATGCCGGACTACCGCCTCAAGATGAGGTCGGCTCGTACCGAGTTTGGAATGCTGATCATATCGACGGGGATAAAGAAAACAATCGGCCGGACAACCTGTGTTGGCTACTCGTATCGATAAACTCGGGCCTTAAAAAAATCGGAAACGGAACAAATAACAACACTCAATTTGTGAGTGCATTGGTAGAGAGTGGAAATGCCAAAATGACGGGGGAGTCTATTTCACCGCACCCGGACGATATTGTTGCGCAACGAGTAGCTGAAGCGGCTTACATTAGGGAGCAGAAGGACGCGTGGAGGGACTGCATTCAAACGGAGTGGCTCGATATATCTGACACCTTATTTATTGATAAAGTAGCTGACAGCAATCAGCATATTCCATCGCATCTTTTAATACGCTTTGCACTTGCTCCGGGCAATAAGCCGAAAGTCGTGGGTAAAGATATCTCAATCGAATGCAATACGACCGGTCGGCGTTATTGGCTTTCCACGATTGATTGGAATTGTCGTGGTCAGCTCCGGTTTGTTTTGTTTTCTGATGAAGTCGTTAATTACCTGGAAAGAACCTATCCCGCTAAAGAAATTGCTCATATTCTGGATGAATTACCGTCAAATGCGCTGCTTGAAAAGCAGCCGACAAGTTTGCGCAGTTATTTCTTGTCGCATGGCTCAAAAGAGGGGGCAGCCGCTTACTTCAAAAGTGAATTTGTTGAAGAGCAGTTGTCTAAAACCTTATTGTGCGCAGCTCCTTCTGTCATTCGCTCACTCTACCGGAGTGAGATGAATGAGACACCTAACCCGCTTTTGCTTAGTGTCGGTGCGCGCTCGACAGAGCTTTCAGTGCTCTGTAGTGAATGTGGCGGTCCGACAGAGCCTGCAACAGTAAAGTCCATTGTGCGTTCAAAAAGGCTTGGGGCAGGGAGGCTCTGTGAGCGTTGTAATGCCATGTCGCGGGCTAGGAATGGTCACTTGAGTTGTTCAGCAAGAGTTTGATTAACGCGCTTTAGGCATATGCAGATTCAATCTAAACACAAAGGCGCATACTAATGCGCCTTTTCTCATGGACAACAATTGATACACAACAACCGTTAGCTTTTCCTATTATTCATGCGACTTAATGATATTGACTGAAACTACCGCCTTAGTACCTATCATTTTGGGTATATGGATAACTCGGTTGACTAGCATCGTTTCGTTATCATAAAAAATGTATTCGCCAACGAGGGGAATGCAAAATAAAGTGGTGGATTTTGTGGCGCTGTCATTGGTCAATAAGGTCACTTTAGGCACAAGAAACTCCTTTTCTAAAAAAGAAAAAGTGTAACTTAGGGGCGATATAAAGGACTATCGGTAAAAAGATGACAGCGCTGTACGATAATAACGACAAAAAGGTGATGTCGCAGACGGCACTATCGCCTATAAATAAACAAAAGCGCTGGAGTTTACCGCTAACCCGCTAGTACCATGGGTGGCCTTGTATTTGATAACCACCAGCACTGCGCAGAGACCGATGCTGGCATAAACCATCCAAGTCTAGCTTTAATCAAAGTGTTACTTATCGCAAAGCTTTTGTTGAAAACGTCGAACCTGATTTTGATAGCTTTTCTCTAACTCGTACATTATCAATACACGCAGATACCGGGTCGCATAATTGCAGTGATAAGCTTCATTGGGGGGCAGCCATTCGAGTACTGATTTAGCCCCCTTTGATTGGTTGGTGCCATCATCGACCACGAGTAAATTGACAGGGTCGTTCGCAAAGCGCTCTCGCTTTTCATCGCTCCAGGATGATGCGCCGGCATCCCAGGCACGTTTCAGCGCAACAACATGGTCGACGTCCACATCGGAGCTGTTGAAAAATATTCTACCGGTATAAGGATCATTCCAGCGACCCCTTATCACCCGGCAGTTATCATCCGAATAATGGACCGGGCCAGTTGATAACTTTTCAAGCAATTCATGACGCTCATTCAAACAGTCGCCGTCTTTATCAATCCAGTGGTTAAACGCGCTGCGCTCGTAGTCGCCAGACGGTTGTCCCTGCGGTTTATAACCTTTTGGTAGCCGCCCACCGCTCTCAAGGCAGGCATCAAGACTCTCATAGGGTGTGAAGTTTTTGGTTCTTGAATACCAGCGGCTGTCCTCGGCATGACAAATGCCGCTGTTGCTTTTTTTGACGACATCGCCGCTAGCTTGTGCGGGTGAAAAGAAAAAGCATATGAAAAACACCAGGGCAGTAATCATGCTCAATATTTTTAGTTTTTCTGCCTTGAAGGTTTTATCCTGCATGCCCTAGGTTGCTCCGCGGTTATCTTTAAAAATAATTGATGTCAGTATGACCAAACGCTTGCATTAGGTGACACATAAATTATGCTTGTTAGGTGAGCTTCGGGTATCACTGCCTAATGCAGCCCTCCGAAGACAAAGAAAGCCTATCTCACCGGATGGGCTTTGATTTTATTTCGTTGGGGTGTTGTTATCTGACGTGCTGAGTCGATTAATACCCCAGATGCCGATCCCAAAAAATATCACTAATCCAACAATTAACATTAATAGCAGCCAGAGCTGTTCAGTTGTCATAGTCAGTAACCCTTATACGAAGGCCCGCTCGGCGAGCCATTTTTCTGTTGTTTTAAGTCTAAGCATAACGCTTAAACAGGTCTTTGTTAAAAGTTTAAGGCCACATAAGCACCTATGAATGTCACCACTGCAAGTAAATATGAGCCGCTAAGAGGTAATGCTATTTTAAAGTGATTGGTGACCAATTGTATAATAAGTAGGTTGTCGGGTATGGATGAGAAAAAGACAAAAACTTCGAAGCCGTATTATGAAGAGTCGGAGCTTCGAGTTGAGCCCAATGAATATAACAGTCACGCAGACGAATTGGCTGAGCTAGCTTTTGAGCAGGAGAGTGCAAAATGAATCATCAGCTACCAAAGACGGAGCAAAACATAAAAGGCAGCAAGCTAGGGCATCCTAAAGAGTATAGTATTGACGAGCTGCTATCAAAAAGCCCGGCCGGCGTTTTTGAACTCAACTCTGAGGATAAGCAATGGTTAAGAGGCCCGATTATTGAAGAGTGATAAGCGTTTCTTAGCCAGTTTGATGTTTAAGGGGTTTGTTGACTGGCTCAAGCCATCATTATCAAGATTTATAGTTATTTTTATCGCGAATGTTCGGAAGCACGAAAAGAACTGTAGCAGCTCCTGTCAACAACACAAGCCGTGCTACTCCAATAATAACGGCTTCTAGTGTGGACACCCTGAATCTCTTCTGGTTGAAACGTGACTCAATGGTAAGCTTAGCGCAGGAGAAAATTTGTGTCTAAAGAATTCATTGAAATTTTAGAATAGCAACGAAGTTGACCACTTGACTTAAATTCAGAAAAGTGCCAGTGTATTTTGAACATATAATGCTACTAATACGATAGTTAAGGGAGTTTTTATGCCGCGTCAAAAAGACCAAGATGAAATGACTGAAGCAGAACAGGATCAACATGAACTTGATAATCTCGAAGATGAGTATTACAAGACTCAGAATGAAATGGATAGTCCTACTGGTGAGGATGATTAAACTAGCTTAGCTTTTTAACTGCCTCTATTGACGCCTACTACCAACATCAGTGGGTGTCCCTTCTTTAGTAAGGTAAGACCCTATCACTCATCATTACACAGGCACCCAGAACTTTCTTTAATCTATTTGCGCTAAGCTAACTGTTTCAAATTAACCGTTTCTAATATTAGCTCTGGTATTTATCATATTCAGTTTTTAGGGTAGGTAGGACTACTCTTGCTAGGCACGGTTTACTCCCAAGTTCGTGCCATTGAATCCAGTTGACCTCACCCCCAAAAGCGGCAGATTGGATTTGGGAGATGCGATTGCAGAAAGTTTTTTTTAAACTTGAAATTTAAATTTTCAAGAAATAAAAAAAGCGGACTACTAACAAAAATAATATTTCTCCTCAAATATTCAAGATGGTGTCAACCTTAATAGCAACAAAGTAGTTACTGGCCGAATGAGACAAATGTGAAGAATTTAAATAAATTTTTATATGTTGCGGAGCGGGATATAGAACTTCTTCTTCTTGAAGAGCTTAAAGTTAATCCTGAGTTTGCGGGTTGGCTTTTTGAGCTCGCTTACAAGGCCTCAGGCTCTACCCCTGATTGCATTGGAGCTTGGCATTCTGTTAGTCACCCTCAGCTTGGTGAATCTGATTTGATTGTGATTTATGAGAATAATTCAGCAACCCTAATTGAAAATAAAATTGATGCACCAGCGCAACCTGAGCAAGCAGACAGATACAGACTTCGTGGATACGATGGCTATAAAGATGGGTTTTGGCGGGATTTCGTGACATGTATCCTCGCCCCTATGCGCTATCTGGAAGGTAAAAAGGAAGCTGATAATTACGATTTGAAAATTAGCTACGAAACAGTTCGGGGTTGGTTCAAAACCAATGAAGTACGCCGGTTTGGCTACAGGGCGAATGTTTTTGATCAGGCAATTGAACAGAATCGTCGAGGGTACTCGCCGGTTGTTGATGCTGATGTAACCAAGTTTTGGGAGTTGTACTGGGAACTGGTATCTAGCGAATTTCCGTCACTTGAGACGTCGCGTCCCCAGTTAAAGCCGGCAAGAGCTGACTGGCCTGAGTTTCGTCCGAGTTCACTCTAGCCTTAGCGATTCAGGTTTACAAGTGGTAACAGCAGGTAAGTCGGCAGCAATTAGAATATTGGTACCTACGATTGACCGCTTTAGTTGTTTTGATGCTCAGCGTTTAAACGTGATTCAAGTATTAAAAGCCGTGCAGAGTCTCTCTTTCTGAAAGTATAGAGTATAAGCGTCTTAACTTAAAAGGTTAAAGTTTCTGAATTTTAATCTTCACCTTTATTGTTACGACATCCCGGAATAACGAAAAGTGTTATCACAACCGCTGCTATCAAGACAAATGGTGCGGCTCCAATAAAAATTGCTTCAAGCGTCGTCATTTTCGTCTCCCTAGGCTCAACCAACGGTTCAAATAGTTTAGCGAAAGATTTATGAGGGTGTAAACGCTTATTGCCTTAGCTGTTTATTCTCAACAATTTTGAGTGAGCTGAAGGCGTCAGTGGTATTAATGAGGAAACGACGGAAGACATTATAAATAACGCATTAGAGAACCGTGGTGACGCTAGTGTTCGACATTTGAGATAACCCATCTGGTATAGAATCAACTGATAGTGGCGTTAATTAACCGCCACTATCTTTAATAGTCACATGTCATTACTTAATTAGTTTAGAGTCATATCGAGCATGGCATTAGATTCAGTAAATAGATGCATTTTTGAATTGTACCAAACAAACGGGAAAGGCATATCAATGTTTTTGCCATCAATGTTTACTGGGAATCCCACAGGAAATATTACTGGGTTTTTATAAAGAGAAGCAAAGTGAATCGCATTATTACGCAGTCCAACTAGCTCAAATGAAACTATATCCTTTATTTGACCGTCACTTAGTTGAGCTCTGGGCATCACCTTTATATCTATATCCATTAAACAGCCAGTTTTGCCAACAGGAGCATTGAGGTAATTCCCCTTTATTTTTTCGTATGCAACCGTAACTGGACAGCCTTCACCAGAAACGAAGAAGCCAGCGTTAGCAATGTGGTGGCTGTTAGTTCTGTACGAGAGGCCCAGGTACTCAAACTTCTCGGAGGCATCCAAAACAGGTTTCAAGGACTGCCTTACGATTTCTAACACATCATTAGAGTTTAGATTTTGGGGTTCTAACGGGATAACAAAAGTAGGCTTCCAGTTCTGCGCTTCATCAATGACACCGAAAACCGAACTCATACCTAAACCTTGAGCGAGCCCCCCTGACGCAAGCGATACAAGAGTCCATGCGTTTTGCTCAGCTTCAGAAATCAGCTCTTGAGCATCTCCTGCACGCTCCGCATCTTTCACGCCATTCGGGACAACCGCAATATCAGCCCAGTTCTTAGCTGTGGACTTAGAATCATCCCAAACATAAACATCGTTTTTGTTATGTTCAAACTTAGGAGGCTCCGTGTAAGTTATTTGGCATCCAGCTAAAGCGAATGATAACGCCGCTGTCGTGATTAGTAGCTTTTTCATAGTTCTCCCCCTGAGTCGTGAATTAACTTAAGGACTATTAAACCATATTGAGATTTTGCTGCCAGCTGAGAAAAAGGAGTGATTAGCCAGCTAGAAATAAATCTTAGTGAATAAAACTTATTCAAAAAAATAGTTATCCACGCCTGGACAGCAGAAAAAAGGTCTCTCTGCGAAATTTTCATCTGTGATTTATGCGTTAAATTAATCAGGTAAAGTTTTTAATGAGCTACAGCTTGTTAATTCTTACCGAGTTTAAGAATTTTTTGGTATAAGTCGGTTAACTATCATGTTTTTTAGTAATTAATATGAATTTCAATGGGTTAATTGTTATTTAATTCTATTTATAGGTTTCTACACGATACCTAACTATCGTGTAGAAGCTCTAATTTTAAATGTTTTTTGATGAAATTGTGTTGAAGCTTGCAAAAATATAAGTTTTATATGGTTGATCATCGTTATAAGCATTGCTAACTATGTATTTACATTCAGACAAAACAGGTTAACGAATGAAAGTCGAAATATAAAAAATCACTGCTGGCTTGAGGGCACCCTGAGTTGCTAGTTGCCCTAATATTTTGGTGTTAATCAGCATGTTTAGAGCCCGGCTTTAGTTTTTTATTTCATAAGACTCGCACCGCAAGTGCTGATGGTCATTGCGAAATGCTTTAGTGAGGCCTGAGAAAGGTGCACGTAACCGCAAAAAAGGGCGTAGGTCGCTCAATTTAGGTCGACCTACGCCGTCAATTCAGCTTTTCGGTCGGTAAAATCTGTGTTTACTGCTTTACAGAAAAACAGGTGTTTCATGCAGAAAATAGTTGTTGAAAACATTATATGTATTGATATTCAGCTACCAGTAGAACTGCGCGTACGCAGTGCTAATTTCATTAATCTTCTTGGTAGGAGTGACAGCGTTTTTACGGCGCTTGATGGAGTAAAAGTTTTAAAACACAAGAATCGTTTTTATGCGTTAGAGAAATTTGCAATCGTTGCTGCGGCCAAGCAAATTCACAGCAACTTATCACTCTCGTGCACGGTAATCGAGCTGAGTAAGAAAGCAGAAATAAAAGAGCGTATTATCAATGAAATATTTGTTGAAAGCCTATCGTCAGTTCATGTCACGCTTCTTTTAGAACTCTCGCGTGCGAACAGTTTATCGCCGCGATTCAAAGTGCACGAACTTGCTGAAATCACGTCATGTCATCGCAGTGCTTTGTATAATCACCAAGATAAATTTGATTCACGAACTACAAAGCCGAAACAGACTTCACATAAAGCAGATTTAGCGTCAAGTCTTGACTGCATTCCTTCAATTAAAGGGGGGTGAGCAGTGATGACTGAATGTATAAAAAAAGAGTTGTCTGCTGAGTTTGGCTTTTCATCAAACACAGATTTAAGTCTATATGCACAACGACTAGTATTGTTTTTAGTTGAGCTCAGTCAGCTACCTTACCTCAGTTCAAAGAAGTCAAATGATTACCGTACCTTACTCAATAGACTAAAGGGCTACGCACTAACCGAACAGCCTGAAAATTTATCACGCAAAAAGCTGTATAACCGTCTTACGGATGAGCCATTTTTTTGCACGCTTCTATTGATCCCGGTGAGGGAGTCGATGGCAAGCTATTATTGTCTCTTGGCGCACTTGTTTTTAACGCGAGGAGTAGACGACTATCGTGCATATTTGGCCTTCTACAAGTCGTTGATTGAGCCGCCTGCTAGCAATTTACCATCGATAGAAACACTTCGGAACTCTACGATTGACGAGGTTCGTATTGCGCTCACCCGATTTTCTGAGCGCCAGGCGGTCGATGAATTAAAGCAGTTAGCTGCTTACTTTCGGCAAAAAAAACTGCTGAGAAGCGGGCAAAAGAAAAGTCTATTGGCTGCTAAAAACGCGTCAGAGCAAATGCTGTATCAGAGCGACGAAGGGACTGCTTCATTTGTTGAAATGAGCACTGAAATTGGGGAAACAACCGGACAGTTTTTTCAATGGACGCCCAATGTAGAGAAAACAGAAACACAATCAAAATCTGAGTATTCTAGGGCGAAAGGCGGCCTTAAAAATGCGTTATATAATGCGAACTCGACGTGCACTTGGGGCTCAAATAGTGCAACCCCTGCAGAATTGTGGCGACTGCTATCCGCAATTGACAGTGCGTTTGTCGACGATGATGTAAGTAAATTTAATAAAGAGAGCGCCGGCGTTATGCTGCTCTTTTTTTTAAAGTTAATGGGATTGCCAGAGCCAGGCGAATTAATTTTGGACAACGCGGGCTCTCCCGGGTACCAGCCAAAAATTCAAAGTAACACCCTCACTTACCACATCCATAAAGGCTCGGGTCGGATTGATGCAGATGTTTGTTTAAATGCGAGACTGCTCGATGTTGCTCAGCCGGAAGTTGCAAATAAGCTAGTTCACCTTATTGCAAATAAAAACTTAAAAATTTCGTTGCCACACCCTATTCCTTTGCTAATTAAAGCTAGCTTCAAAGCGGTAGCCAATAAAGACAGAAATAATAAAACGCTTTTTTCAGCGCTTAAACTCGACGAAAAGCGCTACCGTGCGAGCTTAAAACTATATCTTAAGAGCCAACGCCTCGATGCTGTCGGTTTATCTATCAAAGGCTTCGAGCAGACTTTTTATCAGTACGCAAAAGAACAGTTGCCCGAGATCGTATTTAATTTTCTTCGCGGTAAAAGTAGCGTTCAACATCATTATGTCTCTATCGAACGTGCAACGATAGAAAATGAGTTCAAGGAGGTATGGCTTAATTTTCTTGATGATGTCGGGATTTCGCGACAAAGCAGTGATGTTGATAATACGACATTCTCAGTTGAGCAAACGTATCACGACGAAGTTGGATCCGCACACACACTCCGTGATGAAGTTCTGAATGCGATGCTAGCGCATTGTTGTAGCGTTTTGACGAATGACTTATGCGATGATTTAACGCGCTTGAATGCAGGCAGTCTATACATTTATCTCAGAGCCGCATCCCTCGTCGCGCTGCGGCCGGTCACAAAACCGTTTCCAACGCTTGATTATTATGACGCAACGCTCGGTGTTTTTTCTGTCAGTGATAAGCGAGTGCATCACAAGGATGAGCGGCGCTTAATCGTACTGACAAACTCACTAATTAAATTACTCGATGCCTGGAGCAACGCTGCGCGCCAAATTTCAATTCGTTATGCGTTGCACAAACCTGAATCGGTACTGATGCACCTCGACTATGAAAACCGAACCTGGGTACACTTAAGCCAGAGTTACGTTAATCAGCTGCTATTAAATGACTTTAGCGAAAACCTCGACAATAGAAGCCTTCGTCATATCGCCGCATCGCACTACTTAAATCACCACTTGCGAAATCAAACCTTTACGCAATTATCCCTTAATCTTCTGATGAATCATCAGCGAAGCGGGGTGTCAGCTATGAACCAGCGCTCATTAACCAGCATTGAAGCGCTAGTTTTAGAACAAAGAAAGCAGCTAGAGGCAAGTGACACTGCAGGTTGCAATGATGAGCAAGTTCGATTTGGGCTTCGGGAGTTGAGTGATGGAATTTGATGACTTCGTTGCTTTGCTTTCCAGTGAACGCATAGCGGTTAGAATGAAGGCGGCATTCGCGTATGACACAATTTTTGATTTATGCCCCCGTTCATTTAAAAGCGTCTCTTTGCCCAAAAATTATTTTGCCGCTCGTGCAACAACAATCTATCAACAGGCAGCTAGCTATGCTGAGCTTGACGCGCTTCGAATTGCGTTAATGCACGCTTATAGCGTTTGCGTAAGCAGGCAAACCGATCTTATTGAGCCGCATCAGCTTTTTCCGTTTTATCGCGAACTGCCAGTCATCAACGCGAGTAATCCAGCCTGGGCGTTACAAAATCTTCTTCACGATGCGATTGATAAGTCATTGGCACAGTTGAATCGTCTTTCTCGTGATGTGCAACAAGTAACGTTGACCTTGGCGCTCGCGCGATCTCTAGGGATTAGCAGCAGCGAGTCATTGCTCTCGCTGTTTGATGCCCAGGCGCACATAATAAGCGCTGCGAACCGCGTAATTATCGAAACATCCGACGGCAATTACTATGTTTTAGATGCAGTAGCACTGAGCTTTTGGCAGAAGCTTAATACGTTTCCATGCTTAAGGAAAAAGCAATACAAACAAAAATATGACGCGTGGCTTGAGTATAAAAGCAAGTACTACTTTGAATTGCTCACTCAGCGGCCATCGCTCAGCAATGTATTAAGTGCGATAACTTTCTCAAGTGAAGTTTTAGCATCGCGGCACCTCGGCGACTCCGCAACGCCGCTATCACTTGCGAAGTTCGTTCAGGCATTAACCGGTAAGTCGATGTCATGCGGCGAAAAACTTGAAAAGACAAAGAAAACTCGGACTCGCAAAAGCGTAACTGCATTTCAACAAATAACGAATAACCTTAATGTGCCGGTTAATCGTGTGTTTTCGCTGAATTATACGGTTGGTAGTGAGGATAGAGAGCTGATTGATTCGGTGAGAGCTGCAGTATCTACGTTTGAAAAAAACGATACGCGGCAGTCGCGTCGCTCGCGTTCGTTTTCTTTAATGAAAGAAACGCTTGCCGCTTTATTATCACGGACGTACTGCACCGAGCAGGTGAGCCATACGGCGTGGTTTATCAGTGCCTATTGCGCAGACCTTGCCGTAACTGGTAGCTCGCATAAGTCAAAGCTAAGAGCAAGCACAATAAAGACCTACCTCTCGCGACTTGTCGGTTTGGCAAAAACCGCCTGGTGTGATGAATCGCTCATGATGGATGCACAGCATGGAGACTTAGCAAGCATTGAGTTGACGAGTCGATTAGCAGCCGGGCTTAGCGACTTGACGTCAGATAGCGAACAAAGCACCGTGATAAACTTTTTGCACTATCTTCAGCAAGTCAGCAGTGTCCGTTTCTTTGATGCCGACGAGCTTGAGTTCTATGGTGCTTTCACGTCGGCAACACGGTCGCACTATATAAGTCCATTTGACTTTGACATTGCCTGTAAAAATTTTAACGAGGTGCAAAGTAATGAGCGTAAGCAGTTTATATTGTTTGCTAAATTTTGCTACAGGCTCGGACTACGTCACCGTGAGGCGCGAGAGCTCCTAGTGGAAGATATACGCTTTGACTGCGGCGATGTCGTGGTCAGCTGTTATTTGCTCAGAAAAACAGAGCGCGCCGTGCGTCGAGTAAGATTAAACTTTCTAACGCTGGCAGAGCAAATTCAACTCAAAAATTACGTCGCGTTCCGGCGGGCGCGCAGACTAGAGCGGCTATTTGATGAGTCGGTGTTGAATGCGCTGCATGACGCGTTTATCAACACGTTAAGGGGTGTAATGGCAGATGATGACATTGTCATCCATAGTCTTCGCCACAGCGCTGCGAACAACATGCTTTTTCAGCTAAGCCTTTGTTGTAATTCCATGTTGGAGCCATGTCGTAAGCGTTATTACTTTTTACAGCACGAAACGTTTGACGAGCAACAGGTTGAGCTAATAAAAGCAGACCTCAATCAGGCAGGACGCAGAGCAGACATATTTTTACCAGTGCTCGACACATTAGCTTACTTAATGGGTCATGTGAGCCCTGCGGTTACCATGCAATCGTATCTTCATCTGTTTGACCTACTGGCTTTTGAGTTGTCCGCTATGCGCCGTAAGCCGCTAACGCCCCAAGTATTGAGCCAGCTGGTGTCGCAAAATAATTATCGTTTTGAACACAAAAAACTTTACTCATACTGTTTTGAGCAAGGTGTCGAGGCGTCAGATGATTATATCTTCAATCATTTCACGCGTGCTTTTTCTGCAACAACACATGAAATAAAAGAAAAGCCAACGCTGTCAAACGGGTTGGATAAAAAAATCGCATTCAGCGATTATCTACTGGCCCTCTTACGTTATTACGATGAGCCACAGTCAAACTTCGCAAATGAAGAGCTTAAGTCACACTTTGATAGCGAAGCAGGGGATTTTTGTCTGGACTTTTACCGAAACATGAAAAGCCGTGATTTATCAGTGTATTTAACGCTTTTTGAGCGACTGACACAGCTTAAATCAAGCTTCGTTAACCTTCGTGCGTTAAATACACTGTCTGAAAAGCAAGAGGTGAATTCGATAACACGATATCGCGACCTGAGGCGCTGCCTAAAAGCGTTTGAATTGATTGGACTCAACAACCTGGTCTTTGTAATAACGTCGGCGAATGAAGAGAAAGCGCAGAGGTGGCTCAACCTGCTGAACAAAGAGGGGCACCGTTTCGAATTTAAAGAAGACCCCACCATACCCCATCAATATCTTCAGCTTCGGCCGCGGGGACTCCGTTACGCACCCTGGGCGCACCTGCCTGAGATACTTGCAATTTACGAGACATATTTAGACTTTCTAGAGCGTGGTGATACTAACGATGGTGATTAATACGAGCTTGGCTAAATGCTATTTAACAGCGCTTTTAACGACAACACGACTTTTTGACGTATCTAAGGCAAGTCGAGAAAAGGATGGTCGCGAGATGATCGCTCTTCGCTTTTGCAGCCTGTCACAAAAGATAACCATAACGTCGTCAATTAAGCTTCACTTCGCTCAGACGATGTTTTATCTAACCGATCATGCACAAACGATTGAGCGCGATGCGTTATTTGAAGTATCAGCAGCAGGTTTGCTGAGAATTTTCAGTCATCTGGCGGACTGCGAATATCTGAAGTTAAATATCTCGGGTAATTTCTTGAGCGTTGAAGGGGCGACAATCCAGCCTGCTGACCTACTCGATGAGAAAGCGGTTTTAATAGGAGCAAGCACTCAAAACCCAACACGGTATAAAGAGAGGTTACGGGAGGTTAGCTGTCCAGAGGCTTACGAGTTTGAACCCAAGAGTACCGAGTGCACCTATCAAGGAGAGCATACCGATTCACATCGACTGCGCGCTGTATATTCGCTGCGACAATTCATGTCAAAGACAAAAGAAATTCCGCTAGCGCTCGTTGCAAAAGATGATGCTTTATACTGTGAAACGCCGTTTAGCGCATTAGAACTCGCGGGCGATTTAGAGTTTGGCGGCTCTTGTGTATGCTCATTGAGCTGGGACGCGTTGCGCGTATTATTTAACTTGATTGAGCTTTTTGCAGGAAACGCTCATCGCCCAGCCTATGTGATAGGATTATCTAAAAACCATCTGCAGCTTCAGTCTGCTAATTTTGAAGCCCGGCTTCTGACCGTTGAGGATTATCTTGGTCGAGCCCCAAAAATTAGTGATGAACCTGCACCAATACGTCTTTCAAAAGACCTACTAAAACAACGTCTTGAAATGCTCGACATCACAACCGATAAAAAAAGAGATGCGGTCACATTGACTTTCATGCCCAATAATAGTCTTTCACTAAAGTTTCAAGACCATGGCGAAGCAGAAAATGAAATGGAATTTAGCGGTCAATTGACAAAGGAGGCGACCGTCTGCGTTTCGCGCGCGTATCTTGCCAGCGCAATTGATATTTTAGAGAGTGATAGGTTGATGGTTCGGGGTATCGATGAGGTCGACAAATTCGTCTCGGTTGCTACAAGTTCAGCAACAATCATTGTGCCGAAGTTTAAAAGGAGATGATCTCATTTAAAAAAAGGTAGAGCGAACAGAGTTAGGGACATCCGAAGTCCGTATTTTTTGCGTAAGATAGAGTGTCAACGCACCTTAGTGCAGTGTGACTCTCTTGATTTTGCCGCCTCTATTGAGGCGGTTTTTTATTTCGTTACCGGACCTTGGGGATATCAGTCCAACGCGTTGTGTACGCCGGCGATAACCGTTCGCGCTTCATCTGCCAGCCTTGTGTTTTCTTTTGTGATGCAAAATAAACACTGCCGGTTTTAGCTCGGTTGAGCTTATCAATGACATCCATCAACGCCTTGCTCTCAGGCTTTGTCTCATTGGTTTCAAACAGCGATGGCTGGGATACACCGGGGGCATAAAAGTCACCGAGCATGACACCGGCTTTTGCGTAAGTGTAACCGGGACGATAAATGCGCTCAGACAGTTCGCGTGTGAGCGCCAAGAGCTCTCGGCTATCCTGTGTCGGTACCGATAATGTATGCGTTACACTGTTGCTGTATTGCGGATTGTTTTGCCGAAATGGATTGGTGCGCATAAAAACTGTGAGTTGCCTTGCGCACTGCTTCTCGGTCCGTAACTTTTCAGCGGCGCGCGTGATGAAGTTACTGAGTGCACTTTGCACCGCATCAAGTGACAGTAACGGTTGTCCGAAGCTGCGCGATACAACGATTTGTTTCTTTTGTGACGGTAACTGTTCAATGGCCAAACAGGACTCACCGCGCAACTCGCGGACGGTGCGCTCGAATACCACCGAAAATTGGTTGCGCAGGGTTTTTAAATTGCATTCTGAGAGCTCTAATGCTGTTGTTATGCCCATGGTGTTGAGGCGAGCAGCGATACGGCGGCCTACTCCCCAGACTTTATCGACGGGCGTGATAGCCATTAGGCGGCGCTGCCGTGACGTATCACTTAAATCGACGACCCCACCGGTTTTCGGGTATTGTTTGGCGCCGTAATTGGCGAGTTTAGCGAGTGTTTTCGTCGGCGCAATGCCAACGCAAGTTGGCATTCCCACCCAGCGTAGAATTTTATCTTTTAATTCGTGACCGAAGGTATCAAGAGATAGCGCACGCTCAACGCCTGTCAGCTCAGCAAAGGCTTCATCAATGGAATAGACCTCAAGGTTTGGCACCATTTGTTCAATGGTTGTCATCACGCGGTTGGAGATATCGGCGTAAAGTGCGTAATTGGACGAAAAGACTTCAATACGGTGTTCACGAATCAGCTCTTCGATTTTAAACAGCGGGGTACCCATCTTGATACCCAGCGCCTTAGCTTCGGCTGAGCGGGCAATGGCGCAGCCATCGTTGTTCGAGGCGACGATGACCGGGCGCTCGCGCAAGTCCGGCCGAAACAAGCGCTCGCAGGAGGCATAAAAGTTATTACAATCAATCAGCGCAAAGGATGGCTTTCGCTTAGCGGCAGCGGTGGATGACATGACTGACGACGCCAAAGACATCAAGTTCCGCATCACTGGCTAAGCGGATGGGCGGATAATCCGGGTTATGGGATAAAAGTGCAGGGTAGGGTTTAAGCTGAAGCGCTTTAACGGTGAGCTCGCCATTTAAGCAGGCAATAATGATATCACCGGCCTGAGCGTTCAGCGCCCGGTCGACCACCAGGATGTCATTATCATGAATACCGGCACCTATCATTGACTCACCACTTGCCCGCACAAAGTAAGTGGCTGCCGGGTGTTTAATGCAAAGCTCGTTCAAATCAAGTTGCTGCTCCACATAATCCTGAGCAGGCGAGGGAAATCCGGCCTGCACGGTTTCCAGTAAATAGGGAATTTGCACACGCGGGAAAACACCCGCCCGACTAATTATTTCGACTTTCATACGACCTCGAATACTGTATATATAAACAGTATATTTATTCATGTGTATTTAGCAACTGTTGTTTTATGGTCGTTAGAGTGCAAGGGGCTTCCTCACAATTTTAATGTGAAATTCAGTCAGGTTATGCTAGCGTAAGCATTGGCTGGGCACCGAGGTTGAAGCGACCTAAAACCCCTCAGTAAACTCTATTCTGGCTTAATAGTTGATTAACAAATTATTGGCAGAGTCTTTGTTTAAACGCTTTCTTGACGACATTGAGTCTTACCTCAACTGCCGATAGTGGAGTAATGAACTATGTCTAAAAAGCATTCCCGTCCTATTTGCGTATTCGACATTCTCGTGAGCGAACTGCATGAAACGGCAGCGAAATGGGGGCCAGCCCTGAAACCTACTTTGTGCCAGGAAATCGTCGCTGGCTTCTTCGGGTTTAAGAGTTATGCCAGCTTACTCGAGGCTGATAAAAAGTCAGACGTTGATTGCCTGCATTCATCTGATCTGCCATGGCTTCCATTACGGAAACGCATTTTCACCGACCCATCAGATGTAATACCGAATTTACCATTGGCGTACGAACGAGCATTGAAAGGTCTCAGAAAAAAAGGAGATGCTGATGCCGAGAAAGGGGCGAAATGGGTGTATGGCTTTCTCGACGTAATGCAGAATGACGTTTACGAGAAGCTCTACTATGAATTGAAATATCAGATCATAAAACAAGGTACTATTGGCTCTTCAAATGGTGTAATGACGTTACCTATTGAATTATTGAGTATCCTTTCTAAGGATGCTTTTGTGGAGTCAATCGAACGGCGTTATGGAAGCTCAAGAGCTAAAAAATATCAACAAGATGTAATGACAGCGGTAAAAGAGCCATCCAGGTGGTGTAAGAGCGATATTGATGGGGCCAAGGCGAGTAAATTGAATGTTATTACAATCAAGACCGCTTTGTTCGGTCATTTTTATTACGGTTTAAACCTAAGACAGCCGCTGACAAGGGAGTCTTTAAATACTTACAAGGAGCGTTATGCGTTTTAGTTGTTTTGTGGTGTTGCCCGAACTTTGTAGTTAAGGCTTTTAAGAGAGCGGACAGGCTAACTAAAAACCGTCAACATAACCTTTGGCAGATCATGGCATAAGGTAATTTTCATCGGACTCGAGGTCAGGTCGCTTTTATAAGTGGTTAGTTCCAAGTAGGAACTAACCACTTTTTATGTTGAGTGGGATGGACTTCCCAGACTCTTAAAACATCTCGATGTAGGGTCTATGTTCACTCTGTTTTTACTCTCGGTGAGAGTTACTATTAAATTATTGATATGCTGAGTGAAACTAATCGCTAGTGGTTACTTAAAGCTGCATAGTCACACTAACTAGCATTCTAGGCAGAGTATGAATTAGGAGGGATTAAACGATGAGCTTGAGAATTCCTAAGGTTAGCCAGTATGATGAACTGCTTCCTGTAATGATTGACTTCGTTCAGAATCAAGCGATGTCTAGCGCTGATTGGGCTGAGTGTGCACGAGCGTGGTGGAGGTTAGAAGACGTAGATTCATTTTTTATGTGTTTAAACAACGCGTTGCAATTGGTTAAGACGTATCAGGATCAACGGTTATGTGCAAATTTGCTTGAGCAAGCGGGGGATCCATGCGCGATGGAATTCATTGAAAAGCAGTTTCCTATTTGAGCTTTAATATGCCCAAATATCATTTTAAATAAGGATAACTTAAAAATGGACTTAGAGCTTGAGGGACACCTTCTATACATTGATATCACTCAAATGTGTGGGATCGGGTGTGATTTTTGTATGTATGGGGATAAGCACTTTGTAGGTGAAAGCCTTAGCTTATCTGAAAAGTCGAAAAGCAACTTGGCTGCATTAATTAACTCACCGGGCGTAAAAAGGGTGTCGATTAGTGGGGAGGGGGAACCTCTCAACAATTTAACTGTGTTTAAAGAGATCCTTTCGCTCTCCGAGGGCGGTGTTGACTTTGAGTTTATAACAAGTGGTTTTTTACGTACAGAAAAGTTATTCGAATTATATGAAAGTGTGAATGAAGGTTTATCTCAGACCGGTGATAGGTGTAATTTTCGTTTGAGCTCTGACTCACATCATATTGAAAAAATTGCTAACCCAACACAGGGCGCAAGTCTCGATTATTTTTTTCGAAAGTCTCCTTCTAATATCACGTTCTCGTTCCGCTCAATTGATACCGATCGAGAGTTTACGAGGCAGTTTCTATTGTCACAGTTGAACAAGTTCTCGCGAGTTGGTGAAATTAGAGCATTGACTGAACTCGAGGATGAGCTGGTTGTCGGTGGCTCTTCTTTTAGAATAGATTATAAGAATTTGGTCCATCCAGATCTTACAAAGAATGACTCTTTTTTGGGCTTTTACGACTATATTGAGCTGCTTGAGGTAAAATCATCTAAAAAGTTCACATTTGGAAGCCTGAATAAAGCCCCTTTAAAGAATGGGCTGGATTTGACTGTCAAGCCAGATGGAGAGGTTTATCTATATGGGATTGAGCATAAAAAACTAGGTAATATTCATAGAGATGACTTTTCATGGACGCAATTAAAACAAACCGTACAAAAAGATCGAGAGCTTTTAACTTTATACAGCGTCCCCTTATTAAAACTCCTTCAACCTTTTGAAAATCATGAAAAGGTAACCCAAGTTATTAGACGCGCTAACAACCCGTATTGGTTATTTAAATCACTCGCTCAAGAGGGGATAGTTGAAGAGATAATGTCTCATGATTGATTCTCATACACATACTCAATATTCAAAACATGCTACCGGCAGTGTGGCTGAACTGGTTGAGTCAGCTATTAGCAAAGGTATCAAGGTATTAACGATAACTGATCATGCTCCTTTCTATGTAGACTCGGACAACAGGCTGCTTGAATCTGAGATGGAGGACTATTTCGCTGAGGTTGCAAATGCTCAGAAACTCTACTCCAAGGACATTTCTATCCTAAGTGGATTAGAGCTTGATTATATGCCTGGTTGCGAAAAATATACTGAAGAAATTATCAAATGTTACTCACCTGACTTTGTAATTGGCTCTTTGCACTATATACCAATAAAGAGTGATTTCGTTAAAGTGTGGGATTTAAATGAACTAAATGCTCCTGATGTTATAGACTCTTATTTTAATTGTCATACTGAGATGGTTGCTTCTGGATTGTTTGACTCCATAGGTCATCCCGACTCAATCTCTCGCCGTATTCCTGACGAAACTATAAGGCTTCATTGGGATAAGCTACTTAAAGCTTTTTCTGAGAATGTGGTTGCTTGGGAATTGAATGCTTCGGGCTTTAGAAAATCAGCATATAATGAGCTGACCAAACGATATGATAAACAGAATCATGGCTTTCCAGCTTTATATCCTCTCTCGAAACTAAGTGAACATGGGATTCCTGTAACAATTGGTTCTGATGCGCACAAACCAGAGGATGTGGGTAGGGGATTAACTCAAACTATTGAGCTCATGAAAAGGTATGAGTTAAATATGGTGAGTTACTTTAAAAAGCGTCGAGCTCATAAAGTTGCGGTAGAGAGTCTCTAGCATGGCTAAGATAGTTCCGGTTTCTCATTTTTTAGATAGGTGTACTGCCGATTGGAGAAGTCTACCTGACGAGTGTTTGATGGAACGCTTTGCGGCTCTAAAATGTTCACAACACCCTTCAATGATCACAAAAGGGTTTCGTTATTTATCTGCTTATTTGTTTGGAAGAAACTTGATCTCTGTTTCAGAGTATTTAGGGCTTTTCCAAAGTAGTGTTATTAAATGTTTAACTCTTGACCAAAGTACTAATGCTTTTAAAGAGTTATCGTCAGGTACTGACGAAACTTCACTTGCTCGACGCTATAGTCGTGCTAAACACGGTTGTCTATCAGATATAGAATATATAGCGCAATTGGTTACTAATTACATTAGTGATGCTTTAGATAATAAGGGTAGTCATTGGCGGAAGCTGTTTGAGTATGCTACAAAATATGAAGAGCCTGTTGTTCTAATGACTACAGGCTGGAGGAATGTTCCATCGTCATCTAATTTGATTTTCGATATCGCGTTCGAAGCGATTAACCTGAAACTTTCGATGATGGGGCTGACTACGGTTATCAACGTGAAACTGCCTAGGATTGCCCCTCCTTGTGAAAATTATGCTCAACTTTCTCAGAAAGAGCGTGAAAAAGTAAGTGAGCAGCAAGATCACGTTATTCCGGATAAAAACTTTTATCAATGGCGTAACGTGCATGTAATATTTGGCGATGACTCTTTAGTTACTGGTGCTACAGCGGATAAAGTGTTTTATCACTCAATGCAAAATGGTGCTGCGTCATTTCAGGCAATTTACCCTATTGCTATAGACCCTTTAATTGCTTTAACGAACCCTAGCATTGAGGAAAAATTAAATTCAGTTGAGGTAACGAGCGAACTAAACCCTTTAGAGGTTGAGTTTCTTTTGAATGGAGACTATTCAGTTCTCCTTAGAACACTAAGGCTATTATTAGCGGATAGTAATACTGAAGTATTTAGGGACCTGCTACCTAAGCTTTCTAGGAAGGCACAGATTGATATATACACCCATGCGGTGAACAACAACTTTCACTTAAGCTCTTCAAGCGAAAAATCAGTTGAGGAGCTTGTAGGGTACCTAAATAAAGTTGGGGTAATTGATACTGATGGATTCGTAATCCGTTCTCAGGCGGGTTGTAGGTAAATATATGCAATTTATAACCTACTGGGAGACACCAAAAAATACCAAGGTTCCTCCATGGATCATTTTATGCTTAACAATAATGCGTATAAAACTTGGAAAACAACTGAGAGTTTTAGGCCCCAAGTGTATAAAAGATTTATTCGGAACTGAATTTACAGGTCAACAAAGATGCTTTAACAAGCTTGAGTTCCAGTTTAATTGCGGTAGAGAAAATATTGTAGCACGGAGTGATGCAATCCGAATTGCGTATATTTATCATTTCGGAGGAACTTGGCTTGATGCAGATACACTTATATTAAAAAAGCCGATAAGTGCAATATATCCGCACGGTGTAACTGAACGCCTTCACTGGTCTAGTGAAGCTATTTTTGGCGCTAAGCCTAATAATAAGATACTTAAAGAAGCGCTTAATAATATGAGTAAGTCAGCAACTCATGATTGGGGCGATCCTGGTCAAGTAAAAACATTAGTAGAAAACAACCCTCGCGCAATAGAGCCTATATCCCCAAGTATTTTTGATCCTGGTTATACACCAGCTTATCGATTTCAGACATGCGACACCCTAAATAGCAAATCTGTCTCTGTAGATAGCTTTATAAAAAATGAGGATCTTGCTCTATTAAAACTCTACAATACTTATTTTACTCGGACTGCAGGAGAGCTCTTGCCAGTAATGGATTTTCTGCAATCAAATACGCTTCTGGCGAATATTTTCTTATCTATAGAGCCTAACCTTGACTTTTGGGCTAATGAGAGCAAAGTTACTGAGGAGTACCTCATAACCATTAATAGTTGATTGGTGTATCGTTCCTTGTTAATTCTTCAAGATTTTTACATCGAATATCAGCTTTAGTGTTTCGTTCTTGAACAGCTGATTTTGAGTCAATTAAAATAGTTGTTCCGATCTCCGCTCTCTGAGCAGCTTCAATATCACTTTCTTTATCACCAATTAAAATACATTTGGATGGATCTAGTTGAAAGTCGATTAGCGCGGCGTTTAACATGCCGGGCTTTGGCTTGCGACAATTACAACGGCGTGAATCAAAAGGACCAAAATCAGGGTGGTGAGGACAGAAGTAAACTTTAGAAATTGTAATACTTCTTTTTCGAAACTCTTCGACCATCCACTCAGTTAAGGTGTGAAAGTCGTCGGCAGTGTATAGCCCTCGGGCTATGCCCGATTGATTGGTTACAACAATGATTAAAAAGCCCTCGCGTTGGAAGTGCTGACACACCGTGAAAATTTCTTCGCAGAAGTGAAAATCACTAACTGTGTGGGTATAACCGTTATCAATATTGATAACTCCGTCGCGATCCAAAAATATGGCTTTCTTGAAAGGCATAGAAATTAATGTTCTTTTATTTTTTTTAATAGGCCTGAAGTAGAAAGGCCTTTGTAGTATTTAGTTATCTCAACCCGGCCTCCTCTATGTAAAACGGAGTCTGCGCCAACGACCTCATCCGGTGAATAGTCCCCACCTTTAACTATAATATCAGGCTTTATCTCATCTATTAGTTGCTTAGGTGTATCCTGTTCCTGACTTTCGCTCCCAAACGGAATAACCCAATCAACGCACCCCAACGAATTTAAAACAGCGATACGGTCACTTAAAGAGTTAATAGGGCGTTTGTCACCTTTGAGACGTTTGACGGAATCATCGGAGTTTATACCTACGACAAGTTTTTGCCCAAGTTTCTTCGCTGACTCTAAGTATCTTACGTGACCTGCATGTAAGATATCGAAGCAGCCATTTGTAAATACTAACGTGTCCCCATTCGCTTTTGCCCTTTGAATTTGCATCAGTATTGTTGCTTTTGTATTGGTAGTGCGGAGTTCCTCTAAGGAGATAGTTGAGGTTCCAATCACATTTATAACCTTTCCGGCTGCAATACTTGAGAATTCTGCAGCTTGCTTGAATTCAAACCCAACTGAAAGCATTGCAACGAGAGTAGCTATGACTGTATCTCCCGCCCCTGTTACATCAATGACTTGAGATTTATTCGCTCTAATGTGCTGATAAAATAGCTCGCTAATGCAAGTCATTCCTTCACTGCCTCGAGTTAATAACATAGCGCCTATATTATGCTTGCCTAATAGTTCTCGGCTAGTGGAAGTTAAGCTATATTCACTAGATACGTTACCGCCAGCGTTAATGAACTCTTTCAAATTAGGAGTGATAAGATCAGCTCCACAATAATTTGAAAAATCTTTACTTTTAGGGTCCACGGCAACCATCTTGCCCTGACGTTTTCCGCAACTAATGATTTCTTTACTTTTAGCTAGTGTGCCTTTGGCATAGTCGCTTAAAACAACTGCGTCTGTTTTATTTATTAAATTTTCGACTAACGCTATCACTTTATCTGATGATTCTTGTGAAAAGCGCCGTTCCTCGTCAAGGCGGAGCATTTGCTGGCCCTTGGAAATAACTCGAGTCTTTTTAATAGTGCACTCAGAACCATTTTCCACAAAATATCCTTGAACTGTTTTATCAGCTAGCAACCGTTTTATGCGCTCTGCATTTTCATCGGCACCCAAAATACCTACTAGAAAAACACGAGCTCCTAAGTTTGCTAGATTTACAGCTACATTTGCCGCACCTCCTAAACGGTATTCAGTTGAAATAAGGTTTACAACAGGAACTGGAGCTTCAGGCGAAACTTTACTTGTATCGCCGTATAAGTATTCGTCTAGCATTACATCGCCAACGACGAGAAATGTTTTCTCTGCGAGTTCAGATGTTTTCGATGAGCTACTCATGCATCTTCCCCTGCGCGGATACCGCGTTTTCGATCTCGAGACACAACCAGTGCCCCATAAATATATGGGCTTCTTGAATCCTTGCTGTATTCATCGATGGTACATTAATGGTTAACTTTGCTATCTTACTACTTAGACCTCCGCCTTTACCTGAAAATACAGCAGTATTTGTCCCCAACTGATTGGCGTGCTCCAGAGCTAAGTTTATGTTTTTACTGTTACCTGAGGTTGTAAATGCAATCACTGTGTCTCCTGGCATAGCAAGCGCATCTACTTGGCGCTGAAAAACACTATCAAAACCAAAGTCATTGCCATGTGATGTTAAAATAGACGTATCAGTAGTGAGTGCAATTGCAGGTATAGGTTGTCTATTCCGTTGGAGCTTAACCATCAGTTCAGCAGCAATATGTTGAGCATCGGCTGCGCTTCCGCCATTACCAAAGAGCAGTATTTTCCCCCCTGACTGCAGTGTATGAATTGTTTTTAATAGAAGCTCGTTTAAATAAGGCTCAAGCCCAGTTAGCGTTCTAAATAGCGTAAGGTGTTCCTGTAATTCACCTTGATAGGAGGTCAGTCTTTGCTCCATTTTTTAACCTTTACCTTTTTATTTAAAAGCATAACATGAGTGCTCTAATAGAGAGAATATTCATATAAAGAGGTAAATATTGATTGTAGTAACTGGCGGGGCAGGATTTATAGGCTCTAATATAGTCCGGCATCTCAATATGGAGGGAGAAACTGACATTCTAGTTGTCGATGACCTGAGTGATGGTAGAAAGTGCTTGAACTTGAGTGACCTGACTATTTCCGATTATATGCATAAAGATGAGTTTCTTAATTTACTCCAGAACAAGAAGTTAAGAGAGATATCAGCTGTCTTTCATCAAGGTGCGTGCTCAGATACCACTAACTGGGATGGGAATGAAATGATGGATATGAACTACCTGTATTCTAAGGTTCTGCTCCATTATTGCTTAAGTGAGCAGATCCCTTTTATATACGCATCCAGTGCCGCTGTCTATGGTTTGGGGACTGAGTTTAGAGAAGATGAAAGACTTGAAGCACCTAAATCTGTTTATGCATATTCGAAGAGTCTTTTCGATCATTATGTACGACTGAACTCTAAGCACGCTAACAGCAAAGTGGTAGGGCTTAGATACTTTAATGTTTATGGGCCAGGGGAGGAGCACAAAGCATCAATGTCATCTATAGTACTTCAGCTTTATAAGCAGGTTATGGGTAGCGATTGTATGCAGTTGTTTAAGGGGTGTCATGGTTTTAAGGACGGTATGCAGAGTCGAGACTTTGTTCACGTTGATGATGTGTGCAAAGTAAATTTATGGTTTTTGAAAAACGAGTCGCCGAATGGCGTATTTAATTTGGGGACTGGTCAGGCTAATTCATTTTTAAATGTTGCCAAAGTGGTTGGGCGATATTTAGACAATGACAATATCAAGTTTATCAGCTTTCCCAAAAGCCTAGGTGCGCATTATCAAAGCTATACATGTGCTGATATTACTAAGCTAAGGCAGGTTGGATATAAAGAGCCGTTTATCTTAATTAAAGAGGGGATAGAAAGTTATCTAGACTGGCTAAGCAGCTACAATAAAGCTTCATTATGAAGACGCTGCTAGTAATACGCTGGGACGGAAAAATTGGGGATACTATTGTCTCCTCTTTTTTCTTTCGCGAGGTGAAACGATTACTTGGCTTTCACATTAAAGTTATAACAACAAAAACTCTTAGTGATATTTACACCGAAGACCTGCAAGTAGCTGACGTTATTACTTGTGAAGAGAGCCCCGACTTGAAGAGTATAGCTCGATTATATCGGAACATTGGTAGTTGCGATGTGCTCGTTCATCTAACGCAACATATAAATGCTGCGGATGAGGAGGTTATAAAGAAACTTAAGCCATCAAGAGTGTTCTCTCTTGATGATGGGAGCTCGCTAGTCACTGATAAGCTAGGAAAAGTTACTGAAGGTATGGGGTTTATTGATAAGTACGCTTACGTTTTACGCTTACTTGGAGCTGAGGGCATCAATAAGAAGCTTATAGTACCTAAGTCAAAGAGTAATGACACCGACAACTGCAATGACTATATTTTATTTAACCCTTTCGGAAGCCGTGTCGAAAAGTCAATTCACCCATCAACTTCTGCCAAATTGCTCTCAAGTATTTTGGAGTATTTTCCTAACAAGATGGTCTATATTTTATCTTCTCCGCGCACTAAAAGCGATGCAAAGGAAATCTGTAGAAGTTTGGGTAATCCTCGAGTCGTTTGTTTTCCAAATATTACAAATATACGGAATGCCATATTTGCAATTGAAAACGCTGCGCAAGTAATTACTGTTGATACTGCAATATGTCACATTAGTTATGCGTTAAAAAAGAAGCTTGTTGCTATATATCCTGAGCTCCCAAACGAAAACCCTTGGCTGCCACCAGAACAGGAGACGACTGCAGTGGTGAAATCTGGTACTGGTGAACATTGCTCAAATATTCGGAAGAATATGAATTCATTTTCTATCGAAAGGGTCGTGAGAGAAATGGTCAGTTTGGATCGGTATGGCAAAAATGAAAAATCAAAAAATAAAGTTTAATGCAAAAATTGTCTCAGGGTTAGGAGCTGCTAGTAGCACACTTAAGCGACAGCTTCCCCTAATACGCAAGCAGTTTAATTTCATTCAAAACTGTTGGCCAGGAACGATTAATTTAAGGTTATCTGAGCCTGTTAATTTACTTAATGTAGACTTTGAAACTACACCGATTGCTTGGACTCCGAGTGGTAAAACGACTGAGTCATTTGGTTTTATAGAGATCGCGTTAGTTTTTCCTGGTAGGTTAAAAAGGGTTCAAGGTTGGTTATATCTTGCGAGTAACTCACCACATCGGCATGACAATCATACCTTTGAAGTCATTACCCAAAAATTAAACCTAGAGGGGGTTAGTGACTGTCAGATTTACATTCGTTCGAGTGCTATTGAAATAAGCCGCTCCGGCTTGAAAAAACTTAGCCAACGGGGAATTAATTCAAATGCCGAGTATGTGCCTCAGGATGATTCTTTTAACTGAGAGTTAGTCATTAATTTCGAGGTGTTAAGCGATGAGCTTGCGTATCCCTAGGGTCAGTGAATTTGATGAGTTGCTCCCTGTTATGGTTATTTATGCTCAAAGGCAATCAATGACGAGTGAAGACTGGTGTGAATGTGCAAGAGCATGGTGGCGTCTTGAGCAAGTTGAGTCATTTTGGGTGTGTGTGAACGAAGCTTTGCAGTTGGTTAAAACATTTAAGGATCAGTGCGTGTGCGCAGAGCTGCTTAAAACGGCAGGTGACCCAAATGCTTTGGAATTTATCAAAAAACAATTTCCAATCTGACAATGTATTTAACAGCTAACCATACCACTGAACCATCCCTACCTTGGGCTATCCAGCTGATTTATGAAGTTATAAAAGGTAGTTTGGCTTATGCTTGTGGGTTCATAAAAAGCGTATTTGCTGAAAATGACATGGGTAAGGTGTTAGTCCTACAGACCGTAATCGTGATTTACAACCTTATTCTTTGATAAAAACTTTTCGGGGTATTGGTTGTTCATAGACGTTCCTCCTACGCTCAAATAATAGTCAGGAACTATCTATGATTCTTGGGCCACTCCATCTATGGTCATGAGGTGTCAAGAAAGTCAGTGGCGATTCAGGTTGCTATATTTCAAAGGCCGGGGAACGGTTACACCATAGAGCATGTAAAACCTAAACGTGACTTAGTACGAGTACCATTGGGGCGAATGATGATGCAGGCTTTTCATGACACGCCTTATACGATATACGGTAATGATGACCTTTATCCAACACAGCTCTTTTTTAATGGCGATGCTTATCGGTTTTATGATGGGCATAGTCCGCTGATTATTGAAGAAAAGGTTGAGCAGCAATGGGGAGACAAGGGAGTGCTTTAATTGTGAAGCAGTTTAGCGCCTGCTTTTTGCATAAATAAAAAGCCGTTTATACAGTAATATAAACGGCTTTTGACGAATGTTGGGTGATAAGTCCAACAGACTAATAATGTAACGTAACTCAACACGTTTATGCTGACAGCTTAGATAGCCATTTACAAGTCACAAGTAACTTAAAGATAGGTTCTTGACTTCATTCTGGAGAGGACGCAATCTACATTTAGACGCTTTTGGGACGAGGTAGTAGCTTATGAGTACATTTCAATTGACTATGCTGGCTGTGCTTATTCTCGGCATTGGAGGCGGTATTGCTCTGCTCATTTGGGGTATCGAAAAGCTTCGGGAGAGCGAGTGAATTCTTAACTCAAGCTCCACAGGCAAGCAGGCTCTACCCAAACTCTACAGACACACAAAAAAGCCGCCTCCGTTAAAACGAAAGGCGACTCACTTAAACCCAACGGGTGATAAGTCCGTTGAGTGGATGCTTAAGGGCGAAGCCACTAAGCCAATAACGTACTCACCAGTGCAAACAAAGTATCGCAAAACTATTATTGGGCTGCAAGACGGAACTTTTAAATCATCTCAAAGTAGCCTCTATTTTCACTCTTTGTTTTTTGACTTGAATCGTCGCCAACTCAGATTATTCTGTTTCAGAGACCAAAATCAAATTAAGGACGATACATTTTATGGGTACGAAATCTTCTGACAGTAATCCACGTTATCTTTCATTTGAAGATTATAAATTTAGGCGTGTTTTGTTTTTAGTGAGTTTAGGGTTAGCACTGATTTTGACTATAGCGTTCTTGCTTTTTTATGCTTTAGTGGAGACAGCTAGAGGGAAGTTACCGCTGGACTTTTTTCTCGCGTTTCTTTCATTATCATTATCTGTTGCGCCGTTGATAATTCGGTTGTCAGAAGGTGAAGCATCAGGGCGTAACCCATACCTTCAGATTAAAGGTGATATTGAACGTTCGGAAATTCAAACTCGTTTTTTTTATGATCTGGTTCTCTGGGGGGTCACGGCCTATGCTTTTTTTGTTGCCGTCGGCTGACTTTTAAACGGGTACCGAAACTTTCAAATTCCTAACCGTAAAAGGTGGTGAAACACAAACCCATTCAAAAGGGGTAACAGACACTTAAACACCGCAA